>Ga0351910_1106_pt1 | contig 29917 bp, 23 predicted proteins | sample TotcelHT113001L5_FD_206860 | JGI IMG/M metagenome (GOLD analysis project Ga0351910, IMG submission 206860) | Enriched cells from coal bed in the Powder River Basin, Montana, United States - Total cells T11 rep1 HSBNCT.T11.300.1.L5 ...
GGGCCAGCGCCATCGCCTCGAGATCGAGCGCGACTATGATGAAGATCTGGGGCTAGAGTTCGCCGAGCTGACCTTTGACGGACTGATCGAGTGCGACAACCGCTGCCCCTTTTGTTTCGTGGCCCAAATGCCGCGCGGTCTGCGCCGCAGCCTCTATGTCCGTGATGACGATTACCGTTACTCATTCCTCAGCGCCAGTTTTGTGACCCTCACTAACCTGACGGACGACGACTGGGCGCGCATTGGCGAGCAGCGGCTCAGCCCGCTGTTCGTATCGATCCATGCGACAGACCTAGAGGTGCGCCGCGCCTGCCTGGGGAACCCCGACGCGCCGGATGTGGTGGCACAGATCGACCGCCTGGGTGCGCTGGGGATCGCCGTGCACGGGCAGGTGGTGATCGTGCCGGGGCTGAACGATGGCGCGCATCTGGCGCGCACCATCACCGACTGCGCCGCGCTGTGGCCCACGCTGGAAAGCCTGGCACTGGTGCCGGTGGGCCTGACGCGCTACCATCGTGGCAGCGTGCGGACGCTGACGCCGGTTGAGGCGCGGGCGGCGCTGGCTCAAGCCCAGGGGGCGCGCAAGAGTTTGGCCGGTGCGGTGGACGGCACCTGGCTGTTTGCCGCTGACGAGCTGTATCTGCTGGCGGGCGAGCCTATCCCTGACGCCGACTATTACGACGAACTGGCCCAACGTGACAATGGTGTGGGGCTGGTGCGCGAACTGCTGGACGACTGGGAGCGATGCCGCAGCAGACTGCATCCGCCGCGGCGTCCGCGCTATGGCAGCGTGATATTGGTCTGTGGCGCTTCTATAGCACCGCTGTTGCAACCCATCGCCGTCGAGTTCTCGCGCCTGACCGGCATTGCCGTCACAGTCCAGGCCATCCTCAACCGGTTCTTTGGCGAGACGGTGACGGTCTCGGGCCTGTTGACGGCGCAAGATCTGTTCTCTCAACTACCCGTGGGCGCGGCGGGCGATCTCCTCGTGCTGCCCCGCGTCATGTTTAACGAGACGGGCGAGGTCACCCTGGATGACGTCTCGCGTGAAGCCATCGCGGCTCACTATGGCGTGGCGGTGCGTACGGCCGGCCTGTTGAGCGAGGTCGCGCGGCTGGTGGGCGCGCGCTAGTCGGCGCTAAAGGGCTCCAACCCCGGCAGATGGGGCCGTAGCAGCGTCCACACCTCTTGCTGCATGGCCGCCAGCGTCGCCTGATCGTGGCCCTCAAAGCGCAGCGACAGCTTGGGTGAGGTGTTGGAGGCGCGGATCAGCGCCCAGTCATGCGGGCCAAAGTAGGCGCGCACCCCGTCGATGTCGATGACGCGATGGTCGCGCGCCAGCGCCTCGCGCACGCGCACCACCAGTTCGTCCTTGAGATAGTCGGGGCAGTCCACACGCAGCTCAGGCGAACTAACATAGCGGGGCAACCCTGACAGGAGATCCGCCAGCATCTGGCTGAGGGGCCGGCCATCGCGATCCAGGTATTGCAGCAGCAGGGCGGCAGCATAGAGGGCATCGTCGAACTCAAAGGGCGGATCGTTGAAAAAGACGTGCCCGCTCAACTCGCCGCCGAGCACGGCGCGCTCTTGGCGCATGCGTGGCAGAATGGATGTGTTGCCGCATCGCGACATGACGGGAATGCCGCCATACTTTTTCACGCCATCAAAGAGCATCTCTGAGCAGCGCACCTCGAAAACGGTCTTGCCGGGGCCAGGGCGCAGCGCTTCGCGCGCATAGAGCAGCAAATAGATATCCGCCGGAACCACGACGCCGCGCTCGTCCACGATGCCGATGCGGTCGCCATCGCCATCCAGGGCGATGCCCACATCGCACTGCTCGGCCTGCACCAGATGACACAGCTCGGCCAGGTTGGCGGCCTCGCTCGGATCGGGCGGGTGGTTGGGAAAGCGGCCGTCGGGCGTGCAATAGAGCGGGTGCACCTCGCAGCCCAGCTCACGCAGCATACGCACGGCCAGAGGTCCGCTCACGCCGTTGCCGGCGTCCACCGCCACTCGCATGGGTCGGCCCAGAGACACGCGATGCAGAATGCAGTTCAGGTAGGGATAGACCGCATCGCGCACCAGATGACGGCCCGAGCCCTGCGCAAAGGCATTGCTGGCAATGAGCCGCTCCACCTTTTGCAGCTCCTCACCAGCCAGGGGCTCTAATCCGATCTGCAACTTGAGGCCGTTGAACTCGGCGGGATTGTGGCTGGCGGTGACCTGCGCCACGCCATCTACCCAAAAGTGATTCACGGCAAAGGACGTGAGGGGAGTGGGCACCTCGCCGATATCCAGCACTTCGCAGCCGGTGCTCACCAGGCCGCGGGTGGCGGCCTCGGCAAAGCTGGCTGACGAAGGGCGGGCGTCGCGACCCAGCACCACCTGATTGCGCCCGGTGCGCCGCTGAATATAGGTGCCAAAGGCGCGCCCCAGGGTTTCCATGGCGGTGCTGTTCAGCTCGGCGCCCACTAGCCCGCGGATATCGTATTCGCGAAAGATGGCGCGGCTGACGGCCAACTGCTTTTGCAGGGCCAGATCGCTCAGCAGCGCGCGCAGCGCTTGTTGGAGCATGTCGGGATTGTGTCGCACGACCACATGATCGAGGCCAGTCTCAGGATCGGGCTCGACCACCTCGGTCACCAATTCACGCTGCAACAAAATAGCGCCTTCGATGAGAATCATCTCCTGGGCGGTGTCGGGGAAGATGGCGATCTGCGAGCCATCGTTGACCACGAGTTGTGAGGCCACCAGATCGGCAGAAGTGCTGCGATAGCGCGCCAACACCTCGGGGCTGATGTGACCGTGGTGATGAGCCAGCAAATAGTCGAGCTTGATGCCGGTGTGCTTTTGCAGGGTGCGCACATGGTCTGCCACCGAAAAGCCCTCGGTCTGATTGGGCTGTGTCATCAGGTTACACACAAAGATCTTGCGGGCGCTGCTCTGCCGGATGGCTTGGTTTAGCTCTTTGATCAGCAGCAGCGGGATCAGGTTGGTAAAGAGTGAGCCGGGGCCGATGATGATGGCTTCAGCGTGCTGCAAGGCCTCCAGCGCCTCTGGCGTGGGGCGCAACTTGCTGGACGCCGCGCCAAAACCGTTGGAGACGAGCGCGACGTGCTCGATGGCGACGCCGGGCTTGCCGCGGGTGATGGCCTCTTCTCCGAGCAACTCGGTGCCGTCAGCCAGGGCGGCGGACACCTCGACCCGATCCAGAGTGGGAATGAGCACCTCATCGGCCGACGCGCCGATGGTCGAGTGCAGTTGGGCAAAGGATGCGCCGGCGTTGGCGGGCGAGACGATGCCGATGGTGCGCCAGGGCGCCTGGCGAAACGCCTTCACCACTATTCTGAGGCCCAACGTTCCAGCGAGAGCAACAACCAGGGGGCGTGTTTCGATCATGATCTCACCAGGTTCGTGCTTGTCTCGCGGGACTATACAAAGCAAGGCCAGGAGCGTCAAGCTGTGACACGCAGGCCGCCTGCCGCTTGACAGGTTTGTTGGGCTTGAGCATTATCAGGGTGCATGCCAACAGTGGCGTGTCTCTGTTTCCAGGCCACCGCATTGTCGGCAGGCCCAGAGCTTGATACGCTTTTATGTGGTAAGAGAGGCCAGTCGCCAACACAGGGAGGAACAAGACGATGCTCAAGGGATTCGCTGGCAAGATTCTCAAGGTCAACCTGACGACGGGCGCCATCACGGTGGATGAGCAAGACGAGGCCTTCTACCGGCGGTACATGGGCGGCAACGGATTCATCGCACACTATTTGCTCACCGAGATGGACCCGAGTGTCGATCCGCTGGGACCTGATAATCTGCTCATCTTCGCTACCGGCGCAGTCACCGGTCTGCCTATCGCCGGCTCGGGGCGCAGCGCCGTGGGCTGCAAGTCGCCCTTGACTGGCGGCTATGGCGAGGCCGACGGTGGCGGTTACTTTGGGGCTGAGCTCAAGCAGGCTGGCTATGATGCGGTCGTCATCACGGGCAAGGCTGCCGAGCCGGTCTACCTCTGGATCCACGATGGCGAGGCGGAGCTACGCCCGGCCAAGCACCTCTGGGGCATGACGACTCTCGATTGCCAGAACACGCTACAGGAAGAGCTGGGCGACAAGCGTGTGCGCTTGACGATGATTGGTCCGGGCGGCGAAAAGCTGGTGCGCTATGCCTGCGTCATCAACGATCTGCGCCATGCGGCGGGCCGTTCGGGCACCGGTGCGGTGATGGGCTCCAAGAACCTCAAGGCGATTGCGGCGCGGGGCAAGCCTAATGTGCCGGTGGCCGACGAGGAAAAGTTCAAAGAACTGGCGCGCTGGATGGTGCGTAACTGGAAAGACAAGGCCTGGGGCATGCACGACACGGGCACCGATGGCGGCCTTATGGACCTCAACGAGGTCGGGGCGCTGCCCACGCGCAACTTTCAGGATGGCCAGTTCGAGGGCGCGCTCAAGATCACTGGCGCCACCATGCGCGATACGATTCTCACCGGCCGCGAGGGCTGCTATGCCTGCCCGATCCGCTGCAAGCGCGTCGTCGAGATTCATGACGACGAGTACGACGTCGATCCGATCTATGGTGGCCCCGAGTACGAGACCGTCGGCGCGTTCGGCTCGGTGTGTGGCGTGGATGATCTGCGCGCCATCTCCAAGGCGCACGAGCTGTGCAACGCCTACAGCCTGGACACCATTTCGGCGGGGATGACCGTGGCCTTTGCCATGGAATGCTTTGAGGCGGGCCTCATCACGAAAAAAGACACCGGCGGGCTGGAGCTGAGTTTTGGCAACGCGCCGGCCATGGTCGAGATGACGCGCCGTCTGTGCGAGCGCGAGGGCGCTCTGGCTGATCTGCTGGCCGAGGGGCCTGCCATTGCCGCTAAGAAGCTGGGGCCGGCAGCCGAGCCGTTCGTAATCGCCGTCAAGGGGCAGCCTTTCCCCATGCACACGCCTCGCAATCGTCACGGCCAGGGCCTGGGCTATGCAGTCTCGCCCACCGGCGCCGATCATATGCACAACTTTTGGGACGAGGGTTTGGCCAAGGCCGTGCCAGATGACGGCCTGCAGAGCCTGGGCGTCTACACCTCGGTGCCGGCGACCGAGCTGTCGCCGGTCAAGGTGCGCGCCTACAAGGCAGTGAGCAACTGGCAGTGGGTGCACAACCACCTCGGCCACTGCATGTTCATCCCGTGGACGCGCGACCAAATGGTCGAGATGGTGCGAGCCATCACCGGCTGGGAGACCACCGTGCACGAACTGTTGCTGGTGGGCGAGCGAGGCGTGACAATGGCGCGCACCTTTAACCTGTTGTGCGGCCTAGGGCGCAAGGACGACGTGTTGCCCATGCGCATGAATACGCATTTCAAGGCCGGGCAGGTCAACGAAGAGCCCATCGACCCCGAAATCCTGGATGAAAACGTTTCACTGTTCTATGAAATGATGGGCTGGGACGCCGAGCAGGGCGTGCCCACCAAGGCCAGGTTGCAGGAGCTGGATATCGCCTGGGTGGCCGACCTGCTGTAACGCGGATTCATGGGTTGGGCGCGCCGTGACGGCCATTGCTGTCACGGCGCGCTTATTTCGGGGAGGTGTGGCTTGAGCAGCCTGCGTGATCCGAGGTGTTGGCGTGAGGTGCTGATTCGGGGTGGGATCACTACCCTGATGGCCGGCGTGATCTATTTCGTGCTCGTGCCCGAGCCGCTGATCTGGCTGGCGCCCGTGGTGGTGTCTGGTCTGGTGGTGTTGCGCTGGGTGCTGCGCCCCGAGACGTGGGATGACCAACCATAGCCGCGAGGTTTGGGAGGCTCCTGAGCGGGGGCTATAATACCCAATATCATGCACGAATACGCCGTCACCGAGAGCATTGTCGAGATCGTCTGTCGCCACGCGGCTGATGCGGGCGCTGGCCAGGTCAGGCGCATCCATCTGGTGATCGGTGAGCTCGCGACCATCGTCGACGAGAGCGTGCAGTTCTACTTTGACTTTATCAGCCAGGGCACCGTGGCTCAGGGCGCCGAACTCTCCTTTCGGCGCGTGAATGTCGAGGTGCAATGCGGCGCATGTGGCCACACCTGGCAGCCTGAGTCCGCCGATTGGACCTGTCCGCTTTGCGGCGCGGCCCAGGCGCGGGTGCAGGCCGGGCGCGAGTTCTACGTGGAGAGCATCGAGGTGGAGGACGCATGACACGAATCCCGGTCGTCGAACGCATTATGAAGGCCAACGACGATGTGGCCCTGGCTAATCGCCGGTTGCTCGACGCGCATGCCATTCACGCCGTGAATATCATCGCCGCGCCGGGAGCTGGCAAAACCAGCCTGATCCTCGCCGTGGCGCAGGCACTGGCCGGCCGCCGGCGCGTGGGCGTAATCGAGGGCGATCTGGCCTCGGATGTGGACGCGCAAAAGGTGCGCGCCGCCGGGCTGCCTGTACACCAGATCAATACGGGTGGCGGCTGCCATCTGGACGCACGGCAGGTGAGCGCGGCTCTGGCGCAGCTGCCGCTGGACGAGATCGACGTGCTTTTGATCGAGAACGTGGGCAACCTGGTGTGTCCGGTGAGCTTTGTGTTGGGCGAACACACTCGGCTGGCCATCTCGAGCGTGCCCGAGGGCGATGACAAGCCTCACAAGTATCCCACGGTTTTTGCCAACGTGGACGCCCTGGCGCTCAACAAGGCCGATCTGCTGGCCTTTATGCCCTATGACGTGGTCGAATTCGAGCGCCTGGTGCGCACGCTGAATCCCGAGATCACCTTCTTCCAGGTCTCTGCCACCAGCGGCGCGGGCATCGATGACCTGGCAAACTGGCTGGTTGAGCTGACCGCCTGACGTAGCAGCGATGTCTTGAGGACGTGAGGGAGTGTAGTGGACAAACGCACCGGTATCTTGGTGGGCGAGGCCGTGGCCCATGCCGCGCACGACACCTGGTTTGGTCTGGCGCCCGTCATGCTGGCATCCATGAGCACCGAGCTGGCGCTCAAGAACTCCGACATCGGTCTATCGCTACTGCTCTACAATGCGGTGTCGTCGGTGGCGCAGCCCGTGTTCGGGCGCATCGCCGAGCGCGTGGGGGGGCGGGTGTTAGCCGTGTCGGCCATCATCTGGACCTCGCTCATGTTTACCCTGGCGATCTTTGCGCCCACCAAAATCCTGCTGTTTATCTTGCTCGCGCTGGCGGGCATGGGGTCGGCCGCTTTTCATCCGCAGGGCACGGCCAATGCCACCGCCGCCGGAGCCGGCCGCTGGGGCGCCACCGCGGCTTCTGTCTTTTTCCTGGGCGGCACGTTGGGCGCTTCGCTCACGGGCTCGGCCCTGGGCGGATTCCTTATCGGCACCTTTGGGCGACGTTCGCTCATCGCCATCACTTTTCTCACCATCAGTACGGCCTTGCTGGTTGTGCGCAGGCTGGTGCCTAACGAGATGCCCGGACACGAGACCGGTCCTGCTCCGGCCGAGCACTCTTCGCCGCGCGTAGGCGTGGGCTTTTACGGCCCGCTGGTGGTCATGCTGCTTGCGCTAGCGCTGCGCTCGCTGACTCAACAGTCGATCAATGCCTATGTGCCCAAGTACGAGCTGGACCTGGGCGCTACGCCGGCAGCCTATGGGGTTGTGCTTTCTGCCTTTATGGCGGCCAATGCCCTTGGGGGCGTGCTCGGATCGTACTTTGGCGACAGGTTCGGCTTCCGCTCGGTGCTCGTCTTTTCGCTGGCAATTGCTGCTGTGGCGATGTACGGCTATTTCGTGCTGCCTGGACTGTGGGGCTACATCGCTCTGGTGGTGACCGGGTTCACGTTTGGGCCAAGCCACACCCTGCTGCTCGTCTCGGGGCAGCGGCGCTTCCCCGGTCGTATGGCTACGGTGGCAGGTTTCATGTTGGGATTCACTTTCATCAGTGGCTCTGGCGGGGCGTGGCTCGTCGGCCTATTCAGTGATACGCAGGGGCTGCGCGCTGCCTTGCAGCTATTGCCGCCCGCCCTGATGATTGCCGCGCTGTGTTCTGCTTTTTCAGTGCCAAACCAGAGACAAGCGCCCGCTCCCGACCCGGCAGCGGCGGAGTGACCGGCGCTTGCAAGCGCTGCTAAGGCGGGTGCGCAGCCGTCCAGACGCAGTCTACATTGGGCTGACCCTCTGGGTCAGCCTGCTCTTTGCGCTGGCCTTTACCACCAACTTGATCTACTACGTGCAGGTGGTCGGGCTCGATCCCCTGCAAATGGTGCTGCTGGGCACGATCCTGGAAGGGGCGGTCCTCCTCTTTGAGGTCCCGACGGGCATCCTAGCAGACCTCAAGGGCCGCAAGGTCTCGATCATGGTCGGGTATGTACTGACGGGCCTGGCCTTTTGCCTGCAAGCGCTGGCGCCGCACTTTTGGGCGGTGGCGCTGGCTCAGGCTGTTTGGGGGATTGGTTACACCTTCACCAGCGGCGCGGAGCAGGCCTGGATCGCCGACGAAGTGGGGCCGGAGCGGGCCGCACAGGCCTTTTCACGGGCGCGGCAGGCGGCGCAGGTCGCCAGCCTGGTGGGCGTGGCGCTGGCGGGATTGCTGGGGGCCATCGATCTGGCGCTGCCCGTGCTGGTGTGTGGCGTGGGCATGCTGGCAATGGCGGGCGCGCTGCCGCTGGTGATGCGCGAGACTGGCTTTGCGCCGGCAGACCACGCCGACCTCTCCGGGTGGCAGGCGATGCTACGGACGGCCAGCCAGGCCGTGGCGCTGGCGCGCCGGCGGCCGATCGTGCTCTGGTTGCTGATCAGCGGTGTGGTGGTGGGTCTCTACTCGGAAGGCTATGATCGACTGTGGATGCCCCATCTGCTGCAAAACGTGGGCCTGCCCGATGCGCCCGCGCTGCCCACGGCCACCTGGTTCGCGGGCGTGCGCATGATTTCGGCGATGTTGGGCATTGGGGTGGTCGAGTTCACGCGGCGGCGCCTGCTGACCAGTCACGACCGGCGGCTACGTTGGGTCTTGAGCGGCGCGGCGCTGGGTATTGTGGCGGGGATTCTGGTCGTGGCCTTGGCCGGCTCTTTCTGGCTGGCGGCGCTGGCCGTCATCATCATTGGGCCGTTGCGGACGGCCACGGAGCTGTTGCGCGATGCCTGGCTGAATCGGCAAATCGACGACCCGACCGTGCGTGCGACGATCTTTTCGGCGTTGGGGCAGGCTGACTCAGTGGGGCAGGTGGTGGGCGGGCCAGCCATAGGCTGGCTGGCGCGGGCGGTCTCGATTCCCCTGGCGATGACGGTCTCGGCGTTACTGCTGACGCCGGTGGTGCCCATTTATGCGCTGACAGGCAGAAAGAATACAGAGTATATAGCGTCTGGCAATAGCGTGGGCTAGCACGTTCCCGTAAGCATGAAAAGGCGAGAGGCGCTGACAGCGCCTCTCGCCTTTCTATGCAGGTCAGAGCCTGTGCTATAGCGCGGCGATGATGGCGTCGGCCATCTCGCGGGTGCCCACGGCATTGGGGTCATCGCGGGTCGCCTTGAGGTCATAGGTCACCTGCCGGCCAGCGCCGATCACTTGCGTAACCGCAGACTCGACGCGATCGGCAGCCTCGGTCTCGCCCAGGTAGCGCAGCATCATGGCGCCAGAGCGAATGGTGGCGGTGGGGTTGACCTTGTTCTGCCCAGCGTACTTGGGAGCCGAGCCGTGCACAGGCTCGAATACGGCGATGCCGTCGCCGATGTTGGCGCCCGGCGCGACACCTACGCCACCCACCAGGCCCGAGGCCAGGTCGCTGAGGATGTCGCCAAAGAGGTTGGTGGTCACCACGACGTCGAACTCGTGCGGTCGCTGCACAAGCTGCATGGCGCAGTTGTCCACGATGCGGTCGTTGAAGGCGATATCCGGGTAGTGCGCCGCCACCTCTTGCGCCGTGCGCAAAAAGAGGCCATCGGTGATCTTTAGGATGTTGCCCTTGTGCACCGCGGTGACCAGCTTGCGGCCGTTGGTGCGGGCGTACTCAAAGGCAAAGCGCACGATGCGCTCTGAGGCGCGCCGCGTGATGATGCGAATGGCCTCTGCGGCCTCGCCTGCGATGACCTCGTGCTCGATGCCGACGTACATGCCCTGGGTGTTCTCGCGCACCACGACCAGGTCGACGTTTTCGAACGCGCTAGCCACGCCCTTGATGGACTTGGCCGGGCGCAGGTTGGCATACAAGTCGAGCCGCTGCCGCAGCGTGACGTTGACGCTGCGAAAGCCGGTGCCAACGGGGGTGGTGATGGGGCCTTTGATGCCGACGCGATTGCGACGGATCGACTCGACGACCTGATCGGGCAAGGGCGTGCCATATTGCGCGATCACGTCGGCGCCGGCCTGCTGCACGTCCCACTCGATTTGCACGCCGGTCGCGTCCACCACGCGGCGCATGGCCTCGCTGACCTCTGCGCCGATGCCATCGCCCGGGATGAGGGTGACGGTGTAAGCCATGAGTTACTCCTCCGCCGTCTGTAGCTTGATGTGGTTGAGCTCGCCACCGGCCAACAGCACCTGCACCTGTCGCTCAGAAAGCTCGACCCGAGTGGGTACGCTGAGGCCGCGCGTCACGTTCTCGATCATCACCGGCTGACCCCCCAGCAGCTCTGCTCGCACGTTGGGCAGACGCAACAGGTCGCCCTGCTGGAAGGTGGCATAGTCAGCGGGATTCGCCAGAATCAGCGGCAAGATGCCTACATTGACCAGGTTGGCCATGTGAATGCGCGCAAAGGACTTGACGATCACGGCCTTGACGCCAAGATACATGGGCACCAACGCGGCGTGTTCGCGGCTAGAGCCCTGGCCATAGTTCTCGCCGCCCACGATCATGCCGCCCCCGGCCTGCCGCGCGCGTTGGGGGAAGGACTTGTCGACAGATGCGAACACAAAGTCGCTCAGGGCGGGCACATTGGAGCGGAAGGGCAGTATGCTGGCGCCAGCGGGCATGATGTGGTCGGTGGTGATGTTGTCGCCTGTGACCAACAGCAGCTCACCCTCGACGCAGTCGGGCACCACCGCACCTTGAGGCAGCGGCTTGATGTTGGGGCCACGCACTACCTCGACGGCGCGGCCATCGGCCGGCGGGGGCACAATCATGTTGTCGTTGACCAGGTAGTGGGTCGGCAGGGTGACGGCTGGCGGCGCGCCCAGACTGCGCGGGTCAGTGATGACGCCCGCGATGGCGCTGGCCGCGCAGACCTCGGCGCTGGTCAGATACACGCTGGCGTCGGCCGTCCCGCTGCGGCCCTCAAAGTTGCGGTTGAACGAACGCAACGACGTCGCGGCACTGGCGGGGGCCTGGCCCATGCCAATGCAGGGGCCGCAACCCGCGTCGAGGATGCGCGCCCCGGCGGAGACCAGCGCCTCTAGAGCGCCGCTGGCCGCGATCATGCTGAGTGCTTGCTTGGAGCCCGGGCTGATGGCCAGCGACGTGCCCGGCGCTACCGTCTTGCCGCGCAGCATGGCCGCCACCGTCTCCAGGTCGACGACCGACGAGTTGGTGCAACTGCCGATCAGCACCTGATCGACGGGCGTGCCGACCAACTCACGCACGGGGCGCACGCGGTCGGGGCTGTGCGGGCAGGCCAATAGCGGCTCTAACGTGGAAAGGTCGAGTTCGACGACCTGGTCATAGGCCGCGTCGGCATCCGCCGTCAGGGGCTGCCAGTCGGCCACACGCGCCTGCGCGGCCAGAAACTGGCGCGTGATCTCGTCGCTGGGAAAGAGCGACGAGGTGGCGCCGAGTTCAGCGCCCATGTTGGTGATGGTCGAGCGCTGGGGCACATTGAGCGCGGCCACGCCCGGGCCGTCGTACTCGAACACTTTACCCACCCCGCCCTTGACGGTGAGGCGGCGCAGCAGCTCAAGAATAACGTCTTTGGCCGAGGCCCAGGCCGGCAGCGCGCCCGTCAGGCGCACCAGCACCACCTCGGGCATGGGCACGTAAAACGGCGCGCCGGCCATGGCGACGGCCACATCCAGGCCGCCCGCGCCGATGGCGAGCATGCCCAACCCGCCGCCGGTGGGCGTGTGACTATCAGCGCCCAGCAAGGTCTTGCCGGGCACGCCAAAGCGTTCCAGGTGCACCTGGTGGCAAATGCCGTTGCCGGGGCGTGAAAAGGTAACGCCATAGTGGGCGGTCACGGTCTGCAGGTAGCGGTGGTCATCGGCGTTGCGGAAATCGGCCTGCAGCATGTTGTGGTCCACATAGTTGACCGATAGCTCGGTGCGGACGCGGGGGGGGTCGATGGCCTCCAGCTGCAGATAGGTCATCGTGCCAGTCGAGTCTTGCGTCAGCGTCTGGTCGATGCGCAAGCCAATTTCCTGGCCGGGGATCATCTCCCCCCGAAACCAGGTGGCCCGCAATGATCTTGTGGGTCAGACTCTTGCCCATAGCGCCATCCTTTCAGCGTGCAGGTGGTGATCGATCAGCGCCCACGGTGGCGGTCTGCAACGCTGCAGGAGGCGAGGAGCAGACGGATTCGGGCCAGGCCGGCCCGAATCCGCAACGGTCAGAGTGACTAGCCTTTGCCCCAGCTCATGAGGTTGTCGACGCTGAGCTTGGCGCTTTCCAGGGTGGGCCGCGCGCAGCGATCTTGCTCGACGATGTACCACTCGGCGCCTTGGGCCTCGCTGGCCGCAAACACTGGCTGCCAGTCGATGACACCCTCGCCGACCTCGGCAAAAGTGCGCGCCTCGCCCTCGCCCGTCATGTCCTTGAGGTGAATCAGCGGGTAGCGCCCGGCGTGGGCCGTGATGAGCGCGCTGGGGTCGACGCCCGCATAGACGGCCCAGTAGCAGTCGATCTCGAACGTGGCCACGGCGGGGTCGGTCTCATTCCAGAGGATGTCCATGCCGCGCACGCCGCCTCCCAAGTCAAAGAACTCAAAGTTGTGGTTGTGATAGTAAAGCGCCAGGCCGGCGTCTTGGAGCGCCTGGCCAGCGGTGTTCATCAGCTTGGCCACGGTCTTGAATCCCTCAATGGTGCGCAGCTCGCCGGGCAGGGCGGGGATGCCCACGTACTTGCCGCCGATGGCCGTATAGTAGCTGATGACCTCGTCGAGCTGGTCCTGGAACATGCCGACCATGATGTGGCTGCCAGCGACGCGCAGGCCGGTCTCGGCCAGCAGGTCGCTCATCTCCGACGCCGACAGGCCGCCCGTGCCGGCCAATTCGATGCCGCTATAGCCCATCTGGGCTACCTTGCGGACCGTGCCGGCAAAATCATTGGCCGTCTCGTCACGGACTGTGTAGAGCTGTAACGCGATGGGAACCGACATGTGATCATTCCTCCTGGCCCGGTGCAGGGGCGCGGACCATACAGTGCTTGCTTACGACAGTGTAGCGAGAGCACCCAATACAGTCAATGTTGCGCACAAGCCCAAGACCGACGTTCGGAAACGTCGGCTACAGGGATCGCTTCCGATGTAGCGCGTGTTTCCGATCCGCGGTCCTGGGCTCATCTGGGCGCAGATGCTAATCCTCAAAAGCGGCATCAAAACGGATGTTGGACGGCGCAAAATCCACGCGGTGGACAAACGCGCACGCTTCGGTGGCGCCATACTCGCGATCCATGCCCGAATCCTCCCACTCCACCGAGAGCGGGCCCTGGTAGTTGATGCGGTTCAGCCAGCGGATGATGCTCTCGAAATCCACATCGCCGTGGCCCAGCGAGCGGAAATCCCAGCCGCGAGCGGCCTCGCCAAAGCCCAGGTGTGAACTGAGGATGCCGCTGTAGCCATCCAGCGTGGTGGCGGCGTCCTTCATGTGCACATGGTAGATGCGATCCTGGAACTCTTGGATAAAGCGCGCCGGATCGACACCCTGCCATTGCAGGTGGCTGGGGTCAAAGTTAAAGCCAAAGGCCGGTCGTCGGCCCAGGGCCTCTAGCGCCTTTTTGGCCGTGACGATATCATAGGCGATCTCGGTGGGGTGCACTTCGAGCGCGAACTTGACGCCCACCTCGTCGAACACATCAAGGATAGGGTTCCAACGCGCGGCAAAGTCGGCATAGCCGGCCTCGATCATGCCGGGGCCCGGGTTGGGAAAGAAGTAGAACAGCTTCCAGATGCTCGACCCCACAAAGCCGGGCACCACGTCCACGCCCATGAGGCGGGCGGCGCGCGCCGTGTTCTTCATCTCCTCGGCGGCGCGTTGGCGCACGCCTTCGGGGTCGCCATCGCCCCACACGCAGGGCGGCACGATGCCCTTGTGGCGGCTGTCGATGGGATCGTCGCACACCGCCTGGCCCACCAGGTGATTGCTGATGGCCCAGCATTTCAGGCCGTGCTTGGCCAGAATATCGTGGCGGCTCTGCACATAGCCGTCGTCTGCCAGGGCCTTGTCGACCTCAAAGTGATCGCCCCAGCAGGCCAGCTCGAGGCCGTCATAGCCAAAGGCGGATGCTTTGGCGCACAACGTTTCGAGCGGCAGATCGGCCCATTGGCCGGTGAATAGCGTTACGGGTCTAGCCATGATGCTCACTCCTATCCTGTCTATGAGGCGGTGTTTGCCTGGTCAACCGGGCTACAGTTTGAACCCAAACGGCGTCCACTTGACGTCTGACTGGCTGCTTTCGACGACCTTGTGCAAATAGGCCACGCCGCGCGCGCCGTCGGCGACCGTGGGAAAGTCCAGCATGATCTCGCTGGGCGCCACGCCCAGGATGCGCGCGCGCAGGGTGTCGGTATAGTTCTTGTAGATGTTGGCAAAGGCCTCGATGTGGGCCTCGGGATGACCGGCCGGCAGGCGGACGCTCGCTGTGGCGGCTTCGCAGATCCACGGGTTGCCCGGCGTGTGCAGTTGCTCGGGATGGTCGTTGGAGCGCACGTTCAGGAAAAAGGGCGTCTCTCCGTGCCACTCCAGGCCAGCCTTTTCACCCCAGACGCGAATGGTGAGCGAGTTCTCCTGGCCGTTGCAGATTTGCGAGGCGGCCAAAATGCCCCTGGCGCCGTTGGTGAAGCGCAGCAGCATGGCGCCGTCGTCGTCGATCTGGCGGCCCTCCAGGAAGATGGTCAGGTCGGCGCAGATATCGCTGACCTCCAAACCGGTAATGTAGCTCATCAGGTGCTCGGCGTGCGAGCCGAGGTCGCCGATGGCCCCGGCGATGCCAACCCGGTCGGGATCGGTGCGCCACTCGGCCTGCTTTTGTCCGGTGAGCTCTAGCCGATTGGCCAGCCAGCCCTGGGGGTATTCGACGACGACTTTGCGAATCTCGCCCAGCGCGCCCGTCTGCACGAGATGCCTGGCCTGCTTGACCATGGGGTAGCCGGAATAGTTGTAGGTGACCCCAAAGAGGATGCCGGCCTGCTCGACGGCGCGCGCGATTTCTCGCGCCTGCTCCACGGTGTGACACAGCGGCTTGTCGCTGACCACGTTGAACCCCGCTTCGAGCAGGCCCATGATGATGGGATAGTGCATGTGGTTGGGCACCACCACGGAGACAAAATCGAGCCGCTGATCGTCGGGCATCTTGCTCTCGACCGCGATCATCTCTTGCCAGGAGCCATAGACGCGACTGTCATCCAGATAGAGGTCGCGGCCCGAGGCCTTGCTCTTTTCCGCCGTGGACGAAAAGGCGCCGGCCACCAGCTCCACGCCGCCCTCCAGGCAGGCAGCGCGGCGATGCACCGCGCCGATAAAGGCATCGCGACCGCCGCCCACCATGCCCATGCGCAGCTTGCGCGGGAAAAAGGCCTTCTCGTCTTTGCCCTCGATCATGTGTGTGCTCCTTGTACGCTATGCTGCGATAGCCCTTGCTGTCGAGCCTATTTTGGGTGGCGACGCCGGTGATGTCAAGAGCGCGTTCGTAGGGGCAACGCCTGCGTTGCCCTCCTGAGGGCGAGACCCGCCTCGCCCCTATACCAATTGTCCATCCGCGCGGAGCGTCTCGCGCAGCACTTGCACGTCCAGTTGGCCCACCGGCACGTCCTTCTGAATCGCCAGCGCCGCCGCCGTGCCCGCGGCCTGGCCGATGGCGATGCAAGTGCCCATGACGCGCGCCCCGCCCATGCCCTCGTGGGTGGCCGAAATGCACCGGCCCGAGGCGAGCAGGTTGGGCGTCTTGACTGAGAGCAGGGCGCGATAGGGGATGTCGTACCAGTCGCCTTGCGGCGGGTATAGCTCGGCCTTGCTGCGCATGCGCTCGTTCTCGGCGGCCCAGTAGGGGCAATCGGCGCCTTTGGGGCACTCCACCGTGCAGAGATGCACGGGATAGGTGTTGCCCAGCGGGCAGTGGATGTCGATCCACCAGGAGCCGCGGGCGATAGCATCGTCGAACTTGTGCCCCAAGTGCACATCGTCGCCGGTGAGGGCATAGGGGCCGACGATCTGGCGGCTTTCGCGCGGGCCGACCTGCGGCGAGGTCTGCTGCACGTACACCTCGGCGAACTCGGGCACATTGGCGCGCAGGTAGCGCACCAGCTCCCAGACGTTCTTGCGGACATAGGCTTCGCCGCGGCTCATGTCGACCGCGTTGTCGCTATCGCCCGAGAAACGGGTCATGTTGGCCGAGGTGTGATCCTGGTGCTGGGTGTTCTTGCCCAAGAAGTGGGGGTTATAGAAGGCGAAGCGGCCATCTTCCATCTCATGCTCGATCAGCTCGGTGATCTCGTGAGCGCGCTCTGGCGTCAGCTCGGGCAGACCGCCCAGGTGGAAGAAGGAGCCCATCGACTCGCCACGGCCATCGTAGGCGCGACCGTGGGTGGTGGGCGCGCCAGCGCGAAAGGCGATATCGGCATCGCCGGTGGCGTCAATGAATACCTTGCCCGCCACCGCCTGCCGCCCTGATTTGGTCTCGATGATGACCGCCTCAATGGCGTCTCCCGCGGTGACCACGTCGGCGATCTGCGTGTGAAACATGACCTGCACGCCCGCCTCAGCGCACATCTCGTCCAGCGTGTACTTGAGTGCTTCGGCATCAAAGCGGATGCCCCACTCCTGCAGGGCGTCCTCCCAGGCGGGGGCGGCGTCCAGGGCGTGCAGCCGCGCGGTGATCTCTTTGAGCAACCCCTCGACAATGGGCGTGTGGCTTTCCGAGGCCGTGTGCGCCAGGATCGGGGCCACCAGGCCCGCCGTCGCTAGTCCGCCCAGGTAGCCGTGGCGCTCGATCAGGATGGTGCGGGCGCCGTGCCGCGCTGCGGCGATGGCGGCGGGAAAGCCGCCTGGGCCGCCCCCGCACACCACGACGTCGGCCTCGGCGATGATCGGCACCTCTCGGGAGGGCTCACGAATGGTCTGCATGGTCGGCCTCCTGTTCGGGCTGGGTCAGGGGCGGAGGTGATAGTCGCCACGGGCGATCCATTTGTAGGTCGTCAGCTCGCGCAGGCCCATCGGCCCGCGGGCGTGAGTGCGCTGGGTGCTGATGGCGACTTCGGCGCCCAGGCCAAACTGGCCGCCATCGGTAAAGCGCGTGCTGCAGTTGACATAGTTGGCCGCCGAGTCCACCTCATTGAGAAAGCGCTCGCTGCTGGCCACGCTGTCGGTGAGGATGCCGTCAGAATGGCCGGTGCTGTGCTGCTGGATGTGGGCGATGGCCTCGTCCAGCGAGTCCACGACTTTGACCGACATCTGCAGCGACAGGAACTCGTAGCCAAAGTGCTCGTCGGTGGCGGGAGCCACCAGTTCGGATGCCGCCGCAGCGCCGCCGAGGGCGGCCAGGGCGCGCGCATCGAGATAGACCTTGACGCTCGAGGCATTCAGGTTCGCCACCATGTCGGGCAGCAGCCGGTCCACCACCGCGCGATGCACCAGCACGGTGTCGAGGGCATTGCAGACGGAGGGCGCCTGGGTCTTGGCGTTGTTGATCAGCGGAATGCTGCGGGGCAGGTCGGCACTCTCGTCCACAAAGAGGTGACACACGCCGATGCCGCCATAAGCCACCGGCATCTTGGCGAGCTTTTTGACCAGGCCCTGCAGCCCCGGCCCGCCCCGCGGAATGACGAGGTCGATCAGATCGTCCATCTCCAGGAGCTGCGACACCAGAGCGCGGTCGCTGGAGGTGATGAGCTGCACCGCATCGACGGGGAGGCCGACCTGAGATAGCGCCCCGTGCACGATATCGGCCAGGACGGTGTTGGTCTGCAGGCTCTCTTTGCCACCGCGCATGATGACGGCGTTGCCGCTCTTGAGGGCCAGCGTGCCGATGTCGATGGTCACGTTAGGGCGTGACTCAAAGATGACGCCCAGCACGCCCAGGGGGACCCGCTTTTTGGCCAACACCATGCCGTTGGGCAGCGTGCGGCCGTCAAACACCTCGCCCAACGGATCGGGCAGGGCGGCAATATCGCGGCAGCCCTGCGCCATGCTTTGTAAGCGTTTCGCGTTGAGGGTGGAGCGGTCCACCAGCGAGGGAGCCATGCCTGCTTCCAGGGCATAAGCGACATCTTCGCGGTTGGCTGCCCACAGCTCGGGGCCCACGGCAGCGAGGCGTGCGGCGATCTCGAAAAGCGCAGCGTCTCGCGTGGTCGCGGGCGCCAGGGCCAACGCCCGCCCGGCGGCCCGCGCGGCTAAAGCCATGGTCCGAATGTCGATCTCGCTCATGGGTGTCCCTCCCTGGATGGCGACGCTAGAGCAATACGAGCTTGTCGCGATGAATGAACTCGGGGCCATAGTCATAGCCCAGTATGTCGGCGATGCCCTGCGAGCGCTGGCCGAGCACTCTGGAGAGGTCAGCGGCGGCATAGTTGGCCAGGCCGCGGGCAATGGCCCTGCCGGCCAGGTCGCACACGGCCACGATGGCGCCGCGCTCGAACCGACCCTCGGTTCTTACGATGCCGACTGGCAGCAGGCTGCGCCCCTCTTTGATCAAAGCGCGCGCGGCCCCGGCGTCCACCGTGATCTGGCCCGCCACGGCATTTTGCGCCAACAGCCAGCGCTTGCGACCCTCGGCGGCGCTGATGGCGGCAGGAAAGTAGGTGCACACGGCGCGCTGAGCCACCACGTCGAGCAGGATGTTCTCGCGGCTACCGTTGGCGATGACCACCGAGGTGCCTGCGTGGACGGCCATATCGGCGGCCACCAGCTTGGTGTACATGCCCCCGGAGCCCATGGCAGTGCCATTGGCACCCGCCAGATCGTACACGGCGGCATCGAGAGACTCGATGCGCTGCAACAGCGTGGCGGCAGCGTCGGTGCGCGGGTTGGCGGTGTAAAGGCCGTCGATGTCCGAGAGAAGCACGAGCAAATCGGCCTCGATCAAGTTGGCCACCATCGCCGAGAGGGTGTCGTTTTCGCCGACCCGAATCTCTTCAGTGGCTACGGCATCGTTCTCGTTGACGATGGGCACGATGCCGCGCGCCAGCAGGCTCTCAAAGGTGTCGCGCAGGTTGAGATAGCGGTGGCGGTCCTCGATGTCCTGGCGGGTCAGCAGCACCTGGGCGGTAACGATGTCATAGAGGTCGAAATACTGCTCCCAGAGGTGCATTAGCCGCCCCTGGCCGACAGCGGCCAGCATCTGCTTGAACGGGATGCTCTTGACCGTCTCTGGGAAACTCAACCGCTCGCGGCCAGCCTGCTGCGCGCCAGAGGTGACCAACACCACTTGCGCGCCTTGTTGCCGCAGGCCGTGGAGCTGGCGCACCAGATCGACCATGCGCGGGGGGTTCAGGCGGGCGCTACCCGCCGTTAGCGTGCTGGTGCCGACTTTGACCACCACGCGACGCAGGGCTGTGTTCGACTCGGCTGGTCGACTCAAGACGCTCACGATCGCCTCACTGTGCTTGCTGCGCGGATTATAGCATGGCGCTGGAGGCCGACCAAGCGCTGTAGCGCGGGCGATCTTTTCATTGCTCTGCCGGTCGCCTATACTGCTGGCGTTCGATTTGCTGTTGGGGAGGACCATGCGTCTTTTCACGAATGCCTGGCGCCAGCTCTCTCGGGAGCGTAGCCGAGAAGAGCTGAACGCGCTCTATCTCTATCTGGAGATCATCTTCTTTGGCTTTCTCGGCGCCGCGGCGTCGTTCGACGGCGCCTATGTGGTGCGCCTGGGCGCTTCCAACGCGCTGGTGGGCTTGCAGACCTCGTTGCCCGCTCTGGCCGCGGCGTTGGTCTATCTCCCGGCGGCGCACTTTTTAGAGCGACGCAGCAATCCGTTCCGCTGGATCACCGGCTCATTGGCGGTGGTGCGCATCATGTACCTGTTCATGATCCTCTGGCCGCTGGTGGCCATGCCGATGGCGGCTCCCTTGGTGGTGGGCACCATTGTGGCCATGCAGTTGCCGGCGGTGGTGTTTGCCACCGGCTGGAGCCCGCTGATGGCCGACGTGATTCCCGAGCGATCACGGGCGCGGGTGCTCTCCGGGCGCATGATCCTGATGAGCGCCATCATCGGCATTTTAACCTATGGATTCGGCTTTTGGCTGGAGCATGCGCCGTTTCCGCTCAACTACCAGGCCATGTACGGCCTGGGCGTGTTGGGCGGCATTGGCAGCATCTTTTTTCTGAGCAAGCTCAAGCTGCCAACGCCCGAGGACGAGGACCCGCAGCGGCGCATCGACGAGCAAAAGGCGCCCGTGCTGGCGGGCGCGATGCAGGTGTTGAGAGAGAACAGGTTCTTTCGCACCATCCTCATCAATACGCTGGTGTTCAACACCGGCGCCTGGATGGTCATGCCGTTGTATACGATCCTGTTCATCAAGCAGCTTCAGGCGGGCGATGGCTGGCTTGGCTTGCGGACGATGCTGCTACAGGCTGGCGGCCTGGTGGGGTATGTGCTCTGGCGGCGGGTCACCGAAAAGTGGGGCGATGCCAGAACGCTGCTGCTGGCGCTGCCTCTGGTGACGACCTTTCCATTTCTGCTGGCGGCTTTTCCCAACCTGACGGTGATCCTCTTTTTGTCTTTGTGGGTCAGCCTGATTTCGCCGGGGGTGGATCTGCCCCATAGCATGATCTTTATGGCACAGCTCCCCAAGCGGCGACGCCACATGGCCGTCGCGCTCTACAGTATGGCGATGAACATGGCTGCTTTTGTCATGCCTCTGATCGGGGTGCAGCTGGCCGCGTGGATTGGGCTGACGCCCACGCTGGTGATAGGCGGCACATTGCGAGCCATTGGCGTCGCGCTATTCTATTGGCAGCCGATCAAAGAGGGGATGTCAGCCCGCGCCCTGTTCGGCAGTCCCAGGGCGCGGCGCATCGACTAGAGGGTCGTAGATAGAGGCTAGTTGGTCAGGATAAAGCGCTCGATGGTAGCCTCGGACTCTAGAGCGGTCAGGTGCTCATCAAAGGCCTGTTGCTGGCGACGCTCTGCCCAGGCTGCGTCTAGAGGGCGCACGGCCTTGTCTTCTAGCAGGATGATGTGAAAGCCATACTGGCTCTGGATCGCGTCGCTCATCTGGCCGGGCTCTAGCGCAAAGGCTGCCTCCTCAAAGGTCGGCACCATGGCGCCGCGGGGGAACCAGCCGAGATCGCCGCCCTGCATGCCGCTGCCGGTGTCAAGCGACGCCTCTTGCGCCAACGTGGCAAAGTCTTCGCCGGCATCGAGGCGGGCGATCAGCGCCGCGGCCTCGTCTGCTGTGGCCACCAAAATGTGTCGCGCTTTGACCTGCTCTTCCTCCGTCACCGTCGCTTCGAGCCGATAGAGCATCTCGGCCAGCAGAGTATCGGTCACAATATCGGTGATGGCGTCGGCGCGAACGCCGTAGGCCTCGAGCAAGGCGCCCTCAGAGTCGAGTTCCTCGGCGTTCTGGAGGTTGCTGAGCAGCCCCGCGCGGTATTCGTCGATGTCCGCCTGCGCGGGCAGCATGCCGAGCCGGCGCGCCTCTTGCCTCATGACCAGCGACTGGACGCGCATATCCAGCACCTCGCCGGCGATCTCTGGCAAATAGACCTGATAATCGGGATTGCTCCAATCGACTCCGTTTTGCACGGTGATGCTGTACAGGCGCAGCCGCAGGTAATCCGCAAAGTCCTCCATGACGATCTCCTCGCCATTGACGCTGGCCGCGACGGGCACATCGGGGAGATCGAGCACCTCGAAGGCGGCCGCCATGCTGGCCAGCGCCTCAGCGCGCAATTCCGCCATGGTCGGGGCCGGCGCGGTGGGCAATAGGATCGGCACCACGGTGGCGGTCGCCGCCGCGGCGGGCTCTTCGGCAGGGGCCGTCGTGGGCGTAGCAGCAACGGACGCCAGGGTGGGAGTGGGCTCGGCAGCGGGCGCCGCAGGACGAGCGCAGCCGACCGACAACAACAGGGCAACGAGCACGAGCATTAGCGCTAGAGGACGCATTTGTGGCTCCCTTTTTTGGCAGACAATGATATGCGACTATAGCTCGATACCGCCCAGGAGCGTGCTCAAAACGACCTGTCACGTGGGCGCACCGGGCGGTGGCCATTTGAGTGAGACTGAGGCGCGAGCCAGGGCATACAGTTGATTGGCCGCCGTGCGCGCTCCTTGAGCAAGTGGGCACTTTGCCTATAATGCATCCAATAGCCGGCCAGCGAATGGGAGGCGAACGCGATGAGCACCGAGACCAGGCCAGCAGAGGCGCGGCAGGTGGATGCGCTCTTGAGGGGCGGGACTGTGGTCACGATGGATGCCGCGCGCCAGGTATGGGCGCCCGGATCGGTGGCCATCCACGGGCGCCAGATTGCCGCGGTTGGCGGCGTGGCCGAGCTGGATGCGGCCTATTGCGCGACCAGCGTGGTCGACTGCACCGACCACGTTATCATGCCCGGGCTCATCAACACGCACACCCACATGCCGATGAGCCTGCTCCGCGGCCTGGCCGATGATCTGCGCCTGGATGTGTGGCTGTACGGCTATATCCTGCCGGTGGAGCGCGAGTTTGTGACGCCCGAGTTTTGCTTTTTGGGCACGCGGCTCTCGTGCGCTGAGATGCTGCGGGGAGGCACCACCACACTCGTCGACATGTACTATCACGAGGAGGAAGTGGCCTGGGCCACTGCTGAATCGGGCATGCGCGGCATTCTGGGAGAGACGATTGTCAAGTACCCCACGCCCGACGCGCGCACCTACGACGAAAGCCTGCGGTATTGTCGGGATTTTATGGAGCGCTTTCAGGGGCACGCCCTCATCACCGCGGTCCCGGCGCCTCATTCGCTCTATATGACCACGCCCGATATCTTGCGCGAGACTACCAGCCTGGCGCGCGCTTTTGGCACGACGCAGCTCATCCACGTGTCAGAGACGGCGCTAGAGGTCGAGGGCTGGTTGGAGGATACGGCTTTGCGCCCGATGCGCTGGCTGGACGAGCAGGGCATCCTCGAGTCGCCCCTGGTGGCGGCGCATTGCGTGCACGTTAATAGCGAAGAGATCGAGATCATGGCGCGCCGCAGGGTGGGCATGGCCCACAATCCCAGCAGCAACCTCAAACTCGCCAGCGGCATCGCGCCGGTGGCCGAGATGCTGGCGCGCGGGGTGGCTGTAGGCGTCGGCACCGACGGTTGCGCCTCCAACAATGACCTGGATATGTTCGAGGAGATGCGCCTGGCCGCTTTGCTGCCCAAAGGCGCCACAGGCAGCCCCACGGTGGCGCCCGCCAGCGAGGCCGTGGCCATGGCGACCATCATGGGGGCCAGAGCGCTGGGCATCGACAACCAGGTCGGCTCACTGGAGCCGGGCAAGCTGGCCGATGTGATCGTCGTCAACCAGCGCACGCCGCACACCTGGCCACTGTTCAACACCACCGGCCTGAATGTCTACTCGCAACTGGCCTACACGGCCGCTGCCGCCGACGTGCGCCACGTCTTTGTGGATGGCAGGCAGGTGGTGGCCGATGGCCAGGTGCTGACCGTGGACGTGCCTCAAGTGCTGGAGAGCGCCCAGCACCTGGGCCAGCGCATCAACCGCTTTTTCGTCGAACGACAGGACAGCGTGCTGGATAAACTGGTGGACATTGGCGGTATCGAGCGGCAGGAGACGTTCGAGATTCAGGCCAAGGCCGTGCTGAACGATCGCGCCGCCTTTGAGGCTGGGCTGGCGCTTGAACCGGTGCATGTCACGGGCCATACCATCCGCCAGCAGTATGACACCTATTTCGGCTTTGGCGATGCGGGCCAGGACCGGTTGCGCTATCGCGAGGATCAGGTCATTCGCGCCGACGGGACAAAGGAGCCGATCTACACGCTGACCCTCACCGGCCCCGCACGAGAGGCCGAATATGAGCACAGCGTGGTGCTGAGCCGCGCGCGATTCACCGCACCGGCCGATCGCAGCTTGCGCTTTTACCGCGAGTACTTTGCACCAGCGCGTGAGCTGGAGGTGGTCAAGCACCGCGAGCGCTACCATATCCGCTATCAGGGAGTGGATTTTGCGGTGAACCTGGATCGCATTGTCGAGCCGCGCGCCGCACAGCAGTATATCGAGATCAAAAGCCGCACCTGGTCGGAGCAGGATGCGGCGCGCAAGGCCAGCCTCATCGGCGAGTTATTGCACATCTTTGGCGCCACCGATGAGGATATGGTGCTGGGCGAGTACCCCGACCTGCTGAGCTAGGCGCATTGCCGCCGTCTGACGGTATAGAGGAGGTGAGTTTTGAAGCCAGGATTGTCGCCCGCGCAGTTGCGCCACAAGGCGGCGCAGCTCCGACGCAACATTGTCGCGATGATGGGGGCCAACAAGGCCCACCACTTTGGCGGATCGCTCTCGGCTGCCGATATCGTGACCGCGCTGTATTTTTATGCCATGGACTATGATCCTGCCAATCCCTCCTGGGAGGAGCGCGACCGCTTTATCTTGAGCAAGGGGCACTGTGTGCCGGCGCAGTACGCCGCCCTGGCCATGCTGGGTGTCTTTCCACAAGAGGAGCTGGCAACGCTCAAACAGATGGGCACGCGGCTGCAGGGCCATCCAGCGGCGCACCTGTTGCCCGGCATCGAGGGCTGCACCGGCTCGCTGGGCATGGGGCTGTCGTTTGCCAACGGCCTGGCGCTGGCCTCGCGCATTCGCGGGGTGCCCTATCGCGTCTATTGCCTGATGGGCGATGGCGAGACGCAAGAAGGGCAGGTGTGGGAGGCGGCCCGCACGGCGCCGCTCCAGTGCCTGAGCAACCTGAGCGCGATCATCGACCGCAACCGGCTCAAGGCGATGGATCGTTCCTACTGCGGGGCCGAGTTGGCTGATCTGCCCGCCAGGTGGGCCGCGTTTGGCTGGCGCGTGCTGGAAGTGGACGGCCACGATCTCTCGGCACTGTGCGATGCGCTGGATTGGGCGCAGCAGGGCGCCAGCGCGCCGTCGATGATTATCGCCGATACGGTCAAGGGCCAAGGCGTGTCATTTATGCAAGACCAGCCGTTTTATCACAACGCAGCGCTGACGTCGGCACAGTTCGAGGTGGCGCTGGCGGAATTGGATCAGGCATTGGCGTTGATGGGGGAGGCGAGATGAGCGAGCTCTACCAGACCAGATTTGCCTATGGCGAGGCCCTGGCCGAAGCCGCCGCGCTTTTTTTTTTTTTTGTTTCGGTGTATTCCGATATCTACACGTCGACGCGCACCGTCCACCTGCGCGAGCAATTTCCCGAGCGGTTCATCGATATGGGCATTTCCGAGATGGACATGATCAGCACGGCGGCGGGGTTGGCTGCCGCGGGCCTGGTCCCTTTTGCCAACTCGTTTGCCATGTTCATCACCGCGCACTGCTACGACCAGATTCGCATCCAAATCTGCTATCCGGGGCTGCACGCTATCTTGGTTGGCTCAAGCGGCGGGTTGACGCAGGGGCCAGATGGGGCCAGTCATCAGTCTTTGGAGGATCTCACGCTGATGCGCGCCCTGCCGGGGATGACCGTGCTGGCGCCGGCGGACGCCATCGAGACGCGGGCTATGACGCTGGCGGCGGTGCACGAGATTCCCGGACCCGTCTATTTGCGCCTCGGTCGCTATCCGGTGCCCAATGTGTTGCCCGTGGACTATGTGTACCGCCACGGCCAAGCCGTGACCTTGCGGACGGGGTCCGATGTCACGCTGATCGCCTGCGGGCACATGGTCGCGACAGCTCTCTCGGCCAGTGACTTGTTGACCGTGCAGGGGGTGCAGGCAGCTGTAGTGAACATGTCCACCATCAAGCCGCTGGATGAGGAGATGGTGCGCCAGGCAGCGGCGGAGACACGTCTGGTGGTGACCATCGAAGAGCACAGCATCATCGGTGGTCTTGGTGGCGCGGTGGCCGAGGTGATGGCCGAGAGCAGCGGCGGTGCCAGGCTTTTGCGGCTGGGCACGCGCGACGTGTTTGGCGAGTCGGCGACGGCCGACGAGCTGTTGACCAAGCACGGTCTGACGCCAGAGGGCGTGGCGCGGGCGGTTAGGGGGCGCCTGGAGCGCTAGTGCCTACAGTCCTGATGTTGGCATTGCCGAGCGAGCCGCAAGAACAGCCGCACACGCCTCTGCGAAAGAGACGCGACACTCGCAAAGGGAGCGATGACCGTGAAGCATGTCGTTAGCGTCAGCCTGGGCAGTGTATCGAGGGATGCCGAGGCGATTTTGCACCTGCTGGGCGAGGAAATCCATGTGCAGCGCATCGGCGTCAATGGCGATGTGTCTCGCGCCAAAGCGCTCTATGAAGAACTGGATGGCAAAGTGGATTGCCTCGGCGTCGGCGGGGCGGTATTGGCGTTCGACGCGCTGGATCGGTCTTACGCGCTCTCTGCCGTGGCGCGGATGGTCGCGGATGTCACGCATACGCCGGTGGTCGATGGCACCGGTTTCAAGTCGGTGGTTGAGCGGGGCGTGGGTGCGCTGATCCGCCAGCAACTCGCTGGCCTGTTACCCAACGAGCGTGTGCTCATCACCTCGGCCGTCGACCGGCTCGACCTGGCCAAAGGCTTTGCCGAGAATGGCTTTGAGCTGCTGATGGGCGACCTGGGCTTCGCACTGGGCCTGCCAGTGGCGGTGCGCACGCTGCAAGGGCTCAATCGCATGGCGCATACCATTGGCCCCATTGTGCGGCATCTGCCCATGTCGGCGCTGTATCCTAGCGGCGAGCATGAGGATATCAACAAGCCGCGCTTTCAGGGCTGGTTTGCCGAGTGCGGCGTTATCGCCGGCGACGGCAACTATATCACCCACAGCATGCCGCTCGACATGGTGGGCAAGATCGTGGCCACCAACACCACCACGGCGCGCGATATGGCGCTCTATCGCGAGCGGGGGGTGCGCTGCGTGGTCACCAGCACGCCGCGGCTGGGCGAGCGCACCTTTGGCACCAACGTGATGGAGGCGGCGATGGTGGCCCTGAGCGGCCAGGGCCGCAAGCTTGCGCCCGATGAGATGGCGGCTCTGATCGAGCGCGCCGGGTTGGAACCACAGATTGAGATGCTAAGCTAGGCGCGCCTTTGCGGCGGCGCCTGGCAGGTGATAGACTAGAGGCCCGGACGCGCAGAACTCTACTGGCGGCAAGATGAGCAACCAGGCACTGTATCGCAAATGGCGAGCCCAGGATTTCGATGGCATCCTGGGCCAAGACCACATCACGCGCACCCTGCGCAACCAGATTCGCGCGGGTAGGCTGGGCCACGCCTACCTGTTTGCCGGCGTGCGTGGCACAGGCAAGACCTCGACGGCCCGCATCCTTGCCAAGGCGGCCAATTGCATTGGCGACACGGATGCCCCCCCATGCAATGTCTGCGCCATTTGCCGTAGCATCAGCGAAGGTGCTTCGCTAGACCTAATCGAGATCGACGCCGCCTCGAATCGCGGCATTGACGAGATTCGCGATTTGCGCGAGCACGTCAACTTTATGCCGAGCGAGTGCCGCTTCAAGGTCTATGTGATCGACGAAGTGCACATGCTCACCAACGAGGCGTTCAACGCGCTGCTCAAGACGCTTGAAGAGCCCCCCGCCCACGTCATCTTTGTACTGTGCACCACTGAGCCGCATCGGCTGCCCGATACGATCCTATCGCGTTGTCAGCGGTTCGATTTCAAGCGCGCTACGCCGGACGTCGTGCGGCAAAAGCTGGCTTTTATCTGCGCGCAAGAAGAGCTGCAGGTCTCGGATGAGGCGCTTTCCTATCTTGCCCGGCGCGGCGCAGGCAGCTTTCGCGATGCCGAGAGCCTGTTGGATCAGGTGGCGGCCTATGGCGGCGGCGATATCTCGCTCGACCTGGTCCAGGCTGTGCTGGGGACAGTGCCCCATCAGATTATTCTGGCGATAGCGAGTGCCGTGGCGCTCGGCGATGTGCCGGCAGGGTTTCGGGCCATTGCGGCGGCTTTTGCCAACGGCGCAGATGCTCGCCAACTCGTAGTCAGCCTGGTGGAGCAATTGCGTGCGCTGCTATTGCTGCGCATCGGCGTCACAGATGGCAGCCTGCTCTTGACCAGCGCTGAGGCCGAGGACTTGGCGGCGCTGGCGGCTCAGCCCACGTTCTCATTACGACGGCTCGTACAGGGCATCCGCTCGTTTAGTGAGGCAAGCGAGGCGCTACGCTCGGCGGCTCGGCCCGAGATCCCGCTGGAACTGGCGCTGGTCGAAGCGGTGCTCGTGGACGCCGATGTGGCTGGCGCCATCGCCTTTGATGCGACTACAACGCAGCCTTTCGTGGCGCCGGCCAGCATGGCGAGCACGCCACGACCACAGCCTGCAGCTGAGACAAAGACGGCACCATCGCCTGCCGACAACGTGACGCCTGACCGCGAGCAAGCGACAGTGGCCAGGCCGGCGCCGGCAGAGCCACCTGAACTGCAAGAGGCGTCTTTGCAGAGCAGCACGGTGATAGCCGAATCGGTTGCCGCGCCTGCTGCGCCTGGGGCGCGCGTCCTTTCGCTAGAGGCAGTGCAGGGCAATTGGCAGCGCGTGGTGGCCCGCATGCGGGCCCAGAGCCCGCAGCTTCAGGCCGTGTTGCGCTCGGTCTATCCGGTGGCCGTCGCGGGTAACCTCGTGACGCTGGCGTGCGACGGCGCATTCCACCGCGACCGTCTGTCAGAAGACAAGCGACGGGAACAGGTGGAGCAGGTGCTCAGCGATGTGCTGGGCGCCCCGAGTCGCATCGAGTGCATCGTCGACCGCGAGGCGCGAGCGCGGCCACAGGGGAGCAGTGACGAAGGTCCCAAAGACCTATTCGAGAGTGCTGACGCCGAGGCCGAGCGGCGCAGGCAACTGCTCAATCATCCCGCGGTCAAAGATCTGACCGAACGCGGGGGGCAGGTGCGTCGCGTCGAACTGAACACGGACAACACACAGGAGGAAGGATAGATGGCCAGCAAAGGCAAAAAGCGGTTTGGTGCGCCTTCGGGTGGGCCCATGAACATGATGCGACAGCTCGAAGAGCTGCAAAAGCAAATGGCCGAGGCCCAGGCGTCGCTAGATGAGGAAACGGTGACGGCCTCAGTGGGCGGCGGCGTCGTCACCATCGTGATGACCGGCTCGCAAGAGGTCAAATCGGTCACCATCAAGCCTGAGGCGGTCGATCCTGAAGACGTCGAGATGCTGCAAGATATGATCTTGCTGGCCTTTCGAGAGGCGCGTGAAAAGGCGGCCAAGCTCACCGAAGAGCGCATGGGGCCGCTCGCCTCGGGCATGCAAGTTCCGGGCCTGTTCTAGTGACGGCGACGCCCCGCGCCGTGTCGCGCTTGATTGATGCTTTCAGCCGATTGCCAGGCATTGGGCCCAAGACGGCCTCGCGGCTGACCTACTTTTTGCTGCGCGGCAACCAGCAGGATGCCGTGGCCTTATCAGAAGCCCTGGCGGCATTGCACGCCGAGACACAGCTCTGCTCAGTGTGCTGCAACATCAGCGAGGCCGACCCCTGCGAGGTGTGCGCCGATGACCGTCGCGATAGCACCACCATCTGTGTGGTCGAAGAGCCGCTGGATGTGCTGGCCATCGAGAACACGGGGCGCTACCGGTCAAAGTATCATGTTTTGCACGGCCACCTGTCGCCCATGGAGCGCATCGGTCCCGATGAACTACGCATACGGCAGTTGGTAGCGCGACTGCAGGGCGGCGCCGTTAGCGAGGTGATCATCGCCACCAACCCCACGCTGGAGGGAGACGCCACCGCGGT
>Ga0351910_1111_pt1 | contig 28116 bp, 26 predicted proteins | sample TotcelHT113001L5_FD_206860 | JGI IMG/M metagenome (GOLD analysis project Ga0351910, IMG submission 206860) | Enriched cells from coal bed in the Powder River Basin, Montana, United States - Total cells T11 rep1 HSBNCT.T11.300.1.L5 ...
GCACGCAGTCAGATCCTTGGCGCCGTCGTCGGCGGCATCGGCATGGCGCTTCACGAAGAGACGGTGATCGACCATCGATACGGTCGGTTCATGAATCACAATCTCGCGGAATACCACGTGCCGGTGCATGCCGACGTCCACGCCATCGACGTTATTTTTGTCGACGAGCAGGAGCATCGGCTAAACCCGCTCGGCGTGAAGGGCGTCGGCGAAATCGGCATCGTCGGCACGGCCGCCGCGATCGCCAATGCAGTCTTTCACGCCACCGGCGTGCGCGTCCGCGATCTTCCGATCACCATCGATAAGCTGCTCGAGTTGAGGCAGCCCACGAGCAACCACGCGGCGTAAATGAATTATGTCCCAGACCATGGCCGGGCAAGAGACGCGCTGACGAGCGCCCGCAGCTGGCTGCAGGAATTCGGACAGGCGGCGTTGGCGACCGTCGTCTCGACCTGGGGTTCGTCGCCCGTGCCGGTCGGCGGCCAGATGGCCATTGACCCAAATGGACAGTTCGAAGGCTCCGTCTCCGGCGGTTGCGTCGAAGTGGACGTGATTACCGAAGCGGCGGACGTTCTGGCGCGCGACAAGGCGAGGCTGCTGGAGTTCGGAGTCGGAGAGGAACGGGCGTGGAAGGCCGGCCTGCCCTGCGGCGGCGCTATCAGCATCTATGTCGAGCCGCTGCGGCGTGAGCGAGATTCAGCTTTTCTCGACAGAGTATTTTCAGCGCGCCGCGCGCGGACGTCGCTTGCCGTGCTCACGACGCTTGCGACCGGCGAGCGGCGCCTATTCGACGCCGGGGAACCGATGCCAAGTGAGATCGCCCAATACCTGGTTTCGGGTGAAAGTCGGCTTCTCTCTCTCGGCGATGCGCCGGTCTTCTTGCACGCGCTCACCCCGCCGGTTCGCGTGGTCATTGTCGGCGCGACGCATGTCGGCCAAGTCCTCGCTGATCTCGCGAACCGCATTGGCTATGACGTCGTCGTCGTCGACCCGCGCGCCGCATTTGCCAGCGCCGACCGCCTCGGCGATCTCAAAAGTCTCACCGACTGGCCTGAAATCTCGCTGAAGTCCTTGGGGCTCGACCCAAGGACCGCAGTGGTCGCTCTGACCCACGCCGCCGCCATTGACGATGAGGCGCTCACCGAGGCGCTGCGCTCGCACTGTCTGTATATTGGCGCCCTGGGCTCGACGCGGACACACGCGAAGCGCCTGCAACGCCTCGTCGCCGCAGGCTTCAACGATACGGAGCTGGCGCGCATCAGCGCCCCGGTCGGACTGCCGATTGGCGCGAAGGGACCAGCTGAGATCGCCGTCTCGATTCTCGCTGAAATTGTCAAGGTCGCGCGCGCAACGAGGCAAGGGTGAATATTGCAGCCGTACTCTTGGCTGCTGGAGCCTCGAAGCGGTTCGGGGAGAACAACAAGCTTCTCTCCGACCTCGGCGGAAAGCCGCTCATCCGCAGGGTGGCCGAAGCAATCGTCTGCAGCGGCGTCGAAGTTGTCGTCGTTACCGGCTGCGATCGCCTGCAGATCGAAAAAGCTCTCGAAGGCTTGCTGCTTCGATTTGCACATAATCTGAACTGGGAAAGCGGCATGGGATCGTCGATCGCCGTCGGCGTCATGGCGCTCGGCCAGCAAGTTCAAGGGGCGTTTGTGGTGCCGGGCGATCTGCCCTTTTTGACATCGGATCTGATCAAAGACCTGACGGCCGATTTTATTGAAAGCCGGGGCGCTTTGATCACTTATCCAACGACGTCAAAGGGCAAGCAGCGCAACCCGGTTTTGTGGCCCCGGCGATTCTTCGCCTCGCTGGCGTCGCTCTCTGGGTCGCCGGGCGCCAAGCATTTGCTCCAGAGCTGCGCGGATTCGCAAAAGCAGGCGCAAGTATTTGATGAAAGCGCCTATCTCGACATTGATGCGCCCGCGGATTTGGAAGCTGCGCGTTCGCGATTGAACATTGCGACTCTTTAAGGGCGGTTACGCGGCGCAGAATTCGTCATGCAATTGGGCCGCTTTTACCCGCGCGATAGATAGAGCAGCCGCGCGACGACCTCCGGCCTTCTCGTCTCAAGACCGCGCGACCTTGATGTGTGCGGCCCATGCAATATGTTGCAGCATAAGCGGCGATCAAGCGATCAATGTTCGAGACGGGCTCCGGCGCAGGAGGGTTCCGGCGCCGCCGAGACAGCAGGCCTAGTTATGCCCTATGAGCTCTATTATTGGCCCGGCATCCAGGGACGTGGAGAGTTCGTGAGGCTCGTGCTGGAAGAGGCCGGCGCCAGCTATATTGATATGGCGCTTGAGCCAAACGCCGAGGCTGCGCTTCTAGCTTTTCTCGAACGAACCGATCTCGCCCATCCGTCATTCGCACCGCCGTTCTTGAAAGACGGACATGTGGTCATCGGACAGACCGCCGCAATATTGCTTTATCTCGGCGATCGTCACGATCTCGCGCCCAGCGACGCTGCGCGCAGACTTTGGGTTCACCAAATTCAGTTGACGATCGCTGACCTGGTCGGCGAGGCTCACGACACCCATCACCCGTTGGGCGGCGATTTATACTACGAGGAGCAGAAACCCGAGGCCTCACGCAGAGCGAAGTGGTTCCGCGAGGAAAGGATACAGAAATATCTTGATTGGTTCGAAACGATTCTCGCACGCAATCCCGATGGCGACTCGTATCTCGTGGGCAATACCTTGAGCTACGCCGATCTTTCCCTGTTCCAGGTTCTGGAAGGCTTGCTCTATGCGTTTCCCAACACAACAAAAGCTCTTCTCGCCGAGTCGCCGCGCGTGTCCGCCCTTTGCATGGTGGTCGCGCAACGCCCGCGCATTCGCGCATACCTCGAGAGCGATCGCAGGGTGAAATTCAACGAGCAAGGTATATTTCGTCACTATCCTGAACTCGATGACTGATCAGCGGGATCAATCCCTGCACGGACCTTAGATTGATCGCCTCGCCCTATATGCTCACCTTGTCCGGGCATGCAGCTCGGGTTCGGCTTGCTTCTTGGAGAGATGTTGATGGGTGGATTAGCCTTGGTTCCGGATTCGCCGTTTTCGGCGAGCGCCTCCTACGCCTTGAGCGATCGTCTTTTTGAAACCCGCAGGCTTTCGATCGAACTTGCGGCTCCGCTCAGCGCCGAAGACATGGTCGTCCAAGCGATGGAGGACGCCAGTCCGACCAAATGGCATCTCGCTCATACGACCTGGTTTTTTGAGACCTTTGTCTTGACACCGTATCTAACAGACTATTCGCTATTCGATGAGGCGTTCAACTATTGCTTCAACTCGTATTATGAGCACCTTGGCGCTCGGCAGCCGAGGCCGAAGCGCGGACTTCTCACCAGGCCGTCGCTCGATCGCGTTCTCGCCTATCGGCAGCATGTGGACTTGGCGTTGGCGCAACTCCTTGCTGATCAAACCGAGGCGCCGCCAGCGTTGATTCATACGCTCGAGGTTGGAATCAATCACGAGCAGCAACATCAGGAGCTGATGCTCACCGACGTCCTCTCCCTTTTTGCTGCAAATCCCCTGAGACCAGCCTACCGCCCGACCCATCCGCGCTCCATTCCGACGCTATGCGAACCGCTACGCTGGATCGATTTTGCCGGCGGCGTCTATCCGATCGGTCACCAGGGAAAGGGTTTTGCTTGGGACAATGAGGGTCCCCGCCATGATGCGCTCCTGCGCCCGTTTCGGCTTGCTGACCGCCTGGTCACAAACCGGGAGTGGTTGGCGTTCGTCGACGACGGCGGCTACGAGACCGCGACCCTATGGCTGTCCGATGGCTGGGCCGTGATCACGCGCGAAAGCTGGCGTGCGCCGCTCTATTGGGAGTCTCGTGACGGAGAGTGGTTTGAGATGTCGCTCGAAGGATCGCAGCCGCTGAGCCTCGACGCGCCGGTTGCGCATGTGAGCTACTACGAAGCCGATGCTTTTGCGCGATGGTCTGGCAAGCGATTGCCGACCGAATTCGAATGGGAGGTCGCCGCGGCCACAGCGCCCAACAAGGGAAACTTTCTCGGCACGGCGGCACTGCGTCCGCGACCGGCTGAAGTCGAACCCAATGGATCGCCTCGTCAGATGTTCGGCGATGTCTGGGAATGGACCCAGAGCGCCTATCTGCCCTATCCGGGCTATCGCGCCCCCGAGGGAGCGCTCGGAGAATACAACGGCAAGTTCATGGTTGGTCAGCATGTGTTGCGCGGCGGCTCCTGCGTGACCCCGCAAGATCACATCCGCCCGAGCTATCGCAATTTCTTTTATCCCCATCAGCGTTGGCAGTTTTTAGGCCTGCGCCTCGCTTCGGAGGTTGCCTGATGTCGAAGGCCTCGGAACGCTCAGCGCCGCTCGTGCGGCAAGCGGACGACTTCGCCGTTAGCGTCCTGGAGGGCCTGTCCCGGCCGAAGAAGAGTCTTCCCTGTCGCTTCCTGTATGACGCCGCAGGCAGCGCGCTCTTCGAAGACATTACGCGCCAGCCCGAGTACTATCCCACGAGAGTCGAAGTTGGGATTCTCACAGCCAATGCGATGCAGATGATCGAGGGAGCGGTCGGAGAGACGGTTCTCGTCGAGTTCGGCTCCGGTTCGAGCATCAAGACGGAAATCCTGCTGGGACATATGCGGCGACTACACGCCTATGTGCCGATCGATATTTCGGAAAGCGCTCTCACAGATGCTCGAGAGCGGCTGACGGCGCGATTTTCCGGGCTCAATATTCAGCTGCTATTGGCCGATTTTTCACATCCGATCGAGCTTCCTCCCGAACTGGCGCCGCGGCCAAAGCTAGGATTTTTCCCTGGATCGACGATCGGCAATTTCATGCCCGCGGAGGCGACGCGGTTGCTAAGAGCGATGCGAGAGACGCTTTCGCCGCGCGGAAAGCTGATCATCGGCGTCGATCTGAAAAAAGACGTTCGCCAGCTTGTTGCAGCTTACGATGATGCAAATGGCGTCACCGCCGCCTTCAATCTCAATCTCCTTGTGCGCATCAATCGTGAACTCGATGCGACGTTCGATCTTCAAGCTTTTCGCCATGCGGCGACCTACGAGCCCTTCGAAGGACGCATTGAGATGCATCTCGTCAGTTTGAAGGATCAGGACGTCTGGGTGGCGGGAAGAAAAATTCGCTTCCGTGCAGCGGAGACGATTCACACCGAGAGCGCTTACAAATACACGATCGAGGAGTTCCATCTGATCGCGCAGGCGGCGGGGTGGACCCCTCTGCGCGTATGGAAAGATGACCTAAGCTTGTTCAGCGTACATGAATTGGTCGCGCCTTGAGCGGAGGGCGACGCAGCCGGGAAGCGTTAAATGACTGCGACCAAGGTGAGCGAAGCAGAGCGAAACGCTTGGCCAGCGTTGCCTAACTTGGCTTGGCGAGAGACCTATACGACTCTGCATCTCTGGACTCAGATCGTCGGCAAGATCCGGTTGTCGCTGACTCCCTGGCAAAACCACTCCTGGCACGTTGCGCTTTATGTGACGACGCGTGGCCTCACCACGTCGCCAATCGCATATGGCGCAAGCGTCTTTCAGATTGATTTCGATTTTATAGATCACGTGCTTCGCATAACGACGAGCAATGGCGACGAACGCCAAATGCAGCTCCGATCTCAGACTGTCGCCGACTTTTACGCGCATCTTTTCAGCAGGCTCGAAGAGTTGGGGATTTTTGCGCGCATCAACGAACATCCCAACGAAATACCTGATGCGCTTCCCTTCACCGCGGACCGGATTCATGCCGACTACGATCCTGTCTATGCAAGCTGCTTTTGGAGATTGCTTGTGCAAGCTGATCGCGTCTTCAAAACCTTTCGCACGGGCTTCGTCGGCAAGGTCAGCCCTGTGCACTTTTTCTGGGGCAGCTTTGATTTGGCGGTGACCAGGTTTTCTGGTCGCCGTGCGCCGCGCCATCCCGGGGGCGTTCCAAATCTTGCGGACGTCGTTGTGCGCGAAGCTTACTCGCATGAGGTGAGCAGCGCGGGCTTTTGGCCTGGCGGCGGCTCGATCGACTTTCCCGCTTTCTATTCCTACGCCTATCCCGCGCCGCCTGGATTCGATCGCGCTAAGGTTGAACCCGACGACGCATTTTTTAGCCAGGATCTCAAGGAATTCATCCTGCCCTACGACATCGTGCGAAACGCCGAACATCCAGATGCGACACTGCTGCGCTTTTTGCAAAGCACATATGACGCTGCCGCCGACGCCGGCGGATGGGACCGCGTGGCGCTCGAATGTCCATTAGGACATGTCGGCGTCCCGCGTCCCATTCGCGGATAAGGTGTTCTACCGATCCGCGTGCGACATTCTGTTTTTTTCACACTCGGATCAGGAGCCCGAGCCGGTCCTCGCTGACCTTGCCGCGGCAATGTCGGCACTCGATCAAACCATGGCTTTGCGCTAAGCTTTCCTTCGATTCACGAATTCATTCGTCCCCCGACCGATGGAGATCTTAAATGCGGCATTCTCTTCCACGCAGGCTTCTCGCTGAATTTCTTGGGACTTTTTGGCTCGTGTTCGGCGGCTGCGGCAGCGCGGTGATTTCCGCCGGCTTTCCCCAGCTCGGCATTGGCTTCCTCGGCGTGGCGCTCGCCTTCGGACTTACGGTGCTGACGGGCGCTTACGCCTTCGGCCCCGTATCTGGCGGCCATTTCAACCCGGCGGTGACGCTCGGCGTCGCGACGGCCGGCCGCTTCTCCTGGAAGGACGTCGGACCCTTCTGGATAGTGCAGCTTCTCGGCGCGACATTTGCGGCGTTCGTGCTGCTCAAGATCGCTCAGGGCAACATTGATTTTTCGCTCGCCAACGGCTTTGCCGCCAACGGTTATGACGAACATTCCCCCGCTGGATACACATGGCAGTCTGGCCTTCTTGCGGAAATCGTGCTGACGGCGTTTTTCCTGCTTGTCATTCTGGGAACGACGGAAGGTCGCGCGCCGGTCGCCTTCGCGCCAATCGCCATCGGATTGGCGCTGACGCTGATCCATCTGGTCGACATCCCCATCACCAACGCTTCGGTGAATCCTGCGCGCTCGACAAGCCAGGCGCTCTTCGTCGGCGGCTGGGCCCTCGAACAACTTTGGCTATTCTGGGTCGCGCCGCTTGTCGGCGCCGTCATCGGGGGACTCATTCATCGCTTTGCCCTTGCTGATGACTGAGCGACACGAAGCGACATCCTGATTTATATGCAATCAGTGGACGCTGGGCTTCGCCGCAGCGTCCCTGACACACTTCTTCGTGAAGCTCGTCCGAGCAGCGCCTGATAGTTTCTTTTCAGTCGCAGCCACATCGCAGGCGCTCGCAGCGGCGTCTCTGTCGCACTTTCTCATAAAACTTTTCTGCGCTGCGCCATGCAGCTTCTTTTCCGTCGCCCGGGCGGCGCAGTCCGGGCCAGCCGGCGTTGTTTGTGCGAACGCGGCGGCCGAAATCAAAGCGCCAGCGACGCATATACTGACGGTCAAAATTCTTCTCGACATGTTGTCCTCCTAAATTTTTCGCGTGCAACCGCAATGAGACCGAGGCAAGTTCGCGCAATGGCGACGGTCTCCTGACATGACTTGAGCCATGATCGACGACCCACGCGCCGACGACGTCAACGCTCTATGAGAGTATTAGCGGCGTCGCTGTCCTCGCGCGCTCGCGCTTCCGCTAAAAAGAACGGCCTGTCCGTTTCCAGCCCCTCCAACAGATCACGTAATCGATCGGGAAGCGGCTCGCGAAGAACGTCGTCGTACGTTTGCCTTAGCAATTCGCCGATTTCATCGCCGACCTTTCGGTCACGCATAGGGGACCGACGCATGTTACGCCTCCACTCGTCCATAGCGGACGTGAGAGCGTCGACTTAGGTTGCGGCCATAATGTGAGCGACGCTCCCAGGCGGGCCCGCAAGAGGCGATTTGTAAAATTTATGGTAAATAAGACACATCGGATTCTGCTCAATCGGCCCGGCATCCGTCTTCGGCGGCGGCAGCTATTCGCATGGCGCACTTGTCAGCGTTGAAGGCAAAGCAATTTTTGACCGCGGTAAAAGGCCGAGCTCGAGTAGGCGCTTCAATATCGATCGATGTGGCGCTATGCCTGTGCAGAGCGTTGTTTTCTCTCTCGGAGGATCGCGTATGTGTCAGGCGTGTGGCTTTACCGATATTGTTCATGGAAGCAAAATGCGCCGCAGAGCCTTTGTGTTCGGCGCCGCCACGGCGGGCGCGCTGACGGTCGTTGGAAGCGCGAGCGCCCAGGGCCGAAAATCCAAGTCGAAACAAGCCAAGCCGAGTAGCGCGCCGCCCAAGCCTGAGAATGTGATGAGTCCGGACGACGCGTTGGCGCGGCTGCTGGAGGGCAACAGGCGATATCAGAAGGGTATCGCAAGACGGCACGACTTCTTCGCCGAGCGCGAGGCCCTCGTCGGCGGACAAAATCCCTACGCCGCGGTTCTCAGCTGTGCCGATTCCCGGATTGCGCCGGAATACGCCTTTGACAGTTCGCGCGGAGATCTCTTCGTCGTTCGCGTCGCCGGCAACTTCGCGAACCCGGACAATATCGCGAGCTTGGAATATGCGGTGGAGGTGCTGAAGACGCCTGTGATTCTGGTGCTCTGTCACGAAGCCTGCGGCGCGGTTAAATCGGCGATTTCCTCAATACAGGATCATACGACTTTGCCTGGCCACCTTCCCTCGCTCGTCGCTGCTCTGGCGCCGGCGGTCAAAGCCGTCGCCGGCCGACCAGGCGATCCGTTGGAAAACGCGACGATGGAAAACGCGCGGCTATGCGTTGAGACGTTGAAGACCGCAACGCCTTTGCTTAGCGCCGCTTTCAATGAAAAGCGCTTCAAAATCGCGAGCGGAATTTACCGGCTCGGCGACGGTCGTGTGGATCTTTTTGCGTGAGGCTGAAGAGCTGACGCTGGTTTATTGGCGTGGTCACGAAACGTAACGTCGATGACGGCGCAAGAACGTCAGTTGCTCGCGAACGGCCGACCGCGCATGCTATGAAGCGAGAATCTGCCGATCGATCTGCGCAATCGAAGTGACGCCCGTCAAAGTCATCGCCACGCGCATTTCTTTGGCGAAGATCTCGAGCATATTCTCGACGCCCCCCTGTCCGGCCGCCGCCAACGCATATGCGGCGGCGCGGCCAAGCAGGACGCCCTTGGCGCCGAGCGCCAGCATGCGCACCACGTCCAGTCCGGACCGCACGCCTGAATCGGCAAATACTTCAAGATCGCTTCCGACGGCGTCGACGATCGGCGGCAAGGCTTTGACTGTCGACAACGCCCCGTCGAGCTGTCGTCCGCCGTGATTGGAAACGATGATTCCATTCGCCCCGAACCGCACGGCGTCCCGTGCGTCCTCGGGATCCAATATGCCCTTGAGGATCAAAGGCCCCTTCCAGAACTCGCGGATCCATTCGAGGTCCGACCAGCTGATCGATGGATCAATGTTTTTTCCAAGCCAGCCGATGTAATCCTGCAGTCCGGTCGCCTTGCCGAGATATTTTGAGATGTTGCCGAGATCGTGCGGTCGGCCCCTGATCCCCACGTCAAAGGACCAGCCCGGTTTCGCGATCGCCTGAAGCAAGCGCCGCGGTCTGGCGATAGGCCCTGACAGACCGGAATGGGCGTCGCGGTAGCGCGATCCATGCACGGGAAGGTCTACCGTGAAGACAAGTTTGTTTATGCCTGCGCGCTGGGCCCGCTCCAGCATCGACTGCATGAATCCGCGGTCTTTGAGCACGTAGAGCTGGAACCAGAGGGTTCCTGCGGCGCATTGCGACGCGACTTCTTCGAGCGAACAGACCGAGAGCGTCGACAGCACGTACGGAATGCCCTTCTTCGCCGCAGCATTGGCCGCCTGGACCTCACCCCGACGAGCAAACATTCCGCTCAGCCCGACAGGCGCCAGGATCACGGGAAGCTCGGAAGGCTGACCGAACCATTCCGTCGCGAGACTGAGACCGGTGACGTTCTTCAACACGCGCTGTCTGAGGTTCACCGCTCTCAAATCAGCGACATTGGCCTGCAGGGTGTCTTCGGCGTTCGCCCCGCCATCGATATAATCAAAGAGGAAGCGCGGCAGCTTGCGCTGTGCGACCTTTCGATAATCCGAAGCCGACGAAACAATCATCCGATTCCCCAAAGACTGATCGGGCGCTGGAGCGCGAGCCTACGCCTGAACGCACAGGCGCGCGTCGAGGGCTCACGCCTTCCGCCTTGATCGCAGGAGCGCGGCGCATCGTCAAACCGATCTATCGTCTTTGGACCCTTGCAGCTTCGTCAAAGCTCAAGAGCGCTTCGCCTGCGACCCGGCCTGGCGCCGCGAATGGATGGATTAGCAACACGCGGCGCGCGGCGCGGCGACGGCGACGTGGCGCTGGGCGTGATCCATGAGAAGGTTTTGGACAAAGCTCAGCTTTTCTTTCACGACCGAGGAAATCACGAAGGGATAGATATCGGGCTGACCCATAGATCGGTTGATGTTGTTCAACGCGAACGAAATATCCAGCCAACTATCGACCATCTCACTGATGTCGGGATAGCCGTAGGGATCAAATTCGACCCGCGCCGAAGAACCGTCATCCCGCCGCACCACGAGCCCCGCGCTACGACCGGTTTCAAGCGTGTCGACGATATGGAGATAATGCGCGAAGGTTTCCGCAAAATCTTCCCATGCATGACAAGAGGCGTATGCGCTTATGTGCTTTTGTCGCCAGTCGCCTGGAGGCCCTTCCTCATAATGTCTCTTTAGGGCGGCGGCATAGTCTTCCCGCTCGTCCCCAAAGAGTTCACGAAACGGCCGAAGATATTGCGAGTGCGGCACGATGCGATCCCAATAATAATGGCCGATCTCATGCCTGAAATGTCCCAGCAACGTACGATAGGGCTCACCCATCTCATCGCGCATTTTTTCCCGGACGGGGTCGTCCGCTTCCTTCAAAGCGATCGTAATCAGTCCGGAGTCATGGCCGGTCAGCACCGGCCGTTGCGACGCCTCCTCAGCCAAGAAATCAAAGACGAGCGGCTCGCCGTCGTTCTCGGACGCCGTTGGCGCAGGAAGATTCAGTCTGATCAGGCTGTAAAAGAGCCTCCGTTTAGCGGCTTCGATTTTCCGCCACGCGGCGTGGCGCTTGTCGTCCGACAAGTCAGGCACGGTTCGATTATGCTGGCAGGCGAAGCAATACTCCGAGGGGCCGCCCTTTTCGACCATCCAATTACATCCGTGCAGCTCCCAGTTCTTGCAGAAGCGATATTCGCGGGCGCCGTCAGCGTGCGCGCGCCATCCGTTACCGATGGGTTCGACTGCGGTCATCTCGCCATGCTTCGGCAAATAGCCGAGCGTGTGCCCGCAACTTTCGCATTTGGTGTTCTCAAAAAGTATGCTCTGGCGGCAAACCTGGCATCGAAAGGCTTTCATGGAGGATCTTTCCGAACCGCGCGTGCGGCCTTAACTGCGCTGCTGGGCGGAATGTTCCTGGTCAGACAGAGCGGCGGGCGCTCGGGAACTTGGTCTTCCGGAGCATCCTATACCGGCGCCAATTGAATGCGCAGCCCGTATTCACCTGCTAGGCTAATTGCCGCAATTTCGGACAAAGCCGCCATTTTGGCGGCTCTTCAGATTGACACTGCGCGGCGCGGCCCCGCTAACTCCCCCAGTCGCCCTGCGCCAGTTCTTGAGAGAATGGCGCTGAAACGAGACGCTGATTAACGTGTCGATCCAGATCGCTCTTCACCACATCACCCACTACAAATATGACCGCCCGGTCGCGCTCGGTCCGCAGATCGTCCGTCTGCGCCCGGCTCCGCATTGCCGCACGAAAATCTTGAGCTATTCGCTCAAGATCGCGCCTTCGGAATATTTCATAAACTGGCAGCAGGACCCGCACGGGAATTGGCTGGCGCGTCTGGTGTTCCCCGATAGCGCGAGCGAATTCAAGATTGAGGTCGATCTGCTGGCGGATCTCGCCGTCTATAATCCGTTCGATTTCTTCATCGAGCCTTATGCGGAAGAATTCCCGTTCGCTTATCCGGACGAACAGAAAATTGAGCTTGCCGCCTATCTTGAACCCGACGACGTCGGGCCTCTGACGGAAGATTTCGTCCGAAGCCTTCCGCGGCAAAAAATGCGGACAATTGATTTTCTCGTCGAACTCAACGCGCGGCTGCACCACGACATTCGCTACGTCATCCGGATGGAGCCTGGCGTGCAGGCGCCGGAAGAGACTCTCGCGCTGGGATCGGGTTCGTGCCGCGATTCCGCTTGGCTTCTCGTTCAGATCTTGCGCAAGCTCGGTCTCGCCGCACGTTTCGTCTCCGGCTACCTCATCCAGTTAAAGGCCGATGTCGATCCGATTGAAGGCCCGAAGGGAACCGATCACGACTTCACCGATCTGCACGCTTGGGCGGAAGTTTTTCTGCCCGGCGCTGGTTGGATCGGTCTCGACGCGACGTCGGGACTGTTTTGTGGCGAAGGTCATCTGCCGCTATGCAGCGCGCCGCACTATCGTTCCGCCGCGCCTCTGTCGGGGCTCGTAGAGCCTGCCCAAGTCGAGTTCGGTTTCGAGATGCGCGTCGATCGCATCAATGAGGCGCCGCGCATCACCGCGCCCTTTTCAGATGACGCATGGAGCCGGCTTGACGCCCTGGGCGTAAGTGTCGACGCGGACCTAAAAGCGCTCGACGTTCGCCTCACCATGGGCGGCGAGCCGACGTTCGTCTCGATCGACGACTTCGAGTCCCCAGAATGGAACACGGCGGCGACCGGCCCCACCAAGCGAGAGCGGGCCGACGACCTTATTCGCATGCTGCGCGAACGCTTTGCGCCAAACGGGTTTCTGCATTACGGCCAGGGCAAATGGTATCCGGGCGAAAGCCTGCCGCGCTGGGCCTTCGGGCTTTACTGGCGCCGGGACGGCAAGCCGATCTGGTCGCAGCCGCAACTGATCGCCGATATCGCCGAGCCGAAAGGCGCGACCACGGCAGCAGCGGAAGTCTTTGTGCACGATCTTGCGGAGCGTCTCGGGGTGGGCGCCGAACATGCCTTGCCGGCTTACGAAGATCCTGCGCATTGGATGGTCAAGGAGAGCGTCCTCCCGATCAATGTCGATCCCTCCGATCCCAAGATCGACGACGCGGAGGAGCGCTCGCGCATGATGCGGGTGTTCGAACGCGGCCTGAGCAAGCCGACCGGCTTCGTTCTACCAATTCAGCGCTGGAATGCGCGCGCCGAGTCACAGTCGCGCTGGACCTCGGAGAAGTGGACGCTGCGCCGCGGAAAACTGTTCTTGGCGCCGGGCGATTCGCCTATTGGACTGCGGCTCCCGGTCGCATCTTTGCCCAAGCTCCCCGAAAGCGAATATCCGTTCATCTATCCGCAGGATCCCTTCGCGCCCCGCGAGCCGCTGCCCGAACCCGGCCATTTTCGCCGCATTCAGGCCGGCGGGGCGACGCCCGGGGGTCCCGCGCGCCAGGACGTGCATGAACAGTCCATTGTCGAAGGGGCCGTGCGCACCGCTTTCACCATAGAACCACGAGACGGCAATCTCTGCGTGTTCATGCCGCCGGTCGAAACGCTCGAGGATTATCTCGAACTGCTCGAGGCGGTGGAAGAGAGCGCCAAGGCGACCGGGCTGCCGCTCTACATCGAAGGCTATCCGCCGCCGGACGACCCCCGCCTCGAAGTGATCAAGGTGACGCCTGATCCCGGCGTCATCGAGGTCAATGTTCACCCGGCCGCCACATGGCGGGAGGCCGTCGAAACGACGACCGCGCTCTATGAGGACGCGCGGCAGGCGCGGTTGACGACCGCCAAATTCATGATCGACGGCCGACAGATCGGCTCGGGCGGCGGCAATCATGTCGTGCTTGGGGGCAAAACGGCGGCCGACTCGCCCTTCCTGCGCCGCCCCGATCTGTTGAAGAGTCTGGTGCTCTATTGGCAGCGGCATCCCTCCTTATCCTATCTGTTCTCCGGCCTGTTCATCGGCCCCACCAGCCAGTCGCCGCGCGTCGACGAGGCGCGGCACGACTCGCTGTATGAGCTGGAGATCGCCCTGGCGCAGGTGCCGTCTCCCGGCGAAGGCTATGTGCCGCCGTGGCTCGTCGATCGGTTGTTCCGCAATCTGCTGGTCGATGTCGGCGGCAACACCCATCGCGCCGAAATCTGCATCGACAAGCTCTATTCGCCCGACGGACCGACGGGGCGTCTCGGGCTCGTCGAATTCCGCGCCTTCGAAATGCCGCCGGACGCCCGCATGAGTCTCGCGCAGCAGCTGTTGCTGCGCGCGCTCGTCGCATGGTTCTGGCGGGAGCCGCAGCACGGGGATCTGGTGCGCTGGGGAACGGCGCTGCACGACAAATTCATGCTGCCGCATTTCGTCTGGCAGGACTTTCTCGGCGTGATCGATGATCTGCGCCGCGCCGGCTACGACTTCGAAGAGGAATGGTTCGAGGCGCAGCGCGAGTTCCGCTTCCCGCTCGCCGGAAGCGTCGAGCACGGCGGCGTTCATCTGGAGATCCGCGGCGCGCTCGAACCCTGGCATGTGATGGGCGAGGAAGGCGCGAATGGCGCTACGGTGCGCTACGTCGACTCGTCGCTTGAGCGGTTGCAGGTCAAGGCCAAGGGCCTCGTTCCCGGCCGGCACGTCATCGCCTGCAACGGACGCCGCGTGCCGATGACCAACACCGGAGTCCCCGGCGAGGCGGTGGCGGGCGTGCGCTTCAAGGCCTGGCAGCCGCCGTCAGGCCTGCATCCGACGCTGCCGGTCCATGCGCCCTTGACCTTCGACGTCATCGACGGCTGGAGCAGGCGTTCACTGGGCGGTTGTGTGTACCATGCGACGCACCCTGGGGGCCGCAATTACGACGCCTTCCCCGTCAACAGTAACGAAGCCGAAGCGCGGCGCTTGGCGCGATTTCAGGATCATGGGCACACGCCCGGGCCTGTCGATCCGCCGCGCGAGGAGCCAGGCCAAGAGTTTCCGCTGACGCTGGATCTTCGGAGGAGCATTGTCCGCTGAGCGGCCCATTGAAACGGACAAGGCGTCGCAGCGCGTTGCCGCCTGGATCGCGCAATATGCGCCGATGCACGACGCGCCGGATGAGCTTCTCGACCCAGATGGATGTCCGCGTGCGCACTGGCTCCAATTCCTCGAATCGCTCGCCGCATTCGGCGATATCGGCCTTGAGCAACGCTTCGCCGCGGCCGGCCGCCGCATCGACGACATGGGAATTTCCTACCGGGTCCACGGAGAAACCAAGGAGCGCAGTTGGCCGTTAGGGCGTTTGCCGCTTCTGATCCCGGAATCAGAATGGCGCGATATTGCGACTGGCGTTGCACAGCGCGCCGAACTTCTCGATCAGATCCTGCATGACGTTTACGGCAAGGCGCGGCTTGTCGCTGAGGGCGCCCTGCCGGCCGCAGCCATCACGGGATCGCCTGACTTCATTCGACCGATGTGCGGAGTCGCGCCGCCCGGCGGACGCTGGCTTCGCTTTTACGCCGCCGATATCGGGCGCGGGCCCGATGGCGCCTGGCGGGTGCTCGGCGATCGCGCGCAGGCGCCTTCGGGAGCTGGTTACGCCTTAGAAAATCGGATGATCCTGTCGCGCGCGCTGCCAAGTCTCTATCGAGACATGAACGTCGAGCGCCTCGCGCCGTTTTTCCGAGAATTCCGTGCGAGCATCTCCGGCGCGGCGCAACGCGTTGATCCGCGCATCTGCCTGCTGACGCCTGGCCCTTGGAGCGAGACCTATTCCGAACAGGTGAATCTCGCCCGCTATCTCGGCCTTACGCTGGTCGAAGGCGAAGATCTCGTGATGAGCGATGGCAAGCTGCATGTGCGCACCATCGCCGGCTTGAAGCGCGCCGATGCGATTTGGCGTCGCGTCGACGCTGACTGGTGCGACCCGCTGGAGCAGAACGCCGCATCGCGTCTGGGCGTCGCCGGGATGTTCGAGGCCATCCGTCGCGGCGCCGTTGTCGTCGCGAATATGCCCGGCGCCGGTCTTATCGAATCGCGCGCGCTGTTGAGCTTTCTGCCGGAGCTGTCTGAACGCGTGCTCGGCGAGAGTCTCAAACTTCCCAATGTCGCGACGTGGTGGTGCGGACGCGAAAGCGAACGCGACCAGGTTGTCAATGCCTTGAGCGACTATGCGATCAGCGGGGCGTTCAGCGACAGGCTCCCGGGATTTGGCGAATGTCGTGAGGCGCTCGGTCACGCGCTCTCCAGCAAGGCGCGCGCGCGTCTGATCGACGCCATAAATCAGCGCGGCGTCGACTATGTCGCTCAGGAACAGGTCAAGCTCTCCACGACGCCCGCTTGGTCCGACGGCAGGCTGACGCCGAGACCTTTCGCCTTGCGCGTGTTCGCCGCCGCGACGGCTGACGGTTGGAAGGTGATGCCCGGCGGATTCTGCCGAGTCTCCAACCGGCTTAATGCGCGCGCCGTGTCGATGGACGCCGGCGCGCGATCGAGCGACGTCTGGGTGTTGACGAGCCATCCGATCGAATGGTCGACTCTGCTGCCGTCCGACGAGGATCCGCCGATCGTGCGCGCGCTCGGCAACCTGCCGAGCCGCGCCGCCGATAATCTTTTCTGGATGGGACGCTATCTCGAGCGCGCCGAGGCGACGTTGCGCGTCGTGCGGTCGCTCGGGGCGCGGCTGGGCGAACTTCAGCACATCGATCTGCAAGGGCGCCAGTCGATCGAACGGCTTGCGCGACTGCTGATCGCCTGGGGCGCTGCGCCCGAAGACGCGCCGGACATGGACCCGACTGAGATTGCATGGTCCGCGGCAGCCGGCGCCGACGATTACGGTTCCGCGTTGTCGGTCGTACGCAATGCAAGACGCGCGGCGTCGATCGTGCGCGAGCGCTTGTCCCAAGATGTCTGGCAACTCATCGGACGCATCGAAACGCGTCTGACGCGCGCCGGCGCCGCCGCGATAACCGAGCCCGAGGCGCTGGAAATTGTGGAGCGATCGCTCCATACGCTGGCGGCGTTGTCCGGACTGATCGACGAAAATTTCAACCGCGTCGCCGGCTGGAGTTTTATCGATCTTGGGCGGAGAATCGAACGCGCCGTCGGGACGTGCCGCTTTGCCCGACAGTTCGCCGGCGACGACGCAACGGTCGAGACGCTGGACGCTCTGCTCGATCTACTCGATTCGCAGATCACCTATCGCTCCCGCTACATCGCCGGCGCCGCTCTGGCGCCGGTCCTCGACATGGCCATGCTCGATCCGTTCAATCCGCGATCGGTCCTCTTCCAGGCGATGCGTATCGACGAACATCTCGCGGCGCTGCCGAATTTGCGCGACGATGGAGTCATGGAGCCGCCGCGGCGACTCTCCGTCAAGCTGCGCGCCGAGCTCGAGTCGGAGGATGCGCGCCGCCTAGACGCCGCGATCATTCTTGGGTTTGAGCAACGTCTGATGTCTCTCGCCGATAAAATCGCCGAGCGCTATTTCACGCATGGCGCCGATGGCGCAGCAAATTCTCAGCCGTCGCGGATCGCGTGATCTACGATATCGCCCATCGCACGATCTACAAATATGACGCGCCGGTCGCCTCGGCGCGCTGCGCCATGCGCCTGATCCCGCGCAATGATCGCGGCCAGACACTGCTGTCCAGCCACATCGAACTCTCGCCGTCGGCCGAATTCATCAATGAAAGGATTGACTTTCAAGGGAACCGAATTTGCGAAGCGCGCATCCTCAAGCCCCACACGAGGCTGCAGATCGCTCTTACGGCGCGCGTCGCAGTCGAACGAGCGCCGCCGCCTGCGCCGGCGCTGACGCCGGCTTGGGAAATCGTGAGGAACGCCGCCTACGCGTCCGACTCGCTCGCGGCCTCCTCTCCCGCCCATTACATTTACGCAAGCCGCTTTGCGCCGCTGTTCGACGCAGCGACGCATTATGCGCGCGAAAGCTTTTCGCCCGGGCGGCCGATCCTCGAAGGCGCCATTGAACTGACGCAGCGCATCCACGCCGACTTCGCCTATGACCCGGAGGCTACGCATATTGCGACGCCGATCGCGCAGGCGTTCGAACGCCGTCGCGGCGTCTGCCAGGATTTCGCGCATATCATGATCGCGGCTTTACGCGGGCTCGGCCTGGCGGCCTCCTATGTCAGCGGCTATCTTCGAACTTACGCAGCCCCAGGTCAGGCGCGGCTGGAAGGCGCCGATTCAACCCATGCGTGGGTGTCTGTCTGGTGCGGGCCGGAATTTGGCTTCTTCGACCTTGATCCGACAAACGCGATCGTCGTTGGCAACGACCATATCGCCATCGCCATCGGACGCGACTATGCGGATGTTTCGCCGATCGACGGCGTGATCATCGGCGCCGGCGATCAAGATTTAGATGTCAGCGTCGACGTGAAAGAAGCAGCGATTTAGGAATTACTCCTTTACCGCTGTCTTTACACAAGCGCCTGTTCCTTCACCGCCGTACGCTGCGCGCGAATCCAGTCGTAGAGCTGCTGCATGCCCGCGCCGGTCTTCGCCGAGACTTCAACGATCTCAACATCCGGATTGACGCGGAGAATATTCTCTCGCGCCCGCTCCATCGAGAAATCGAGATGCGGCAGAAGATCGATCTTGTTGAAGATGACGAGCTTCGCGGCGCTGAACATATGCGGATATTTGAGCGGCTTGTCTTCGCCTTCGGTCGTCGAAAAGATGACCGCCTTGGCGTGTTCGCCGAGATCGAACAGCGCCGGACAGACGAGATTGCCGACGTTCTCGATCAACAGGAGCGAGCCGACGCTCGGCTTGAGTTCGGAAAGCGCGCGCGCGATCATCTCCGCATCGAGATGGCACCCGGTTCCGGTATTGACCTGAACCACCGGCGCGCCCGCCGCGCGAATGCGCTCGCCATCATTCGACGTCGCCTGATCGCCTTCGATGACGAACAGCGGCAGCGCGCCCGAAAGATCCGCGATGGCGCGCTCGAGCAGCGTCGTCTTTCCCGCGCCGGGCGAACTGACGAGATTGAGCGCAACGATCTCGCGACCCGCAAGCCATGCCCGACATTTAGCGGCGATCGCGTCGTTCTTCGCGAGAATGCGCGTTTCAAGTTCGAGGCGGCGGTGGGTCTCCTCGTGTGCCTGATCGTGATCGCTGTGATCATGCGCATGCGCGTGGCTGCGATCATGCCCGTGCGCATGCGAATCATGCCCATGATGATGCTCATCATGCGCGTGATGATGCTCGCCGTGAAAATGACCGCGGCCATGGTCCCCATGCGAATGAGCCGCGCCGTCTTGCTCCGACCCCGCCGCGAACTCCGCGCTCGCGCCGGTCTGCAGATTGGTCATCGTGGTCCCCTGCCCCTGGCAGCCGCAGCTCGTGCACATTATGCAGCCTCCTCGACTTCGATACTTTTGATATTTAGCTCTTCGCCGCGCAGGCGCTGAAACTGGCGAGAGCCGCATGGACACGCCGAGAGCATGTCGGGAGTGGGAAATTCCGCGCCGCAGACGTCGCAGCGCGCCTCGGCGTCGACTTCGCGGATGTCCAACGTCGCGTCTTCGAGCGGGGTGCCGCGGGCGACTTCCGGAAAACAGAAGGCGACAGCTTCCGGCTCGACGCCCGATAATTTGCCGATCTCGATTATCACGCGGCGCACGTGACGCCCTTCCGCGGCCTGCGACGCCAATTCGACGATGCTGCAAACGATCGAGAGTTCGTGCACGTCGGCTCCTTTAACAGATGCGCGGCAGTTGCTCGCCGACCAGCATATCGACGATGCGGCGGCCGCCGAAAATCGTGCGCATGGTGACGCGACCCGGCTCCCCCACGACGACGCTGCCAATGACGGCCGCTTGCGTCCCCAGCGGATGCGCCCGCAGGGCCTCGACCGCCTGATCGGCCTCATCGGGCGGGACAATGGCGACGATTTTGCCCTCATTGGCGAGATAGAGCGGATCGAGACCGAGAATTTCACAAAAGCCACGCACCTCGTCGCGCAGCGGCGTGGCGGCCTCGTCAATTTCGATGGCGACCTGTGCGGCCTCGGCGATTTCATTGAGAACGGTCGCGACGCCGCCGCGCGTCGGATCGCGCATGAATCGCGTATTCGGCGCCGCATTGAGCAGGCTTGCGATAAGACCTTGCAGCGGGGCGCAGTCGCTCTCGATCGGCGACTGCAACGCCATATCACCGCGCGCCCCAAGAATTGCCGCGCCGTGATCGCCGAGCAGCCCGTTGACGAGCACCGCATCGCCCAGCCTTGCGCGATGCGCGCCAAGCTCGACGCCTGCGGCGACGACGCCAACGCCGGTCGTGGTGATGAACATCTGGTCGCAGGCGCCTTTGTTCACGACCTTGGTGTCGCCGGTGACGATCTTCACCCCAGCCTCCTGCGCCGTCGCCGCCATGGACCTTGCGATCTGCCGCAGAAAATCGATCGAAACACCCTCTTCGATGATGACGGCGCAGGAAAGATAGAGCGGAAGCGCGCCGCCAACGGCGAGATCGTTCACCGTGCCGCAGACCGCAAGCTTGCCGATGTCGCCGCCGGGGAACACCAATGGATCGACAACGAAGGCGTCGGTCGTGAAGGCGAGTCGATCGCCATATTGGGCGAGGTCCAGAAGATCGATGCGCGCCTGATCATCGAGCGGCGCCAGCAGCGGATTGTCGAAGGCCGCGACAAAGACGTCGTCGATCAAATCCTTCATCGCCTTGCCGCCGCCGCCATGCGCAAGCGTGACGGTCGGCACATGCACCGTGCCGCGCGAACGCCGGGGTGGGAAGGAGACCATGTTCATGCGACGCTCGCCTCCGCTTCGTCGCGTCCCCGCTTTATGCCGCCGTACTGGTAGTATGCCGCGCAAGCGCCCTCGGACGACACCATCAGCGCGCCGAGCGGCGTCTCCGGCGAGCAAGCGCGGCCGAACACTTTGCACTGCCAAGGCTTGATGACTCCTTTGAGCACCTCACCACACTGGCAGGATTTGGGATCGGCGATCCTTGCATTGGGCACGGCAAACTTTCGCTCGGCGTCAAAGCCCGCATAGGCGTCGCGCACTTTGACGCCAGAGTGATCGATCGAGCCGAGCCCGCGCCACTCAAAGAATTCGCGCAGTTCATAGACCTGCGCGACCGCCTGCAGCGCGACGGCGTTGCCCCCTGCTGGCGCGACGCGCGCATATTGATTTTCGATCTCGCAGCGTCCCTCATCGATTTGCCTCAGCAGCATCCAGATCGACTGCAGGATGTCGAGAGGCTCGAACCCCGCGATCACCATCGGCTTCTTGTAGTAGCGCGCGATAAATTCATAGGGCGCGTCGCCGATCACCATGGAAACATGGCCAGGTCCGAGAAATCCGTCGAGGCGTAGGTCCGGACTGTCGAGAATCGCCTTGATCGTCGGGACGATGGTGATGTGATTGCAAAAGATCGAAAAGTTCTTGATCCCTTCGCGCTCCGCCTGCAGCACCGTCAACGCCGTCGACGGCATGGTCGTCTCGAAGCCGATGCCGAAGAAGACGACCTCGCGATCAGGATTCTGGCGCGCGAGCGCCAGCGCGTCCATCGGCGAATAGACCATGCGCACGTCACAGCCGTCAGCCTTCGCCTGCAAAAGGCTCTTGCGGGAGCCCGGCACGCGCATGGCGTCGCCGAAAGTGGTGAAGATCACCTCCGGATGCTCGGCGATGGCGACGCAATCGTCGACGCGTCCCATCGGCAGCACGCAAACTGGACAGCCGGGCCCATGCACCAGTTCGATGGATTTCGGCAGCATGCCTTCAACGCCGTAGCGGAAAATTGTATGCGTGTGCCCGCCGCAGACTTCCATAATCTGCAGCGGCCGATCCTGGTCGCGCCCCATGTGAGCAAGCAGCCGCTCGATCTCTTTGACCAGAACATCGGCCTTCGTACGATCGCGAAATTCGTCGACATATCTCATGCCGCGACGTCCTTGCTTATGGCCGATCCGCGATCGTCGGCGAGCAGCGTATGAACGAGATCCCACAGTATGTGATAGGCGGCGACGTGACACTCCTGGATGCGGTGGACAGACGTCGTCGGCACGACAAGGCAGTGATCGCAGACGTGCGCGGAGGCCATCTTGCCCCCGTCGCCGCCGCTAAGACCGATCGTCGTCAGTCCCATCTCCTTCGCCTTGGCGAAGGCGGCGATCAGATTCGCCGAATTGCCGCTGGTCGAGAGGCCGACGAGCGCGTCTCCCGATCGGGCGTGAGCGATAAGCTGGCGCACGAAAATATGCTCGAAGCCGATGTCATTGCCCACGGCGGACGTCATCGCAACGTCTGCGGTAAGATTTATGGCTGCAAGCGCCGGCCGCCCGGCGGTGATCGGATGGAGGAACTCGACCGCCACATGCGAGGCGTCGCAACTCGAGCCGCCATTGCCGATGGTGAACATCCGGCCGCCGCGCCGATATACGGCGGCAAGCGCCTTCGCCGCGTCGAGCAGCACCGGCGCCTGCTCGGCGAAGAACCTCACGCTGGTCTCGCGCGACTCGCGCGCTTTCTCTTCAATAGAGTGTAGCAACCCAGCATCGACGGCGGCGGGATCCTGCTCCTTGCCATGCAGGAACGGATAAAGCACCTCCAATGCGCTCTTGCTGGTCATGATCCCTATTCCTCCGCCGCGACTGCGTCGGTGAGCGTTTGCATAGTCTCAAGTTCGGCTTGGAGTTCGCCAAGCTCTTGCAGCAATCTGAGTGTCTCCGCCGCCTCCGCCGCGTTGATCCTGCTCATCGCGAAACCGACATGGACGAGCACCCAGTCGCCGACGCAGGACTCCACAGGATGGGCTTCATCCACGATGCAGCTGATGTTGATCTGCCGGCGCACCCCGCTCACGTCGACGGTCGCGACGAGATCGTCGGCATTGTCTATGCTAACGATGCAGCCGGGGATGCCGAGGCACATGCGCCGTCCTTTCCATCTCTTGTCATGTCGGTTCTCATCAGATGTGCGGCGCCGATGGCGGCCTGACCCAGCGAGAGCCCGCCATCATTGGCGGGCGCGTCAGCATGTGTGAGCACCGTGAAGCCAGCCTCGCACAAACCGTCGTAAACGCGTTCGAAAAGCAGGCGGTTCTGGAAGCAGCCGCCCGACAGCGCCACCGTTTCGAAGCGTCGCGCAGCCGCCAGCCGCACGGCGACTTCAGTGATCGCCTGCGCCAAACCGAGGTGAAAACGGCGCGCAATCGTTTGCGCCGAATTGCCCTGCCGGAGGTCTTTGAGAATTGCGCGCCACATCGGCGCCGCATCGATGTCGATGAGCGCGGACGCGGAAATCCTCAGCGCATAGCCGCGCGCCTCGTTTGGCGCCGCCGCTGCAAGCGCCTCAAGTCGCGCCCCGGCTTCGCCTTCATAGGCCTGACGGTCGGCGCAGACGCCGATCGCGGCGGCGACCGCATCGAACAGCCGTCCGCAAGAGGAGGCTAATGGCGAATTGAGGCCTTGGGCGATCATCCGGTCGATCGTCGCAAGCGGTTTGCCGTCCAAAGCGCCCCAGTCGCTGGACGCACAGCGCGTCGAATCGAATTCCCCCGCCGCCTTAAGATGCGCATAAAGGTTTCGCCACGGTTCGCGCACCGCCTGTGCGCCGCCGGGCATGGCGACCGGCTTCAACCGCGCCAGCCGCTCATAGCCAAGATAGTCGGCGAGCAGGAATTCTCCGCCCCATATCGCGCCGTCGTCGCCAAAGCCCAATCCGTCGAGCACGATCCCGAGCGCCGGCGGCGCATGGAGCGGTCGGCCGTTCTCAGCAAGGCAGGCGGCGACATGTGCGTGATGGTGTTGAACGTCAATCAGCGACAAGGCCCGTGCGTCGGCCTCTGCGCGACCCAGTTTCGACGACAGATATTCAGGATGCCGATCGATGACGATCGCTGACGGCGCGTGATCGAACAGGCTCTGATAGAGCGCCCGATTCTTTTTATAATCGTCCAACGTCGCCGCATTCTCGAGATCGCCCTGATGCTGCGACAGGATCGCCTGACCGTCCTTGACCAGGCAGAAGGTCGCCTTCAACTCTCCGCCCATCGCGAGCAGGTCTGGCGCATTCTCGAAGCCGTTCGGCAACCGCAGCGGCGCGGGCGCGTAGCCGCGGGCGCGGCGAAGAACCCTCGGCCGCCCGCTCATAACCCGCACGACCGAGTCATCAACCCGGTTGGCGATGGCGCGATCATGCGTCAATGCAAAGGAGGCGATTTCGGCAAGCTGTCGGTGCGCTTCGACATCATCGATGATAGCAGGCTCGTCCGAGATATTGCCGCTCGTCATCACCAGCGGCTGTTCGAACTGATCGACGAGCAGCAAATGCAGCGGCGTCGTCGGCAACATAAAGCCGAGCGTGTCGAGTCCAGGCGCGACGGCCTCAGGCAAATGTTCCGGACCTTTTGCGCGTAGCAGCACAATCGGCGCCTCAACGCTTTTGAGCGCGCGCTCCTCGACGGCATCGATTGCGCAGTAGCGACGGATAACGGCAAGATCCCGCGCCATCAGCGCGAAGGGCTTTGCGTCGCGGCGCTTCAATCGGCGCAGGCGCGAGACGGCTGCAGTGTTGGTTGCGTCGCATGCGAGATGATAGCCGCCCAGTCCCTTGACCGCGATGATCTCGCCTTGCGCGATAAGACGCGCTGCAATTTCGACCGCATCGACGCCGCCGTCGCGCGGCGCTTCCGCTTGGCCCAATGCAACGAGCGACGCAGTCGGCCCGCAGGACGGGCAGGCCACCACTTCAGCGTGAAAACGGCGATCGATCGGATTGCGATATTCCGCCGCACAGGCCGCACACAGCTCGAATGGCGCCATCGTGGTCGTCGCGCGGTCGTAGGGAATGGCCGTCACGATGCTGAGGCGCGGTCCGCAATGGGTGCAATTCGTGAACGGATAGCGATAGCGGCGTTCGTTTGGATCCCGCAGCTCCGCGGCGCATGCGCCGCAGAGCGCCGCATCCGGCGCGACCTGGGTGCGTGCGGGTCCGCCGATGCTTTCGGCGATACGGAATTCCTGTGGCAGTTGGCCGCTGTAGCGCAGCCTTTCGATGCTGTCGATATGCGCGAGCGGCGGCGGGTCTCGTTCGATGCGTCGAAGCAGCGCAGCGACGCGCGACGGGTCGCCGCTGACGCGCACCAATACGCCCTCGCCGTCGTTGAGAACCTCGCCGGCAAGCCCTAGTTCGCGCGCCATGCGCCAGACGGTCGGGCGAAAGCCGACCCCCTGCACACGCCCGCGCACCCGAAATTCGAGCGCCTGCGATGGCTCTACCGCCGCAAAACTCATGATCGCTGTCGGCCTCACATGTTGCTGATCTTGATATAGCGCCAGAGGTCCTTCGCATTCATGATCAGCAGTCCGAGGATGATAAGCCCCAGGACGATACCTGTAATCTCCCATCCGCTCATGACATTTCTCCATTTACCGGATGCGCGGCGCTAGCGCGATCACGTTATGTTACGCCGCCATCATCTCCTCAATCAGCTCTTCGACGGTCTCCGCAGCGACGCCGACCGCCGCCGCGACAGGCTCGCTCAGCTCCATGACGCCTTCGTCGCCGCCGAAGGTCAACGGCTCGCAGGCGACCAGCAGGACGCGGCGGCAATTTCCGCCAAGCGCCGACGCCAGACGAAGAACTTTCGCGGGATCAAGCTCATGCGGCGACAGAGACAGATCCTCCCGTGCCGGATTCTCTATCTCAACCGGATCCGGCTCCACGACAGAGACGACGCCCGGCGCTTCCCCCCGCTGCGCCGCATCGACGAGAATCACGGCGTCGTAGCCATCCATCAGCGCATAAGTGAGATCGATTCCGCGAATGCCGAAATCGATGACTCTTACCCCGTCCGGGAGCGCGACCCGTGCGAGCCGGCGCGCCACCTCGACTCCGAAAGCGTCATCGCCGCTAAAGATGTTGCCGACGCAGGCGACAAGGATCGAGGTCATGGCCCCTCTCCCGCAACGATCGGCTCGATCTCCTCCTGACTGAAAAAGAACCGATGTCCGGGAAAGCCCGCCGCGCCGAGATCCCGGCCCGGATCGTCAATCAACGTCACCGCGACATGGATCCGGTCCTCGAAATCGCGCTCAATCGCCTCGACGACGGCGATCTTGTCTTTGAGCGCGATATCCATGATGTCGCCGCCCGATTTGGGGCGCAGTCGCACGCGGGCGCCGACGCATAGACTGCGTCCGCTCTCGAGCAGCGAGACGAGGCGAGGCTTCTCATGGTCCCCGCCCATCGGCGGCGGTTCAACTTCGCTGGCCTGAGAGGGGTGATTACGCATGACGCCATGTAGCCGCGCCATGTCCTCGGGGGTCAGAGCATGCGTGCGCTCCAGGAGCGCGCGCGCACGGGCGTCGACGGACGCCATCTCGCGTTTCTCGGCATCGGTCATCGCGAGGATACGAAGCGTCAGGATTTCGTCGATCTCAGTGCCGTCGAAGAGGTCGCCAGGACTTTCGGGCGCGATCGCTGGATGATCATAGAGGATGATCGGCGACGCGAGCATAGCGCTGTTGTCTTCTCCCCCCACCAGCACCGGAAAGGCGCCGACATTTCGGCAATCCCCGGCAGCGTCTCGCAGATCGTCCGGAGGATCGAGCAACGAGATGAATGCGCCATCTTCAACGGTGAGGATTGCATGCGTCGAGGCGAAAGCGCGAAGTTGCGCCCCCGCGCGTTCCTCACGATCCGCGACCGCAAGCGGCGTGACGTTCTCGATCCCGATCGTCAGCTTCCACACATCAGGCGACAGCTTCTGCGCCTTCGCTTCGACCACGCCTTGGATCGTTTGAGACGTGCGAATGAGAGCGGCGACGATGCGACCGCTCCGATCTCGGACTGGCTCGAATTCGCGCGCGCCTTTAAAGCAAAACGGCGTCACGCTGGCGGTGCCTTGAACATCGGCGGGCCGCAGCGGCCCTAGGCCGATCTCCCGTTCGATCGCCTCCTCCCAGGCCAGCAGCTCCTGACCGTCGACATTGAAGCTCGAAACGCGCGTCAGCGCCGGCTCGCCCTCTACCGGAAGCTCTCGCGTCGGCGTCGCCAGCTGTCCGACCTCGCGCGTCATGACCTGCAGGAAACGAAAATGGACGTTGAACGCCGCCTGCACTCCGCCTCGCAAGAGCACCTGCGTCTCCATGCGCGAGGCGTCGCCTTGCTGATCGAACGCCTTCGGAAAGACCCCGCCGAACGTCCAGCGCTGACGATTTTTTATTGACGATGGCCGATAGGGATAAAGGATGTAGCCCTCGTAAAGAACGGCGTTGGCGATCGCTCTGATGGAGTCGAGTTTCATGTCGCCTCCGCCGCGCTCGCTTCGAGTAGCGCCTGCAAGGCGCGTTCAAATGTTGGAAGTCCTTGCCGGCGCCGGTAACAGTCCAGCTCCTCAAAAGCGTCGCGATGCAGGCAGAGCCACATGCTCTGCGGATAGTAATGCTCCATCATCGCGCGCCATACGCTTAAGGGCAGGCGATACGCGCATTCCTTGCTCCAGGCGACTTGCTCGATCTGCAACCTGCCTTCGCTGTCGCGGTAGAAAATAGAGCCGCTGAACAGAAAGTTGAGCGGAACGTCGCCCTGCTCCAAACCATGAAAATATTTGGTCGCTGCAATGTTGAAGTCATAGCTGCAAGGCGCCGGCAGATCGACTATGCGCTCAGCGTCGACGGCGGGAACGGAAACGCTCGCGTGCGTCCAAAGGAAACTCCGCATCGTCTCGCCCCAGCGCGACGGGTGACCAAAAAGATCGGAAAGCCGATCGTGCTCATCGCCCTCATAGCGCCGCCGCGCAGGCTCGATGCGAATCTGGCAGTTCAACATCACGTTGAGAATCGGCAGGTCAGGCGTCTTGTTTACGACATGCAACGCAAACAGCAGCAGCGGCGCCGCCGAATATTTCTCGACTTTGACGTCGTCGATACGAAAGTCGAGATCAACCATGAACCCTGTCCTTCGATTCGACGTCGTCTTGCAGGTTCGTAAAATAGTCGCGAACAGTCTCCCAGACCTCTGCGCCGCCCGACAATCCCCGCCAATGCCTTCGGATCAGCCCGACGAGCGCATAGCAGCGATCAATCGACACGAGATAATATTGCCGCGCGCCATTCATTCGATTGACAAGCAACGCCTCGACAT
>Ga0351910_1114_pt1 | contig 27642 bp, 22 predicted proteins | sample TotcelHT113001L5_FD_206860 | JGI IMG/M metagenome (GOLD analysis project Ga0351910, IMG submission 206860) | Enriched cells from coal bed in the Powder River Basin, Montana, United States - Total cells T11 rep1 HSBNCT.T11.300.1.L5 ...
GATGGCACGGGAGGAGACCGCGCGGCTATGGGCGCTCTGTGACCGTGAGGCGGGCTTTTGGGAGGCGGCGGTGCGGCAGTGCGCCAAATACGGGTCTCGCAAGCTGGCCTATCTGAGCAGCGTGATCGAGACGAACGTGGCGGCAGGCACCTGGCCGGGCCAGCGCAGGACACTGCGGCCAACCTATGGGGCCATGGCCGGATCAGGAAGCGGAGAGAGAAAAATGCGCGCAGAACCAGCCGATCCGGGCTTTGCGCGAGCTTATGAGCAGGTGCGGCAGGCGGGCATCGGCTCGGGCAGCGAGACGGAGCGGATGTTCATCCACAGCCTGTGGAAAGAGTGCGCGGGGGTGGATCAAGCGGTGTTCTTTGCAGCGGCAGTGGAGGACTGCGTGGCCCATGGCGGAAAGACGTACGCCTATCTGGAGAAAGTGATCCAGAGCAACCTGGAGCGGGACACCTGGCCGGGGTGGAAAGGTCGCGCGCGGGCGGGGGCGGCCGAGGAATGGTGGACGCCGGACGGAATCGCCGCCCACTGGGGAGTGCCAGCGGTGGAGCCAGAGTTGGCGGCAGAGGCCGTGATCGCGTGACGGCAGCGCAAATCGTGCAGGTGATCGTGCTGGTGGCACAGCTGACGGGGCAGCCCGCCGAGCTGATGGTGGAACTGGCCAGAGCCGAGAGCGGGCTGGTGGTGGACGCGCTGGGGGACAGGGCGGCGCTGACGCCGGCGGCGCTGGCGCCAGCGGCGGTGGGAGAGGCCAGCCTGGAGGCTGGCGCCCCCGGGTTTGGCGAGGCGGTAGAGGCTGGCGCCAGTGGCGGGCTGTTCTGCTTTAAATGGGAGACGGCGCAGTGGACTGCCGGGCGGGTGGGGCTGGAGATCGGGCCGGAGGACCTGGCGAACCCGTGGGTGAACGCGTTTCTGGCGGCCAAGGTGCTGGAGTGGGGCTATGGCGGCTGGTTTCACGCGATGGAGCGGGTGCCGGCCCACGTGCGTCCTGAGCCGGATGACGCGGTGTTCCGCCGGGCGCCGATGTGGGAGGCGGGACGATGACACGAGGCGAGGAAAGGGAGCGCGAGCGGCTGCTGCTGGCGATCGGCTGGCTGCTGGGCAGGCGGGGCCAGAGGCAGTGGATCAGTGAGGTGCGCTGGAGCAGCGTGACGCCGGAGATGGTGACCCGCGGCAAGGCGACGCGGATAGATGCGAGCGCAGGCAAAACAGCGAACGCACCACGGCAGGTGGCCGTGCAGGGGATGTATCGGCAACTGGCCAACGGGACGCTGCAGTGGGCGGGCTGGGCATGGGGCGAGCATGTGGCACTTGAGGACACGGTGGGCGAGGGCACGGCAGCAGGTGGCACGCTCTATGTGATCCGGCCGTACCAGGCGGCGTGTTACCCAAATGCACGGGCGCGGCGGACTGACTGCGGCGAGCGCTGGGTGGCGACGAACGAGGGGATGGCCAGGCCGCTTAGCTGGCCAGTGAAACACTGCGGGGAGGATCAGCGGCAGGCGGGCGCCTAGCTGAGAGACGTAGGAGGCGACTGGCCAAACCGGTTCACGCGTCAGCAAATCCTGGGAACCGTCCAACATCCAGGATCTTCAGCTAACGAACAAGCACAGCAACGGGAGGGACGCGACATGGACAGTGGGAACGGGCGGATGATGACCACGACGCAGGTGGCCAAGTTGCTGGGAGTGAGGGCTGCACGGGTCGCTGACTGGTGCGCAAAAGGGACTTTGCCAGGCATAAGGATTGGGCGATGCTGGCGTCTAGACCGAGAGGCCATTGAGCGCTGGCTGGAGAACCGGCAGGATACCAAGCGGCCAGAGATGCCCAGGCAGCCGACGCTGGCGGAGGTTCTCGCAGCGCCCCCTGCAACCATGAGCACGAGGGAGGCGGCCGAGCGGCTGGGCGTCAGCCGACGGACAGTGCAGCAGTATGCCGCGCAGCTGGAAGGCACGATGATTGGTGGGTCGTGGCGCATACCGACGGAAAGTGTGACGAGAGCTCAGCGTGAAGGGTTGCCGATGCCGAAGGCGGCGCACAGGAGGGCTATGCGGATCGAATTGGATCGAGGGGTGCGGATGCTCAGCTCAACAGAGCAGGCACCTGGCCGAGCGCCGCAGGGCCGGCAAGGCGAGGCCAGCGCAACGATCGGAGGGCTGGCCCATGAGGCGGAGACCCGTCGCGAGTTGGCTCCGATGAGCATGCCCGTTCAAGAAGAGCGACAGCGGAGCAAGTCAAGGGCAAGCTGGGCGGAGCGAGAGGTCGGCAGGGGGTGGGGCTTTTCGCACCTGATGATCAGGGGAGAGGGCCTCTGTGACCAGGATGGCAGGTTGACTGCGACGCAGATCGAGGCTCAGGGTCTGGTGGTGCTCGGGCAGATGATCGCTGACGTCTATGGGCAGCATGCGCGACGTGGGATTTGGGACATGGGTAGAGTCAGCTACGGGGACATCTCTGAGGATACCCGGGCGGCACCCGAGAAAGCGAACAGTCGAGACCGGCGGGCGATGATGGACGTGATGTCTGTGAGGATCAGGCGCACGCCTGGCGATCACGGAACGGTCTGGGCTGTCATGGGCCACGAGGTCAAAGAAGGGCTGATACGGGTCACCGGACCATACGAGCCAGCTATACAAGACTGGGCGACCCGCGAGTTGATGGGTTACTACGAACAGGCGTGCCAGAATCTTGGGCTTGGATCCGATGCCGTAAACATCTGGATCAACCTGGGACGGATCTGGTTGCCCATGCCCGCAGACAGGCCCCCGCTTTGGGGCAGGCGTTAGGTCAGCGGCTTGAGGGTGCGCTCAAAAGCCCTGCGCCTCTGGTGAAGTGCCCGCCAAGCGAGCGATGGATGCCTCATCGCTCGCTTTTGGCCTGTAGCCCGACGAAACCTAGCCCGGGCGCGACTTGGCACTCTGGTGTGGCAATAGGGCGCTGTGCTGCAAACGTATATCAGCACCAAATCCTGATTGACGAGCGGCATTAGCGACACTAGACTCGAAGGGCCCCCAGCGCAGTGACGGAGGTGGCGGATTCCAGAACATGGCGCCCTGCGAGAGCATTGAAGGTGTAGAACGATACCTCGCGGGGCACTGTACTATGGGTTGAACTCCACTCGCCGATAGCATGGCCGTAAAGCTTCGGATTGATCGGCATCCCAGAACTGCAACCCTCAGTGAATGGCATAGCGACTGGCCCGACGACAGGTTTCGTCGCCCTACTGTGATAGGATCGGCGTAGAACACGGGGCATAGGAGGGTAACGTGGAACGCGACCTCATCCTCAGTAAGGCACAACGGCTCACTCGGCTCAGCCACCTGCTGTACCATCATCCTGGAGGGCTGACGACCCGCGAACTGGCGCGGCTCTGCGGCGTGGACCAGCGCACCATCCAGCGAGACCTGCAGGATTTCGACGAGCTTGGCATCCCGCTGTGGGAGAGCGAAGATGCCCAGCGCCGCTACGGTATACTCAAAGGCTACTATGTGCCGCCGATCCACCTCAGCCTGCCCGAGGCCGCCTCGCTCTACCTCGCTGGCCGGCTGCTGGCGCGCAACTGCGACCACTATGACGCCCATGCCGCCTCGGCCCTCGCCAAGCTGGCCAACGTGCTGCCCGACCCCATGGCGCAGCACATGCACGCGTCGATTCAGCGGCTAGCAACCCGAGAAGACCACCGCAACGCTGAGCAGGTGCTCGAGACACTGGTAACCGCCTGGGCCACGCAGCGTGTGGTGCAGCTGCGCTATCTGGGCGCCAGCGCCAACGAGGAGCGCGACTGCGAGCTGTGGCCCTACTGCATCGAGGCGTCGGGCCTGGGCGGGGCCGTCTATGTGATTGGCTACGCGCCCCATGCCAACGATCTGCGCACGTTCAAGCTCGACCGCATCCTGGCCGCCGAGCTCACCAAAGCAATCTTCGAGCCGCCGCCCGACTTTGACGGGCCCTGCCTGCTCGACTCTTGCTGGGGCATGATGTATGGCGACGAGCTGGAAGAGGTGACGCTGCACTTTGCCGCCAGCGCCACCCGCCGCCTGCAAGAGACCGTCTGGCACCCCTCCCAAGAGCTGGCTTTGCTGCCTGACGGCGGCTGCGAGCTACGCCTCACCATCGCCCATCCTGAGGAGATGGTCTACTGGATACGGGGCTGGGGGCCGCAGGTGGAGGTGGTGGCGCCCAGGTGGCTGCGCGAGCAGATGGCCGAGGAGGCGAGGCTCTTAAGAGTGGTGTACGAAGAGGCTGTGGGCGGAGGCCTGAAATGATGGAGGTAGGCCGGAAATTCGCACCACATCGGTACAATCACTAGAGCGGAGACAGGTCAATGTCGTACTATGCTCATTCGGCGGGTGAAGCTGGCGAGAGCCAAGTCCTATCTGCGCATCTCTGGCAGGTCGCAAGACTGGCCTCGGCTTTTGCCGAGTCGTTCAAATGCTCTGGGGCAGCTCTGGCGCTAGGCCTCCTCCACGACGTGGGCAAGTACCACCCCGACTTTCAGCATTATCTCAAAACGTCCCAGCTGGGAGGGGCCGCTCGCAAACGAGGGCCTGACCACAAGATGGCTGGGACGCTGCTGGCCACCCAACGGGGTCTCGGATTGGCCGCCCTGGCGGTGCAGGGTCACCACGGAGGTCTGACGTCGGTTGCCGACCTAAAGGCTTGGCTGTCTGATGCCGCACTCAGAGCGGAGGCCGAGAAGGCGATGCATCTGGCGCTGCTCGATATGCCCGAGATGGCCAACATGCCAGCACCGGGCTGGCCTGATAACATCAATGACCCCTACTATGCAGAAACCCTGATCCGCTTCTTGTACTCGGCTCTGGTGGACGCCGACTATCTCGACACCGCTGCTCACTTTCACCCCTACGCCGAGCGGCCGACGCAACCGCTGGGTGGGCTGTGGGAGCGGTTTGTGGCACACCATGACTCCTTTGGCGCGGCGCGCTCGCAGGTAGACCAGGTGCGGAGCGAGATCTACGAGCACTGCCTGGCCGCGGCCACACAGCCACCAGGGCTGTTTCGCCTCGCAGTGCCAACCGGTGGCGGGAAGACGCTCTCTGGCATGGCCTTTGCCCTGAAGCATGCTCTGGAGCATGGGCTACGCCGGGTGGTGGTCGCTGTGCCCTATATCAGCATCACCGAGCAGACCGCAGAGGTCTACCGCACGGTGTTCGGCAGCCAGGCCGTGCTGGAACACCACAGCCAGGCCCAGGAGGTTGGGGAGGACGCCTGGGCGCGATTGGGCGCGGAGAACTGGGACGCGCCCATCATTGTGACGACCACGGTGCAGCTCCTGGAGAGCCTTTTTGCCAACAAGCCTCAGCGAGCGCGAAAGGTGCACCGACTGGCTGGCAGTGTCATCATCCTCGATGAGGTGCAGTCGCTCCCCGTGCATCTGCTGGACCCGACACTGGACATGCTGAAACGCCTGACCACCGGGTTTGGTGCAACGGTGGTGTTCTCGACCGCCACGCAACCCGCATTCGACCTGATTCCGACGTTTCGCGATCCGGCTATTCGCGATATCGTTCCGGAGGCTCAGCGGTACTATGCGGGTCTACAGCGCGTGCGCTACGAAGTGCGGGGAGAGAGCGATTGGCCTGAGCTGGCCGCAGAGATGCGCCAGCAAAAGCAAGCGCTGGCCATTGTCAACACAAAGAGAGACGCCATGACCATGCTGGGCGCCCTGGAGGAGTTGGGTCAGCAGCCACTCCATCTATCAACGCAGTTGTGCGGGGCGCATCGGCGAGCGGTGCTGGCGACAGTGAAGGAGCGGTTGGACGCGGGCAGGCCCTGTCTGCTGGTTGCGACGCAGGTCGTCGAAGCAGGCGTTGACATCGACTTTCCCATCGTCTTTCGCGCGATGGGGCCTCTGGATGCCATCATCCAGGCGGCCGGGCGCTGCAACCGCGAGGGCCGGCTGAGCGAGGGCAGGGTTGTTGTTTTCGAACCCAAGGAGGGCCACACCGCACCGGGGTTCTACCGCACCGCGACGGACGAAGCGCGCACCATTCTGGCCCTGGGAGTTGACTTGAACACGCTGGAGGGCGTACGTCCGTACTATGAGCGGTTGTATCGGGACGTCGACACCGATGCGCGTGGAATCCAGGCCCTCAGGAAGAGGCTCGACTATCCCGAAGTCGCCCATCGCTTTCGATTGATCGACGATGACAGCGTCAGCGTGGTGGTCGCCAGCTATGAGCGACGGGAGTGGATCGAGCAGCAGGTCGAGGCGCTGGCCGGCCACAGAGGGAGCCCGCGGCAGATCATGCGTGAACTGCAGCCCTACATCGTCAACGTGTACCGCCACCACGCCGGTGAGTATGTGAACCGGGGCCTTCTGGCCGAGGTGAATCCCGGGCTCTATTGGTGGAATGGGCAATATGATGGGATACGGGGACTGGTGTCCCTGCCAAACGATGCGGCCAGTTTTGTGATCTAGGAGGTGACCTATGGATGGATGGGCTCCGTTGTGCGTCCGAGTGTGGGGCGACTATGCCTGTTTCACGAGGCCCGAGATGAAGGTCGAGCGGGTGAGCTATGCCGTTCCCACGCCGTCCGCGGCGCGCGGCATGCTGGAGGCGATCTTTTGGAAGCCGGAGTTCCGCTGGGAGGTGCTGGAGACGCGTGTCATCAAGCCGATCCGGTATGCCTCTCTGTTGCGAAACGAGGTCAAGGACAAGATCGCGTTCTCAACCGTGAGCAAGTGGCCCACGGCCGACGGCCATTATGTGGCCGCGGAGGGGCGCACGCAGCGCCACACTCTGGCGCTAGCCGACGTCGAGTATGTGTTGGTGGCCCGCATGGTGCTGAGTGATACGGACGCACACATGGCCAAGTATCGCGATCAGTTTCGCCGCAGGGTAGAGCGAGGCCAATGCTTTGCCCGTCCATATCTGGGGTGCCGCGAGTTTGCGGCCGACTTTGCCCCGGCCTCGGGCACCGAAACCGTGATTCCCGAGTCGGCCGACCTGGGGCTGACGTTGTGGGACATGGTGTATGACGATGAGAGCCGCGGCAGGCCGCTGTTCTTTGAGGCCCGCTTGGAGCAAGGCGTGGTGCGCTACCCGACCGCAGAGGAGGTGGGCGTATGTTTCTCCAGCGACTCGTAGAATACGCGGAGCGCCCCGGGTTCGACTCGCCGCCGGACAGTTACGCCGAGACGCCCATCCGCTACCTGATCGAACTGGATGCCGACGGGCGTCTGCTCAAGCCCTCCCTGACCGACACGGCCGACGCTAGCCAGCGCGAGCTGCGCCGAGGCCTTCGGTATCTGGCACCTGCAGTGAGACGCACTTCAGCTGTGAAAGCGCTACTGCTGGTGGACAACGCAACATATGTTCTGGGACGTGCGAAAGACGACACGTCCGGAAGCGATGAGCGGGCCCGAGCGTGCCGGCAAGCCTTCTATGAACTGGTGGCCGACTGTGCACAGAGCACCGGAGACCCTGGCGTCCGAGCGGTGGCCAGCTTCCTTGAGGGGCAAGGCTCAGCACAGATCGTGCTGGAGGACGACTTTGATGGCACAGCGAACATTTCATTCAGTGTGGCGGGCCAGTTGCCGTTCGAGCGGCGTGAGGTGCAGCGCTACTGGGCCGATCGCAATGAGACCCAGGAGAATGTGATGCAGTGTCTGGTGTGCGGCCAGATACGGCCAGCGCAGGCGAGACTACAGCGCGCCATCAAGGGCATCCCTGGCGGCCAGCCGTCTGGCACAGCCATCATCTCGGCCAACGAGAGCGCTTTTGAGTCATATGGATTGGAGGCCTCGCTGATCGCGCCGATCTGTGGCGCGTGCGCCGAACGCTCACACCTGGCACTCAATAGGCTGTTGCGTGACGAAGCGCACCATCTGATCGTCGGAAAGAGCGCTTTTGTCTTCTGGACGCGGGAGGCAACCGAGTTCTCATTTCTGGAGATGATAGCGCAGCCGCAACCGGATGATGTACGCCAGTTGCTGCTCTCTGTCTATGGGCGGCGGGCAGGGCCGGTGGAGGCGAACCGGTTTTACGCGGCGGCGCTGGGGGCCAATGGGGGGCGTGTGCAAGTGCGAACCTGGCTAGACACTCCCCTGGAAGAGGCGCAGCGCAACCTGGCACGCTGGTTTGTCCGCCAGCGCATTGTAGGCAGGTGGGGAGAGGAGCCACGTCCGCTGGGCATCCGCTCGCTCGCCGCGGCCACGGTGCGGGAACTGGGCGATGTGCCGGCGCAGACGGTGCAGAGTCTGTTGCTGGCCGCCGTTGGCGGTCGACCGCTGCCGTCTGGCCTGGCCTATCAAGTCGTGCAACGCACGCGCGCTGAACAGACGGTGCAGCCGCACCATGCAGCCATGCTGAAACTGGCACTTTGCAGCCAGCAGCCCGATCAGGAGGAACCCATGACGCAACTCGATCTCTCGAACACTCACCCGGCGTACCTGTGCGGGCGGCTGTTAGCCGAGCTAGAGCAAGCTCAGTTCGCGGCCAGCCCCAACGTCAGGGCAAGCATCGTCGACCGGTACTATGGGACGGCTTGCACCGCGCCAGCTACCGTGTTCGGCACGCTCATACAGAACGCCCAGCCGCACCTGGCCAAGCTGCAGCGTGACCGACCCGGCGCCTATGCCGGCATCCAGCGGACGCTGGAGGAAATCCTTGCGGCACTCGGGGGCTTTCCGCGCACCCTGAGCCTGAACGACCAATCACTGTTCGCACTCGGCTATTATCACCAGCGGGCGCACAATCGCGCCCAGGCCATTGCCTACAAGGAGGCCCAGTCATGAACTCGATCCACACCGATCCGGCCCGGCGCCATGACTTTGTGCTGCTGTTCGACGTGGCTGACGGGAACCCCAACGGCGACCCAGATGCCGGCAACCTGCCACGCGTAGACCCCGAGACGATGCAAGGCATGGTGACCGACGTGTGCCTCAAGCGCAAGGTGCGCAACTATGTCGACGTGTTGTGCGGCACAGAGGCGCGCTACAAGATCTATGTGCAGAGCGAAGAGGCGTTGAACACCCTCCATCAGCGGGCGTATGACGCGCTGGGCGTCAAGTCGACTGGCACCAAGCAAAGTCGCGACGCCGTGAGCCAGGCCAGGGCCTGGATGTGCGCCAACTTTTTCGACGTGCGCCTTTTTGGCGCCGTGATGACCACCGGCGTCAACTGTGGGCAAGTGCGGGGGCCGGTGCAACTCACCTTTGGACGATCGCTCGATCCGGTGGTGCCGATCAACCTGTCGATCACTCGGATCGCCATTACCCGGCCAGAGGATATGGTGGTGGAGACCAGTGATGAGGGGGAAGGGCGCGGCGGCAAGGTCACTGAGATGGGCCGCAAGCCGTTGGTGCCATACGGCCTCTATCGGGCCCATGGATTCTACACGCCCCACTTTGCCGAGCAGACCGGGGTCGACACTCGCGACCTGGAGCTGCTGTGGCAGGCGCTCGAGGGGATGTGGGAACTGGATCGCTCTGCCGCGCGAGGCATGATGACGTGTCGGGGGCTGTATGTGTTCAGCCACGAGAACAAGCTGGGCAATGCGCCGGCCCACACACTGTTTGAGCGGGTGCAGGTGTCCCGCCGTGACGGGGTGGAAGTGGCGCGCGGCTTTGGGGATTATGTGGTGGGCGTGCAGATGGAGGACTTGCCTGGCGGGGTAACTCTGCAGCCGCTGGTGGGCTGATGGTCTTGGCGGTGCGTGTTTGGCTACATCCGCTGGAAGCGACGGATGGGGATTGAAACCCTGATGGCTGGGGCGGCGTCTATGAGTTTCCGCTAGTAGCATCCGCCGGAAGCGGCGGATGGGGGTTGAAACAACCAGATCGACTACGCCTTTCAGCGCGGGCGCCTGGTTGCATCCGCCGGAAGCGGCGGATGGGGATTGAAACGACGACGAACGCTGGCAGGCCATCGTGATGAGCATGGTTGCATCCGCCGGAAGCGGCGGATGGGGATTGAAGCCGGATTTGTGATGGCCACTCTTGCCATTCTGCGCCGTTGCATTCGCCGGAAGTGGCGGATGGGGATTGAAACAAGCGCGTTGGCTGCGTGATGTGCCCGGCGGCCGGTTGCATCCGCCGGAAGCGGCGGATGGGGGCTGAAACCGCGTGAGTGCAGGAGGAGAGATCTGCACCGAGGGTTGCATCCGCCGGAGGCGGCGGATGGGGATTGAAACGTGTAGCCGACCTTGAAGTAGCGCGCGGGCGCGTTGTTGCATCCGCCGGAAGCGGCGGATGGGGATTGAAACCTGGTGGTGCGTATCGGGATTCGGTTCCTGCGTCACAGTTGCATCCGCCGGAGGCGGCGGATGGAGATTGAAACATCAATGGGGCGGACACCTGCACCATGCCGAGCGGGCTGCATCCGCCGGAAGCGGCGGATGGGGATTGAAACATCGTTGACCCCAACACCTACTGGAAAACAATAGCGGTTGCATCCGCTGAAAGCGGCGGATGGGGATTGAAACTACTCGGCCAGCACGGTGCGCCCCTCACGCGCCCACGTTGCATCCGCCGGAAGCGGCCGATGGGGATTGAAACTACTGGCACACGATGGACTGGACGCCCTACATCGAGTTGCATCGGCCGGAAGCGGCGGATGGGGGTTGAAACAACCAAATGAGGTTGAATGCGAAGCGCGCATCCCGGTTGCATCCGCCGGAAGCGGCGGATGGGGATTGAAACGTCATACGTCACCGTCAGCGCGTGCTCGCGGCCGTGTTGCATCCGCCGGAAGCGGCGGATGGGGATTGAAACATCGGCCACACCGAGATGCTGGCACTACGCGACACGTTGCATCCGCCGGAAGCGGCGGATGGGGATTGAAACATCAACGGCAACGGCGTCGGGCAGCCTTTGGGCGTGTTGCATCCGCCGGAAGCGGCGGATGGGGATTGGAACGTTGACGCCGTGGTTAGTGACACAGGAGGGCGAGTTGCATCCGCCGGAAGCGGCGGATGGGGATTGAAACTCCAGCGCCGCGTTCGGGTTGAGTGGGATGATGTGGTTGCATCCGCCGGAAACGGCGGATGGGGATTGAAACTCGCCAGACGGCGGCACGACCACGTTCACGGTCGAGTTGCATCCGCCGGAAGCGGCGGATGGGGATTGAAACTATGGCATGGCGGCGCCGATGCGAGAGTTCGAGCGTTGCATCCGCCGGAAGCGGCGGATGGGGACTGAAACTACGGCTGCGATATAGAAGAGCGCTGGGTGGACGGTTGCATCCGCCGGAAGCGCGGATGGGGATTGAAGCTGCATCAATCCCGGCGGCAACTATATCAGCACGTGTTGCATCCGCCGGAAGCGGCGGATGGGGATTGAAGCTCTTGGCAGTCCTTAGGTACCATGCTGGGTAGTATTGTTGCATCCGCCGGAAGCGGCGGATGGGGATTGAAACGTCTATCAAGGGTTGCAGGCGGCAAGTGCCTTTGGTTGCATCCGCCGGAAGCGGCGGATGGGGATTGAAACGCGCAATATGCGCCGGGCTGGCCCGATGCGGTGTGGTTGCATCCGCCGGAAGCGGCGGATGGGGATTGAAACAGCGTGACAACCGTTGACCCGCCCGAATTGCTGCGGTTGCATCCGCCGGAAGCGGCGGATGGGGATTGAAACTCGTAATCCACCCAGCCGCTCGGACGGGGGCGTAGCGTTGCATCCGCCGGAAGCGGCGGATGGGGATTGAAACTTCCACCCCGCGTCGCCCTGTGGCACAATGTCGAACGTTGCATCCGCCGGAAGCGGCGGATGGGGATTGAAACTCTCTGGTCTGTTTCAGCACGCTGCCTATCCTGCCGTTGCATCCGCCGGAAGCGGCGGATGGGGATTGAAACAAGGTTGGCTACACGAATAGCACGAACATCGTGGCTGTTGCATCCGCCGGAAGCGGCGGATGGGGATTGAAACTCTAGCATGTGCGCTATAGCGCGCGTGACTCTCTCGTTGCATCCGCCGGAAGCGGCGGATGGGGATTGAAACATCAACGGCAACGGCGTGGGCCAGCCCCTGGGCGTGGTTGCATCCGCCGGAAGCGGCGGATGGGGATTGAAACGCTGATGCGGTGGGCAATTGGGATGAGCGGGGGCGTTGCATCCGCCGGAAGCGGCGGATGGGGATTGAAACCCGCGCGTCATCGTGCTCGACCCGGCCAACGTCAGCGGTTGCATCCGACGGAAGCGGCGGATGGGGATTGAAACGTCAACGTGCCATTGACCCAACCCGAGACGCCTGGTTGCATCCGCCGGAAGCGGCGTATGGGGATTGAAACAAGTACAAGTTCACGAGCTATGAGCAGGTCGCCGCGGTTGCATCCGCCGGAAGCGGCGGATGGGGATTGAAACTCGGTGACAACGGTTGACCCGCCCGAACTGCTGCGGTTGCATCCGCCGGAAGCGGCGGATGGGGGTCTTTGCCAGTCGAAAAGCGAACCACCAGATGGTTGAAAAGGGAGGCGCTGTGGCTAGCAGGGCCACCTTTTCGACCATGCAACGACGTGACCAAGGTGGGGAGTTTTATGTTGGCCATTCTGGGGCGTTTACTGGTGGCCGGGGCACTGCCTGAGACGGAGGTGCGCGCGAAGCATCGAACACGTATAATTGGGCATGCATCCACCTGACGACCCGGATGGAAGGCACGATGATTCGGTTTTGGCGGCGCCGAGACCAACGCGTGCGCTAGGGTGAGGGGCAACAAGCCCAGCATGCGCATGCTACTAGTGGTGAGACTGGCAAGGTGTGCACCACACCGCATGGCGCAATACCGCCAAACGCTGAAGGAAGTTCAAGGGAGGAACCAAATGAGCGGCCCTGCACCGGCGAAGAGATTGGTGGCAGCAAAGTTCACAATCGACAGCTGCCCAAATGTTGTGTTTGACGGATCCTGGAGGACAGAGTACTGGAACGGCTGGGCATGCCCGGGATTCACCTTTGACCAAGCCATGACCGTTTGCGAAACAATGACAAGACTCAAGACCATATCGAGGTTTGAGCATGACCGCGAGAGCGACCAGTTCCTCATTTGGGATTTCGATGATGACGAGCCACTAGCCTTTGAGCGAGACGAGGACGGGCTGTACTGGATCGGCGCATGGTACTGGATCTGGGAGACTGCCGAGGAGCAGTAGTGTCCAGAATGACGACTGCGTTCCCAGGCTCGGGCGACTCGGTAGGGTGTGCTTGCGACGTCATTCCTATACCGGCCAGCATGCGTTCATAGCTGGCCTTCTGGGCGAACGACCGGTGCATACATTGGTCTACAGTCGTTTCTAGAGAGCAAGCAGAATGGGCTCAAGGCACAAAGATACACAGCGAGTAGCGACTGAAAGGAGATACGTCTCGGCGCGAAATTGACCCCCTTGTGTTGCTCTGCTATTCTGGATCTGTGTTGGCGCTTGGTACCAAACAGACCTGCTCTCAATAGCAGATGGACTCCGTCCCCAACCCCATCGCCACATTGCACGACCACTATCCAGACAACCTTACGCGGACTTGGCTTGACGAGTTGTCAGGATACTAGGCCGGTCTGACGTGAAGAGCACTGTATGGTGCGGTGTTCTTTTTGGCCACTGGAAGATAGCGACTTCCACGAAGTAAACTCGCAAGAGGCACAGAAGCAGTGTCCGGATGCATCCGACATCTGGACCCAGATTGGGGCTAATTCATGGCTTCTATACCGATAATCGATCTGTTTTCTGGCGCTGGCGGCCTGAGTTTGGGTGCTCTGCAGGCAGGGGCGGACGTTCGGTTGATGGTCGATTTCGATGCGGCATCTTGTCGCACTCTACGTATGAATGAACAATACCACAATGGCGTAGTATGGGAAGAAGATGTCTCGGATGATTCAGTAGTAACCGGGGAGAGCCTACGACGCCTGGCACAGCTGTCCTCGGGCGATTGCCTTGTCGTCGTTGGTGGTCCACCTTGCCAGCCATTTTCCAAGGCAGCCTATTGGACCGACCCAGGCGATGAAGCAGCCTACAGAAGGGCTCGCGCTCGCGGGGAGCCTGCGTTACGCCCCTCAAGTCCCATAGCAGCACGACCGGATTCGCGGCGATCGCTGGTGCAGGAGTACTGGCGTCTCGTCCAGGAGTCTGATGCAGATGGATTTCTGTTTGAGAACGTACCAAGCATTATGCACGCCCGTAATCGTCCTGTGCTAGAGGAAATGCTAGTAGCCGCAGGCAGGGCTGGCTACAAGACGACTCTCGTGAAGGCCAACGCAGCCGAGTATGGTGTACCGCAGCGCCGAGTCAGAGTTTTTGTGTTGGGGTCTCGGCTGGCCAAGCCGACGCCACCTGAACGCACTCATACGCTGAACTCAGAGGGAGGACTGCTACCAGCCGTGACGGCAGGAGAGGTTCTGTCCGACTTTGAGAGTGATGAGTTCTTTGAGCCGGAAGAGGTCGTCACTGGGAGATGGGCAGAACACCTTAGGGCCATACCGCCGGGGCAGAACTACAAGTTTCATACCGCTTGGGCAGGCCATCCAGACCCTACCTTCGAGACCGAGACCCGATTCTGGAGTTTTCTACTCAAACTTGATCCCGGCTGCACGTCCTGGACTATACCGGCAAATCCAGGCCCATGGGTAGGGCCATTTCACTGGGACAGCAGGAGGCTACGCACCGCAGAACTCGCAGCGCTTCAGGGCTTTCCGAAGGGCTATCACTTTTCAGGCAACCGTCGTGAGCGAGTGAGGCAAATCGGAAATGCAGTACCACCTCCGCTTGCTCGACGAATGGTGGAGCAGGTGCTAAAGGCCTTGAACCTCGACCCAACCGAACTGCTCCGCCAGGAGGTGGCGGTCCAGGCGTGAGAATGGTAAGTCTGTTCTCCGGATGCGGGGGGCTCGATCTGGGCCTCAGTCAGGCTGGCTTTGAAACCGTTCTCGCCTGTGACAATGATTCGGCCGCTGTCGCGAGTTATCGCGCCAACTTTCCAGATGTGGCTGTCTACGAAGGGTCTGTTTCGGATCTGAATAGCGACGTGATGGCAGAGACATCTGGAGGCGCGACGCGTGAGCAAATCGACTTGCTTGCCGGTGGGCCTCCTTGTCCCCCTTTCTCCAAGTCCAGGTTCTACCGGAAGGATAAGCCTCGCGCCTTGAGTGATGAACTTGGGGCAGAGACTATCGGGGGGTTTCTGCGCATTCTGCGCCTGCTCAAACCCAGAGCGTTTCTGCTAGAGAACGTTGCAGGCATGGCGTACAAAGTACATCGCGATGCCCTGGACCACATTGTGTCTACGGCAGCACAGCTTGGTTATCAATGCCACTGGGAAGTCATCAATGCAGCAGACTACGGCGTGCCGCAGATACGGGAGCGCTTCTTTCTGGTCGGCATGCTAGAGCAGACTTTCGAGTTTCCCACGCCAACGCATGCTGAGTCACCAATTGGTGGCCTGTTCGGGCGTTGTCTAGACCGGTGGGTAACAGCGGGAGAGGCCATCGGAGACCTCGACAGTGAGCGCAACGCTGACGACGGCGGTCACTTTGCCGGGGGCAAGCACCACGATCTGCTGAAAGAAGTGCCTCCAGGAGAGAACTATCTCTTCTTCACAGGAGAGAGGGGCTATCCGACTCCCTTGTTCAGGTGGCGCAGCCGCTATTGGTCGTTCTTGCTGAAGCTGAGCCCGGACAAACCGTCTTGGACCATCCAGGCCCGGAGGTCCAACAATATGGGACCGTTCCACTGGCGGAATCGAATTCTCCGCATAGAAGAGATAAAGAGACTTCAGACATTCCCGGACCACTGGACTCTCAGCGGAACGACAGAGCAGCAATGGCGTCAGGTTGGCAACGCCGTCCCGCCCTTGCTGGCAAGGCACCTGGGCCGTGCGCTGCGCAAACAACTCGGTACTCTGGGGGAGCATTGCAGTGCTGAATAGAGAGAAAGTGCGGACGCTACCCGAAGCCAACGAGTTCTCGCCAGGGATAGTAAAACTCCGCGCTGTTCTGAAAATCGCCAGTCAGCACCCTGGCAACCGGGAGGCCGCAATAGAGGCGCTCCGGACGTGTTACTTTGCGAACTCTGCGGAAAAGCAGCACGACCTCGCAAAGCGTCATAAGGTGCAGCGGACGCGGGCTTACAACGTCATGGTGGGCCTGAAGGGCTATAAGTTGTATGACTTTGAGACTCAGCAGCTAATAGACACGGGACAACGGCTGTTGGCAATAGACGATGATGCAGAATTACACAAAGCGTTCGCGATACACATTCTCACGAACTGCCACGGGTTGGGAGTTCTAGACGCGGTCCGCGATATGCAGCATCGAGGTGAATTGCTGAACAAGACATCTCTGGCAGGGGAGTTGATTGCACGCGGGTTCCACCTCCCGCGCGCGACCACTCACCACACCAGACTGCTGCAGTGGCTCCGGGAGGCAGGGATCGTGGGCGACAAATATGTAATTGATGAGAACGCGCTCATGCGCCTCACTGGTGTCGACCTGGGGATCCTAACGGAGTTATCGGCTCTGACCGCGCAGCAGCGCGCTTTTCTGCGCTCGATGCGTCAGTGGGCCGAACTTGTCGGAGACGAGTATGTTTCTGCCAAAGAAGTGGTTGATCGGAGTGAGTTGGAGCATGGCAGCATATTCCGTCCAGACCAGTTGAGGGCCCAAGTCTTTCGGCCGCTTTCAGAGGCGGGTTGGATAGAGTTGGAGTCGACTGGGAGTGGCCGAGGAGGAAAGTCCGGACGGCTTAGAGCCACCGAAAAGCTTCTGGACGTCAGCCTTGAAATGCTCGCAGAGGAACTTGAGTGGGGTGTTCCACCGGACCTGAGGCCGAGGCTGAACACACCTTTGCTAACGATATACGCGGACCTGTCGGCAGACGATCGGCACATCAAGGGAATTGCTCTGGAACTCCTCGCTGTACGTATAGCCTTTCACGTAGGCCTCACCCCGCTCCGATTCCGCGAGAGAAGCGCTGAGACAGGTGGGGCTGAAGTCGACCTGATAGCAGAAGGGGCTCACCTGCTTTTCTCGCGATGGCTGTTCCAATGCAAGAATGTCAGCAAAGCTGTCGGACTGTCTGACCTAGCCAAGGAAGTGGGCATGGCCCTGCTTCTCAGGGCTCACGTGATCGTGATGACGACAACAGGACGCTTTGCGTCTAGCGTTCAAGACTACGCTAGACAGATGACACAGACAACCTCCCTTCAGGTGGTCCTGATCGACGGCAAAACCCTGACGGAGTTCATGGAAAAAGGCCCGACGGCTCTCATGAACTTCTTCCACGAAGAGGCGTCCACCACGATGCGACTCAAACGGGCCCAGGTTAACGACATGTCTCTGGATGATGCCTAGAGCCTGGTGCGCTTCCACTGTTACGAATGGAGCGCGAAGCCGCCACTGTCCCTCTCGACAGCTAAATGCACGAGAGCCAGGACGCCTCTCTGTCAAAACCGCAGGGCGCAGGAGCATTTGGTCCCAAACTGGCCAGTCGTCTCACTACCTCGGTCCGCTTTGCCACCGGCCCTCGCCGCTCGATCGGTGGGATTGGGTCTGTTGCCCAATCTTCAGTGTATGTACCACCGTATGTTAGCCCCAGAGCACGGGCCGGCTCTGCAGCTGACAGCCAGGCTTGCACCGCTGGTGTCAGGGCCAACTTGCTTTTCCCCAAACGGCCAAGACAGTTCTCCCCAGAACGATTGTCCCTCCGGCCAACTAGCCTCCCGCTCCGTGTTTTTGTCAACCGAAAAGGGAACCATTTGATGATCGAAAAGGGAACCACTTTGGCTAGCCGTCACTCCAGTTGATGCTCGAAAAGGGAACCATTTGACGATCCAAAAGGGGACCACCTGACAGCAGCGCTAAGGCTGGCCAGCTCCAACGGTACAATTAGGCCTGGACACCCTCCTCTCGTTCACGCTGCAGCCGCTCACGGAAGCGATAGGATTCGGCGCCACTGAACTCCAGGATGTGGGCCTTGTGCGTCAAGCGGTCGAGCAAAGCAGCGGTGAGGCGCTCATCTCCAAAGACCTGGGTCCAGTCGGCGAAGCGCAGGTTGGTGGTGATAATCAACGACACTCTTTGATAGAGGGCCGAGCAGAACTGAAAGATCAGATGGGCGCCGGTAGTCGAGAAGGGGATGAAGCCCAACTCGTCCAGGACGATCAGTTGCTGCCTGAGGGCGCCATTGAGCAGCTTGGGCACGCGGTGCTCATCCTCCGCCTGCAGCAGCTCGTTGACCAGAGCCGCGGCGTTGTAGAAGCGCACCTTGTAGTCCTGGCGACAGGCGGCGAGGGCCAAGCCAAGAGCGAGATGGGTCTTGCCCAGCCCCGGATTGCCCACCATCAGGAGCGGCTCCGCCTGGCGGATGTAGGCGCCCTGGGCCAGCTCGAGCACCCGCTGTTTGTTGAGGCTGGGCACACAGGCAAAGTCAAAGTCGGCCAGTTCTTTGAGCACGGGGAAGCGGGCTGCCTTGATCAAGCGCACCTGACGGTTGTTCTTGCGCTGAGCGCTTTCTTGCTCGGCCAGAGCCAGCAGGTAGCGATCATAGCCCAGTCCTGCCTGGGCGGCGTCCTCACCGAACTTGTGGTAGTGACGCAGAAAGGCAGGCAAACGCAGCTCCTTGAGGTAGCTTTCGAGCAGCAGATTGGCGTCCATGTTCAGCTTCTCCCAGCGACCAACAACTGCTCATAGCGGTGCAAGTCCGGCGGGGCGATATCATGACCCAAGCGCTGTTGCCCACTCAGATCCAGGGTCGTCAGAGACGGTTCGGGGTGTGCGAGCTGCCGTAGGCACAGGATGACGCCATCAGCATGGATACAGCCGTGCTCCAGAGCGCAGGCTACTGCCTGCTCGACCTGTTGGGCCGGGTACTGCTCGTGCAGCCTGAGAATGCGAACGAACTCCCGCACTCCCTGCCCATCGCATTCCTCCGCTTGCAGCCTGCCCAGTAAGCGCTCATAGGTCTCGGGCCAGGTCTCTCGCCAGCGGCGCAACGGTTTGGCGTGCTGGAAAGCGCCGGGGCGCTGCGCCAGAAGAGGCAGGTAGTGTAGCGGATCGAAGATGTCCTGGTTTTTCCCGTAGCAGCGCGGGTGGCTGGCAATGATGGCGTCTAGTGACAGGATGTCCACCCGCAACGGGTAGGCCTTGACCACCAGATGCGTCTGAGCCTTGTCCGCGGGCAGCGAGTAGCGATTGCTTTCGAAGATCACCTGGCTGTAGGGGGTCAATGACACCGGTTTGGTGACGCAGCAGGCATAGTCCTTACCCGGCAAGGGCCGCAGCGCCGCGCGCTCCAGCTCCCAGGCCGCGCCAATGGTCATCGGCTGGCCAGTCACCTGGCGCTCGTCATCAGCCAGGCACCGAGCTAACAACAGGGCGTTGAGCGCCTCGAAGGAGGCCACTTTAGGGACCGGCACCAAGTAGTTGCGTCGTCCGAAGCCCACCGCATGCTCCACGACGCCTTTCTCGTGGCCCTGGCCAGGTGTGCAAAAATGACTGTCAAACAGATAGTGGCTGCGAAACGCCACAAAGGTCTGCTGCTCCTGACGCGTATGCCCGGTCAGCACCTTCTCGACCGCCGCCTTGAGATTGTCATAGGTGATGCGCTGCGGTACGCCCTCAAAGAAGTGGAACGCCTGCACGTGCCCTTCCAGAAAGGCCTCCTGCCTCTGAGTCGGAAAGGCCATCAGGAAGGTCCGCCGGGAGTAGCACAGACGCATACAGAACAGCTGCGCCGTCAGCCGCACTCCCGCGACCTCCGCTACGGCCTCGCCCCAGTCCACCTGGGCATCGCTCCCGGGATCGAACTCCAACGGTAAGTAGACCTGCGGGCGCCGTTGTGCCCGCCGACACTGGCCGATGTAGCCACGCACCGTCGATTCGCCCCCCTGATACCCTGCTTGCACCAGCTCCTCATAGACTCTGTGGCTGGTATAGCGCTGTTTGACTGGCAGATGTTTGTTCTCGGCCAGTAACGCTTCGATCTGCGGCTTGTACGGCCCCAGGATTGGCGCTGTGCGGGGAAAGCTTAGCTTGTAGCTCTCCGCCTCCGCCGATGCCAGTGCCTTGACGATGGTCTTGCGAGCCACGTGCAGCTCCCTGGCAATCTGCCGCAGACTCTTGTGCTCGATGAAATAGGCCCGACGGATCAACTCGCGGTCTTCCACGCTGATCATCCTTTCCTCCGCTGCCATGAGCATGCGCGCTCATGATAGCGGTTCTGGCTGGCGTGGTTCCCTTTTCGATCATCAAAATCACGGTCACTGGTTCCCTTTTAGGATATCAAAAACACTCCGCTTGGCTGCTCGCTGAACAGACCCGCACGGAGTTCTTCCTGGAGTTGCTGGCTCTGGCCACGGATGCTCATCGTGGTGAGTGGCGTGGCGGCGGATCGAGGACTGCTTTGGGAAGGCGCATCATTCCAGATCATGTCAACCCAGCAAGCGGTTGAGCATGCGGAAGGGTTTCGGCATGAGACGGCCGTCATGGTCATCTCGCAAAATCTGTTCGTCTATGCCAATCTGTTGGCGGTCACTACACACTGGCCTCGTGCCTGACGTGTGCCTCCGAGGCTTGGTCACAGAAGTAGAAGAACGTCCCCTTCATGCCTCGCGTGGAGAGCACGCGATAGACCTGCTTGAGTTTTTCCGTCGCGGTCTCCTCATCCAATCCCCTCTTGAACCCCGCATCATCGCTATTCCGCAGATTGGCCCGCCATCGCCTCAGTAGCGGATCCCAGGCCAGATCGCCGCCAAAGATCACGCCGACATAGTCGAACTCAAAGCCCTGCGCAGAGTAGATGCAGCCAATCTCGCCAAACCCCTGCTCGGTGTTCGCCCACTTGGTGTAAGGATGATTCCGCGGGCTTTCGGCGGAGCCCTTGCGATGCCACATATCACGCGGCTTGCGATTCCAGGGCCTGGCCCAGTCGCCGATCTGCACGTCTCTCACCAGCGCCCCATTGTCCAAGGGATCGGACCATGGCCAGCAGAAGCCGGCGACCATCCGAGCTGTAGCGCCGTTGGTACGGAGCGATTGCAGTGCCGCTTCCATATCGCGAACATCACTGAACACGCGAACGTCGTACTCGTTCTGGGTTCGCCATGCCATCGATCTGTTCTTGGAGATGCCCAGCAGGTACTCCACCCAGCGGACGTACGACTCGCTGCCGGCACATCGAAACTGCGTGTCCAGGTCGTAGGAGGCAAGGTCACGTTTCGCCTTGATGGCGTGCTCGGTGATCAGGTTCACTGACCCGACCTCGTTTGACCGCACGCTCTGATGCTCATCAAGCAGAAACACGCACACCTTTCCCGCCTCAATCACCTCATCAACCTGCGGGCGGCCAGAACCCCTGCCGTAGAAGCTGGCGCTCGTCTCGCGCAGGCGATGGGCCTCATCGCAGACGATCAGGTCAATCGATCCCCGTTCGGCCCTAGAAAACTGGTTGAAGTAGGTGAACAGGGAATGTTTGCCGACGATGCCGCGCAGATTCGTGGTGAATGCCTTTGACCCGGTGGCGTGAGCCACGCTGTACCCTTTCCGCGCAGCTGCACCCACCACCTGCACGGCAATGACGCTCTTGCCCGTGCCCGGTCCACCCTTAACCACAATGACGCGATCCTGATGAGTCGTCCGCGCGTACTCGATGTCAGCCATAATGCGGTTGAACACCAGCTGCTGCTCGTCTAGCAGATGCCACGGCTCGTGGCCAGCGATCGCATCCGCCACGGAGTCCAGCAGCTTGCGGCTTGGCAGGTAGCGCCCATTGAGCACTGCATCGACAAGGGCAGGCTTGGCCCCGGCGTCGATCCGACCGCTCACGAACTCGGACAGTTCATCCACATCGTCAGCGGAGAAGATTGGCGAATCCTCAAGTAGCCCTGCATATGCGCTATCGAAAAACCCGCTCGCCTTTGCGTGGTGAAGGTTGTGCAGGAAAGCGCAGCTATGCAGGAATGCGGCCCCTTCGGAAAAGGCCGAATGCGTGTCTTGCAGATACTCGCGATAGTTGCGAACCTGAGCGCTCGGATGCAGCAGATCTGCTACGCCAACGCGCACCGTCTCAGGAATGCTGGTCCGAACGCAGGCGTCCCACTGCTTGAGCTCGACCAGCACGGCGTTGCTGTGGAGCTTGGCGTCCGCGCCCAGCAACATGCAGTCGATTCGTGTCGAGGCGAGTGGCAACTGGTACTCAAGAACGATCCACGAATTATCAGCCCTGCCGTCAGCAACCGCCTCAGCAAAGGCGCCAAGTGAGTTACGCCATGACTTGACCTCAGACTCGGACGGTGCGTGGTCGAGTCTCTGGCTGAAGCGGCTTGCCAGCACGTCCGCGATCTGCCCCGATGTCGCCTGTGGCACGAACACGTCGAATCGACAGTCGTACAGATGCATCTGACGCTCCGCTAGAACTGCTCGCCGAACAGCTTCTTGGCCATCTCATATTCCTCGGCCAGATCCATGCCGATGTCGAGCGAGGGATCAATCCGCTGAAACGCGGCGTACATGAAGCAGATCATCTGCAGGCCCGTGAACCGCTCGCCCGGAAAGGCCGCTATCGTGTACTTTTTGTCCGTCGACGCATAGTCCAGCCCGGTCCTGCCGGTCATCGCGACTTCTGTGCCGATGCCTGCCACTGCCGCCGTCTCGAGCTTGGCAAACCGCTTCAGTGCGTCAACCAGGTACCAGACCGACGCCATCGACTTGGCCTTGAGCAACTCCGGATTTGTGGCGCCCGCTGGCGGCTCCTGCATCGTGGGGTCAGCCTGCCACTCGAACCAATCCTCCAACCCAAGGGCTCTGGCGAACGCGTCAACCAGATCGAGCTCCTCACCAGGGCTCAGCGTACCGATCCTGTCGGCCCAGAGTTCGAACAACTCAGCGCCTCTGTCGGCCATCGCGCCCTTGTAGGCCGACGCGTAGTCGGTTGCACCATGATAGAGATGGTCGATGAACATGGCATAGGCCGCATTCATCGCCCCGCTGGCCTCATACACTCGCTTTGGCGCCACAGCGCTGGCGCCAGACCCAAGGATCGCCTGCCGATTCTTCTCGCTGGTTGCACGGAGCGATAGGAACTGATTGGGCGCAAGCTCCGGTAGCGCCAACCGAACGCGATGCTCCACGACCATGTCGAGAGGGCAGCTGAAGAGTTGGTTGGCCAGCCCATCGACAAGCGACAGGATGAACTGCTGCACCACGTCATCCGGCAATCCGCGTCGTTTGAGTCGCTCGATGTCTCCGCGCATACCGCGAATCGCTCTCTCGCGCGTGGTTGCTGTCGACACGAACCATCGGTTTACACCTGCCAGCCTGGCTTCGTTTTCGAGCATGAGGTGCTCGATCTCGTGCGCGATGAGGTGCGGGATAACCAGCTGATCCTGGTCATTGTAGCGGATGACGTGCCGAGACCCATCGCGATGCCAAGCACTCTCTGCTCTCGCCTGGATGCCGGTCAGTGAGCGATCGACAACTAGCTGGACGGGCATCCGTTCGGCTGTGTTCTCCAGATCGATCCGGCGTCCATCGACCAACTCCATAAGGCGCTCGTGATTCGCCTTGCTGTACATCTCTGCCAGCGACAGATACATCTCGCGCGCCGCCTCAAACACGACTCCCGCGCGGATGTCAGTGGTCTTGCCCTGTCGGAATAGCGCGTCAAGCGTGGCAATGGCCCCGTAGGCATCGCCTTCGCCCTGCTTCACCTGGGCAAGCCCCAGATAGGCATTGGGATAGGCCGAGTCCACCTCCGTCGCCCTGACGAAGAGCGCCTTCGCCTTCTCTCGCGCTCCTTGCCCCAGCAGTGCCGCCGCGTAGCTGGTCAGAGCGTAGACATCGTCTGGCGTGAGTTCCAGCACCCTCTCATACAGCGGGACAGCGGCATCCAGGTCACGTCGATGCTTGGCGTAGAGGTTTGCCAGTAGCAGATGGGCCCAAGCGTCGTCTGGAAACAGCCGGATCGACTGCACCAGGGCCGCCTCCGCTTCGTCCATGCGACCGGCCTCCATCAGGGACATGCCCAAGTTTCGGCGCGCATCGCGGTACATGGGCAGATCCTTGCAGACAGCGACGAAAAGATTCGCAGCCTGATCATACTTGCCGCTCTCAGCATGCTTCACTGCCCGCCCAAAGAGGCGCATCGACTCGTCGGGCACGCGCTTTGGCTCGAACCGCACAATGACGGCGGCCACGCCGTTCTTCACAGTGATCTCCAGCGCGCCCGGCAGGAAGCCGTACAATTCGCGGATCTGGTCGGCGGCGTCTGCAGCGTCCAGATGGCGCAAGTCGAGTGTTTGGGTGGCATCGACGAACACCCTCGAGAGATCGACCGAAAACTCTAGCATCACACTCCCAACGGCAATGACTCTGGCCACGATTGAACCGGACCCTATTGGCTGATTATGGTGCCAACTGTGGGTTGTGGCAATCGCTCCACTTGTGCCTGGCCAGTCGACGATTGTGTGATCTGCAGGTTGGTTCGGATCCATCGGCCGGCGATCCAAGCATGCAGAGGCCGTGGTGCTGCTGCCGGTTGCCAACTGCAGCGGTCACTACGAGATTCGAGATCACATCGCCTCAGTCCCTCGCCCGGGCAAACGCTATGGTCTCGGCATTGAAACGTGCGAACGTTTGTTCTATACTGAACACAGAGGAACACCAGACAGGGGTGCGGAACGGGGCATGGGCGGGCAGTGGACGGACAAGCGCGAGGATTTTCTGCGCTATTACGTAACCAACGGGATGAACGCCACCGAGGCGGCCAAGTCGGCGGGCTACTGCTGGCCGAACAAGTACGGCCCCTTCTTGGTAAATCTTGGTATCTTTCGCGAGCACCTGGCCGCTTACTACCGCGAGGTGAAAATGTCGCCGGAGGAGATTCTGGCCAGGGTGTCGGAGATGGCCCGCGGCGGGATAACGCGGTTCTACAAGAAGGCCGAGGGCGGCGGCGTGCAGATCGACTGGGATCGGGTGCTCGACAGCCCGGACAGCCACCTGGTAACCAGGATTCGGCCAACGATAGCGGGGACGATCATCGAGGGCACGGATCGGGCCAGGATGCTGGATCTGATGGGGCAGGCCTACGGCTTGTGGAAAACGACCGTGGTAAACGAGCAGGCCGACCAGGCGGTGAGCAACGCCGCGCTGGAGGACGCGATGGAGCGGGTGCGAGCCTTTGAGGCGGAAACGGCGCCGCTGGTAAAGGACTGGCGGCGGCGGGTAGCGGCGGCAAGCGGGGCGCAGCCGGAATCGGGAGACGAGTAGCGTGAGCAGTGAGGTCCAGTGGCGGCAGGGCGAGGCAACAGCCTGCGCCATCGATCCCCTTTACTTTGTGCAGCGCTATGTCCAGATCGAGAGCGTGGACGAGGGGCGCTGGATCCCCTTTCATCCGTGGCAGGCGCAGCTGAGCTTTCTGGAGGAGCTGCAGGAGCATCAGTTCGTCATCGCGCTCAAGGCGCGGCAGGTGGGATTTACCTGGATCACCCTCACCCACGGCCTGCATGGGCAACTGTTTCGCCCGATCTACCCGATGATGGCCTTTTCACGGCGGGAGCGGGAGGCGGTGGACCTGGTGCGCCGGACGAGCGGCATGGCGCAGCGGTTGCCTCCCTGGTTGCTGCCCACGGAGCGGGTGAACGACAGCCAGGCGAGCATCGAGTGGGCCAACGGCAGTTGGATGGGCGCCTATTCGAGCAGCGGCGGCGACGCGCAGACGGCGCGGCTGGTGCTGGTGGACGAGGCGGGCTTGCAGCCCGACCTGGACCGGCTGCTGCGCTCGGTGGAGCCAGTGATCGAGCACACGGGGCAGCTGGTGCTGATTGGGCGCATCGACAAGGACAACCCGGGCCTGTATGGGCGCATGTGCCAGGCGGCGCTGCGGGGCGATAGCCGCTACAAGTTCTGTTTCATCCCCTGGTGGGGGCGGCCAGATCGCACGGAGGCGTGGTATGAGGAGCAAAAAGCGCTGGCGCTGGCGCTGGACGGCACGCTGGACGACATCTATGAGCAGTACCCGGCCACGGCGGGTGAGGCGCTGCTGGGCAAGACGCTCAACAAGCGCTTCAACCCGGCCTGGTTTCGCCCGCCGGTGTACGAGCGGCGGCAGCCAGAGCACGTGGCGGGAGCGCCGGCGATCCCGGGGGCCCGGTACTATGTCGCGCGGGATCAGACCCACCGTTACGTGGTGGGGGTGGATCCGGCCGAGGGCAACCCGCAGAGCGACCCGTCCGCCATCGTGGTGCAGGACGACGTGACGGGCGAGTATGTGGCGGTGGTGAACCAGCGGCTGGAGCCGGATGTGACGGCGGAGTATGCGCTGCAGCTGGCGGGCTACTACCAGCGAGCAGGGATCATGGTGGAGCGCAACAATCACGGACACGCGGTGCTGCAGCGACTGCTGGACCGGGCAGCGCCGCAGGTGCTGCAGGGCAGTCGCGAGCTCGAGTTGCCCTGGCAGGAGGCCTGGCAGGGCGGCGACTATGCTCAAGCGCGGACGAGCCACTACGGCTGGCTGAACAACCGGCGAGGCAAGATCCTGATGTACACCAGCATGGCCGAGGCGGTGCGCGGGGGCGACGCGCGCATCTATGATGAGGAGCTGATGCAGCAGCTGGCCAGCATCGATGGCAACACGTTGCAGGCGGAGGACAATCAGCACGACGACCTGGCGGTGGCGGGGGCGCTGTGCCAGGTGGGGCGTGAGGCGGTGGCCAGCATCCCTCGGCTGGGGACGCTGAACATGCGGAGAGGGAGCTGAGGGGGAGCATGCTGGGCCCGTAGTCCGTAGCTGACAACCGAGACGACACATCACCGGTGAGGCATCGGCGGTGTTTCGCCCGCGCGCGCGTAAGCGCGTACGGGCGGGACGCCGCCTTTTTCTTTTGTGCAGGGAGCGACGCATGGCCAACATGAAGATTCTGCCCGTGGAGTTGACCAGAGAGTTTCCCAAGAACGCCGGCGAGGCGCCCGACGTGGCCAGCCTGGCGGCCTTTTGCGAGAGCGTGAGCAGCGAGGCGCGGGCGATCTGGACGGAGATGGACGAGCTGCGCTACCGCGGGCACACCATCGAAGTGCCGAGCGGGCTGGAGGCGGACATCGTACGGACGCCGCTGGCCAACGCCAATGTGACCCGGGCCACGGCGACGCTGATGGACCAGGGGCTCAAGATCAGCATCCCCCACAACCAGGAAGAGTATGAGGGCGCCGGGCGAGATGACCGGCTGGAGACGCTAATCCGAGCGGTGCTGGAGCAGATGCGCCGTCAAAAGGGCCAGGACGTGGACAGCAAGTACGTGGAGGCCGTGGGCCACTATGGCCAGGGCGGGATGAAGCTGGTCTACGCGCCGCAGCTCTGGCGGGATCGGCCCAAGCGGGACAAAGGCGAGGGCGACCAGGCCTACAACGATCGGGTGGACGAGTGGATCAAGAAACAGCGGCGACTGCCCTTCAACTGGAGCTGGGTGAGCCCGCTGGAGGCGACGCCGATCTGGCGCGAGGACCGCCTGGTGGCCATCCTGCAGCAGTCGGAGCGCAGCGCGGACACGATCTACTGGCAGGGATTCAATGGCCGGCCGACGCAGGAATGGATCGACAGCGTGAGCCGAGACGCCGACAGCGGGACCAGCAAGAACCTGACGGTGCAGGAATACTGGACGGAGGACACCGTCACCTACGCCATCGACGGCGAGGTGGTGAGCCACCAG
>Ga0351910_1116_pt1 | contig 26634 bp, 22 predicted proteins | sample TotcelHT113001L5_FD_206860 | JGI IMG/M metagenome (GOLD analysis project Ga0351910, IMG submission 206860) | Enriched cells from coal bed in the Powder River Basin, Montana, United States - Total cells T11 rep1 HSBNCT.T11.300.1.L5 ...
CCATCGCAACTCCCTATCAGATAACTGACCCAGTGTAGCGTCGGCCTGGCGGAGCGTCAAAAACACGCCGCGGCCTCGGCGTCAAAAGGGCCAGGGGGCTCATGGCCCCCCGGCCCTCACGATGCGTTCAGCCCAGACCTAGACCTCGCGGAACTCGCCGTCCACCGTCTCTCCGCCGCCATCGGTCGGCCTGTCGCCCTCGGCGCCCGGAGGCGGCGTGGCAGCCTGGTCTTGCTGATAGGCGGCCTCGCCGACCTTTTGCAGCTCCATGGACAGCTCTTGGGCGCGACGCTTGATCTCGGCGGTGTCATCGCCGTTGAGCACCTCGCGGACTGCCTTGACCTTGTCCTCGACCCGCGTGCGCACATCGGCGGGCACCTTGTCGCCCAGGTCGCGCAGCGTTTTTTCCGCCGAATAAGCCATGGTGTCGGCCTCGTTGCGAGCCTCGACGGCCTCTTTGCGGCGACGATCCTCATCGCTATGCGACTCGGCCTCGCGCACCATACGGTCGATCTCATCCTGCTTGAGCCCGCTGGAGGCGGTGATGGTGATGTTCTGTTCGCGGCCGGTGGCCTTGTCTTTGGCCGACACCTTGACGATGCCGTTGGCGTCGATATCAAAACTCACCACGATCTGCGGCACGCCACGCGGCGCGGGGGGCAGGCCATCCAGGTTGAAGGTGCCTAACAGCTTGTTGTCAGAGGCCATGGGGCGCTCGCCCTGCACCACGTTGATCTGCACCTGCGTCTGGCTGTCAGACGCCGTGGAGAACACCTGCTCTTTGTGGGTGGGGATAGTCGAGTTGCGCTCGATCAACGGCGTAGCCACGCCCCCCAACGTCTCGATGCCCAGCGTCAACGGCGTAACGTCCAGCAGCACGATATCGTCCACATCGCCGCCCAGCACACCGGCCTGAATGGCCGCGCCGACGCCCACCACCTCGTCGGGGTTGACGCCCTTGTGCGGCGTCTTGCTGAAGAACTCTTCGACGCGGCGCTGCACCAGCGGCATGCGCGTTTGCCCGCCCACCAGCACCACTTCGTCGATATCGCTGGTCGCAAGACCGGCGTCTTTGAGCGCCTGCCGGCAGGGGCCAATGCTGCGCTCCACCAGATCATCCACCAACTGCTCCAACTTGGCGCGCGTCAGCGTCAGGTTGAGGTGCTTGGGCCCCGTGGCGTCCGCCGTGATGAACGGCAGGTTGATGTCGGTCTGCTGCGTGGTCGAAAGCTCGATCTTGGCCTTTTCGGCCGATTCCTTGAGGCGCTGCAACGCCATGCGATCGTTGCGCAGGTCGATGCCCTGGTCTTTGCGGAACTCGTCTACGATCCAGTCGATCACGCGCTGGTCAAAGTCGTCGCCACCCAGGAAAGTGTCGCCATTGGTCGAGCGCACCTCAAAGACGCCGTCGCCAATGTCCAGAATCGAGATATCGAACGTGCCGCCGCCCAGGTCATAGACAGCGATCTTTTCGTCCTTTTTCTTGTCCATGCCATAGGCCAGCGAAGAGGCCGTCGGCTCATTGATGATGCGCAGCACCTCCAGGCCGGCGATGCGGCCGGCGTCTTTGGTGGCCTGGCGTTGCGAGTCATTGAAATAGGCGGGCACGGTGATGACGGCCTGCGTCACGGGCTGGCCGAGATAGGCTTCGGCATCGGCCTTGAGCTTGGCCAGGATCATGGCCGAGATCTCGGGGGGCGAATACTCTTTGCCGCCCATCACCACCCAGGCGTCACCATTGCCGCGCTCGACAATCTTGTAAGGGAGCACCTTGCGCGCCTTTTGCACCTCGGCATCGGCGAACTTGCGGCCCATCAGCCGCTTGACGGAGAAAATGGTCCCCTCGGGGTTGGTCACGGCCTGCCGCCGCGCCACCTGTCCGACCATGCGCTCGCCGGTTTTGGGGTTGACGGCCACCACCGAAGGGCAGAGGCGCGAGCCTTCGGCCGTCGTGATCACTGTGGGCTCGCCGCCTTCCATCACCGCCACCACCGAGTTGGTCGTGCCCAGGTCTATACCGATGATTTTGCCCATGTAAACCCTCCTAGAACGTCTGTTATGCGATAATTGCGACGACATTGTCCGCGGCGCCCCTATGAGCGCCGCGCTCGATCTACGCTTCCCCTGCTGCCGCTGGCCCGCCCGAGACCACCACGGCTGCCGGCCGCAGCACCTCGTTATCCATCATAAAGCCCGCCTGCACCTCTTGCAGCACATAGCCTTCGGGTTGCTCGGCGCTGGGCACCCGCAGCATGGCGGCGTGCAGGTTGGGATCAAAGCGCTGCCCCACCGTCTCGATGGGTTTGATATTGGCATCCCCAAGGATCTTGAGAAACTTGCGCTCGATCAGCAGCACGACTTCCATCCAGTTGTACTCGTGTGCGTCCTCGGGCGCGTTCTTGACGGCGAGCTGCAGATCGTCAAAAACGGGCAACACGCTGCGAAAAGCCGCCGCCTTGAGACGCGCCGATTGCTGCTGCGCATCGCGCTCTTGGCGCTTGCGATAGTTGGAAAACTCGGCCACTGCCCGCAGGTACTTGTCCTTGAGCTGCTCGATTTCGGCCTGCGCTGCCGTCAATTGCTGCACAAGATCGGCCTCCGGCGCCTGAGACGCGTCGGCGGCGCTGTTCTCCTGATGCTGTACGTCCTTCTCTGGGACGTGTTCTTCATTGGTCATGGTCAAGATATCTCCCCTCGGGATAGATTTGGCTCCCGGCTCAGCCGTAGACTTCAACGACCAGGCTGTTGAGCATCTGAGCGACATAGCGCACGGCAGAAATGGCCCGCCCATAGTGCATCCGCGTGGGCCCCAGCACGCCCAGCACACCGCTGGCGCGATTGGGGATGCCATACGGGGACAGCACCAGGCTCACGTCGTACAGGCCATCGTCCGGCCCCTCGCCACCGATGATGATTTGCACTCCGCTGGTGTTCAGCGTGCGCCGCAAGATGCGTTGCAGCAGTTGCTGCTGCTCGACGATCTCCACCACCTGCATAAAGCGGCCGCTGTCTTGAAACTCGGGCTGGCTGAACATGTTGACCAGGCCGTCGCGATAGATCTGCTCACCCGGCTGCTGCTCGGCCGCCGTCATCAGCTCAAGCACACGGGTCAGCACCAGAATTTTCCAGGGATGAAGCGATAGCAGCTCGGGATTCTTCGTAGCCTTGATGTCGTCCACGGTCAGTTGAGCCAGCAGGGCATTGAACTGATTCGAGGCCGCGCTGAGGGTGGCCTGATCGCGCTCTGGCGATACGCTGAGCATCTCTTGATGCACGCTGCCATCTTGCAGCACCAGAATCATCAGACACAGCGTGTCATGGGTGGAAATCAGCTCGATATGCTTAAAGCGCGCCTGATTGGCGTGCGGCGGCGTCACCAGAGAGGTGGCCTGCGAGGCGTGCGCCAGCACGGCAGCGGTCAGTTCCATCCACTGATCCAGATTCAGCCCAATCTGGTGAAACTGGTGCATGATCATGCGGCGCTCGGGCGCCGGCAGGTCTTGCTGCTCCATGAGCTGTTCCACGAAATAGCGGTAGCCGCGCACCGAAGGCACGCGCCCCGCTGAGGTGTGAGGCTGCTCCAAAAAACCCAGCTCTTCTAGCAGGGCGAGCTCATTGCGGAGCGTAGCCGAACTGACGCCCAGATCGCCGATGCGCTGCAGCGTGCCCGATGCCACCGGCGTAGCGCTGGCGGTGTATTCTTGCACCAGAACACGCAACACCTCGCGCTGCCGCGGGGTGAGGGTCGGGTACTCGAATTGTGACTGGCCATCTAGCATTCTGTTGATCACCGTCATTAGCACTCTCGATGTTCGACTGCCAGGATGTTACCACATCTCGACCTGCTTGTCAAAGCCAAAGAGCCCTTCTGGGGCAAGAAACGGTGTTATGGTCTACTATTTGGCACTCTATCGCTTTAACTGCCAGAACGCGAGGAATGCGGATCAGTGCGGTGCGCGAGATTTGCAGCCTCGGCGGGCCTATGCTATACTCGCGCCGTCGTTGAGGGATCGTCCAATGGTAGGATACCTGACTCTGAATCAGATGATCGGGGTTCGAATCCCTGTCCCTCAGCCAGCAAGAGCCGGCCTCGCCACGAGGCCGGCTCTTTAAGTTCTACTCGTCGGCCTGCGCCAGTGGCCGAGGATGCCTTCAGGTCGCCATCCACGCGCGATCAGTCGTGGGCCAGCACCTTGGTCGGACGCCAACGCCCGGGGGCATCCACGGGGATGAGCACCGCAATGAGCGTGTGCTGCGCATCAAAGGCAAAGACAACGTCCTCACACACCGCGGGCAACTCGACAGCGCGCCCTAGCAGCAGTTCGCCACACTGTTCGGCGGATACGATCAAGCGTGAGCGGTCCGCCAGCGCCTCCCAGGGCGCCACCAGCGCCGCGCGCCAGTTATTCGCGTCCAGCGCATCCAGCGCCACGGCGTCTCCGATCGCAAAGCGCCCCGAGCGCAGCCGCCGCAGGGCCGCCAGGTGCGCGCCACAGCCGAGCACCGCGCCGAGATCGTGAGCCAGCGAACGCACATAGGTGCCCTTACTGCACACGATGTCGATGGTGGCGACAGGGTGCTCCCAGGAGGTCAACTCGGCTTGGTGAATTGTCACCGGGCGCGGCTCTAGCGTTACCTGTTCGCCACGTCGCGCCAGGCGATAGAGTGGTTGGCCGTCGCGCTTTAGCGCCGAGTACATGGGGGGAGTCTGCTCTATCTCGCCCACAAAGCCGGCCAGCGCCTCGCCAAATCTCTCGCGCGTCACTGCACTGGCATCTCCCCGCGCCACCACCTCACCTTCGGCATCCCAAGAGTCGGTCTCGATGCCGAGGTGTACGGTCGCGCGATAGTGCTTGTCGCCGGACATGAAATAGTCAGACAGGCGCGTGGCCGCTCCAATGCAAACCACCAGCACGCCAGTCGCCAGAGGATCGAGGGCGCCCGCGTGGCCGATGCGGCGTACGCCCGTGACGCGGCGCAGGCGCGCCACCACATCATGAGAGGTCCAGCCCGAGGGCTTGTCGATGTTGAGAATGCCGATAGCAGAGATCTCGTGAGGCATGGGGCCGCGTCAGCCCGTGGAGGGCGCGGCGCGCTGCAAGGCCTCGCGTAGCGCGGCCAGCACACGCGGCTGTTCTTGCTCCAGCGTGCCTGGGAGCTGGCATCCCGCCGCTTGCGGGTGGCCGCCGCCGCCCAGCACATGGGCAACCTCGGCCACATTGATGCCTGGCCGCGAGCGCAGGCTGACGTCGATGCCGCCTTCTGGCAGCTCGCGGAACATGGCGGCGATGCGCGCTTCGTCAAAGCTGCTCAGCAGGCCGATCAAGCCGCGCGTGTCCGGCTCGCCGTCGCCCAGCGAATCCAGCAGCTCACGGGTGAGGTTCACCCAGAGGATGCCGTCCTCCAGGTACTGGTTGGCCAGCGCTGCGCTCCACAATTTGCGTGCCGCCGGCGAGACGTGGTTAAAGAGGGCATCGGTGACCTGCTGTAGATCGCCGCCCGCGTCCACCAGCGCGTGGGCGGTGGCCAAGCTCTCGACCGTGGTGCTGCTGGTGCGAAAGCCGCGGGTGTCGCTCACCAGCCCCACCAGCAGGCAAGTGGCGATACGCGCATCCAGTGGCACGGCCAGCGCACGCACCAGGTCTAGCGCCAATTCGGCGGTGGACGAGGCGTGTCGCACATAGTTGAGCGCGGCAAAGCCCTGATTGGTGCTGTGATGGTCGATCTCGGCAAACGTCGTCTGAGCGAGATCCGCTACGGCCAAGACCGCCCCCGTCCGTCGCAAATCGCTGGCATCCACGGCCAGCACCATGTCCTCGTCCCGGTAGGGCTCTGATGAATACTCTTCAGCCCCAGGCAAAAAGGCCGCCTCTTGTGGCACGGCATCCTGGCAGGCCAGGCGCGCCTCGATGCCCAGCGCATGCAGCGCCCACCAGATGCCCAGCGTCGAACCGATGGTGTCGCCGTCTGGCGAGACGTGCGACACCAACAACACTCGCTGCGCGCTGCATAGCGCCTCAGCTATCTGTTGCAGGTCCTGCATCGTCATCCTCAGACCGAGGGGGCTCGGTCGCAGGCTCCTCTGCCGCGATCTGCTCGAACAGGGCATCTATTTTGGCGCCATATTGCCAGGTGCGGTCAGCATAAAAGCCCAGCTCTGGGGTAAACTGCCAGGCTAGCACCCGGCCCAGATGGCGCTTGAGGATACCCTTGGCGCTTTCTAGCCCGATCAGCGCTTCTTGCAGCGCCTCATCTCCCTCGTAGGAGGTGACATACACGCGCGCAAAGCGCCGATCTTTGCTCAGCTCCACTTCCGTGATCACCGCTGAGCCTACACGCGGATCTTTCAAGTCGTTGCGAATCGCCAGCGTCAGCTCTTCACGGATAAAGCTGTCGCCGCGTTCTCGTCTAAAGGCCATGTCCGTCTCTCTTTGTACTGCAACCTGCCCTGACGTCGGCCGTCAAGGGCTACTTTACTTCCATGGTGAAAAACTCGATGATGTCGTCCTCTTTGACATCCTTGGCGTTGGCGACGCCAATGCCACACTCGAACCCGGTGGCCACTTCGCGCACGTCCTCAGTGAAGCGTTTGAGCGAGGTCACCGAGCCCTCATGGATCACCTTCTGATCACGATAAATGCGCGCTTTGGCGCTGCGCAGCGCCTTGCCGTCAGTCACCTGCGAGCCAGCGATGATGCCAACCCTCGTGATGTTGTACACCTGGCGCACCACCGCATGCCCCTGCACCACCTCTTCATACTCGGGCTCTAGCATGCCTTGCAGGGCGAGCTGGATGTCCTCGATGAGGCGGTAGATGATGTTATAGGTGCGAATCTGGACATCATTGGTTTCAGCTTCGCGCTCGGCGGCAGTATCGGCCGCCACGTTAAAGCCCACGATGATAGCCTGCGAGGCCACAGCCAGCATCACATCAGATTCAGAGATGCTGCCCACGCCCACGTGGATGAAATCCACCTTGAGGTCGCCCACCTTGAGCTGCTCCAATGAGTTACGGATCGGCTCGATGCTCCCCTGCACGTCGGCCTTGAGCACCACATTAAGCGACTTGGCCTGGCCCGCCTGCGCCCGCCCAAAAAAGTCTTCCAACGTCATGGCGCCGGCCTGCACAGCCTGGCCCTTGTCCCGCACCTCGCGTTGCTCGACGATCTCACGCGCCTTGCGCTCGTTCTCCACCACGATGAATGCTTCACCCGCCGTGGGAACCTCGCGCAGCCCCGTGATGACCACCGGCGTCGAGGGCGTGGCCTTTTCGATCGGCCTGCCCTGATAGTCATACATGGCGCGGATGCGCCCATGGCAAGAGCCGGCCAACACCGTATCGCCCAGTGACAGAGTGCCCTCGCGCACCAACAAAGTGGCCGTGGCGCCCTGGCCGCGGTCCAGGCGCGACTCGAGCACATGCCCGCTGGGCGAGCGCTCCGGGTTGGCCTTCAGGTCGGATAGCTCGGCCACCACCAAGATGTTGTCGAGTAACGACTGGATATTGTTCTTGGTGCGAGCTGAAACCTGCACACAGATGGTTTCGCCGCCCCACTCCTCGGGCACCAGCCCCAGGTCGGCGAGTTGGTTCATTGCGTGGTCGGGGTTGGCTGAGGCCAGGTCCATCTTGTTGATGGCAACGATGATGGGCACCTGGGCCGCCCGCGCATGGTTGATGGCCTCACGCGTCTGCGGCTGCACGCCATCATCGGCGGCCACCACCAGCACGGCGATATCGGTGACATTGGCGCCGCGGGCGCGCATGGCGGTAAAGGCCTCATGGCCAGGGGTGTCAAGGAAGGTGATCAGCTTGTTCTGCACCTCAACCTGATAGGCGCCGATGTGCTGGGTGATGCCGCCAGCTTCGCCGGCCTGCACGTTGGTGGCGCGGATCACATCCAACAGCGAGGTCTTGCCATGATCCACATGCCCCAGGATCGTGACCACGGGCGGGCGAGGCTTGAGCTGCTCTCGCTCCTCGTCAGAGTACTCGCGCTTTTGCACCATGGTGACGACGACCGGCGCCTCTTCCTCAACAGCCTCTGGTTCGGGCTCCTCGAGCTCGACGACCGTAAAGCCCATGTCCTCGGCCACGATGGTGGCCGTATCGCGATCAATGACCTGATTGATATTCGCCATGATGCCGGCATTCATCAGCTCTTTGATCAGATCGATGGGGCTACGCTGCATGAGGTTGGCCAGATCGTGCACTGAAATCGCGTCGGGCAACACAATGTCGCTGACCTGTGGCTCGGGCTCGGGGGTTGGGCGCCGCGGCGGTGCAGCGGGCCGTGCAGCAGGGCGGGCGCCTCGATTGGTGTTGCCGCGAGAGCGGCTAGAAGAGCCGCCGCGACGGCCTCTGGCAACTATACCGCTACTATTCTGGTTGCGTGATGGCGCGCCCAGGCGTTTGCTGCCCGATGATGATCTTGCGTCCATATGCCCTCCTTGTGAGCGCTTGGCTCGGCCTGACTCCCCCGACGCTATCTCCAACAGATAGCAGCGTGTGGCCGGGCTACGTGTCGCTTGGCCCTGGAGAGGAACATGGTGCGCTTGACGGTGGCCGGGCCACCGACGATCAGCGTCGGTCCATAGGCTCTCTCTCCAGGATCTTGAGCGCTTGTCGGTTACTCATCCTGATCGTTTGAGGCGTCGCTAGCGCCCACGGTATCCTCCGGCAGGTCTCCTGCAAAAGTCGCCAGACGCTCGCAGGCATCGGCATCCAACGTGATCTTGAGCGCCCGATCGAGCGCCTTGCGCTTGAACGCCAGTCCCCAGCAGCTCTGGCGGGCGCACAGATAGGCTCCCCGCCCAGCCAACTTGCCAGTGGCGTCGATAGCCACCTCTCCGGTCGGCGTACGCACAATGCGCACCAGGGCGCGCTTGTTGCCAGTCTCTCGACAGGCGACACAAGTTCTCTGCGGCTGACGTCGCGGTCGCGGAGGCATCTCGCGTCTTTCCTGCTCTGCTAATCTTCCCAGTCCGAAGACCAGTCGCGGCCACCGCGCGTCTTGTGCTGCTTACGCGCCACCACGCGGCCCAGTTTCTCATCGTATTCGAGACGACGTCCCTTTTTGCGGCCACGCCCACGGTCCGAGTCATCTTCTTCCGTCAGCTCTTCATCAGCCGCTGATTTGAGCCACTCCTCGTCGGGCTCCGGCGCGCCCTCAGCCGCAGTGACGGCCTCTTCCTGCTCGCCTTGGGCCACGAGCACGACCGCCTCTTCATCTGGCTCCACGGCAGCCTCTGCCAGCTCGGCCGCATATTCGGTCTCGTCTTCAGCCGCAGCCTCAACCACAGCCAGCACAGCTTCGTCCAGATCGTCGGCCGGCTCGCTGATCAGCTCGGCGACCTCCTCAACCTCGTCGACTTCGTCATCCAGCAGCGCTTCGGCTTGTGCCAACAGCTCAGCAGCCGCACGACGCTGCACTTCGAGCTCGTGCGCTCGCGCTTCGGCTTCTGCCATCTGCTGCGCCAGCACCTCGGCTTCCTCAGCCGCCTCGGCTTCGCTCTTGATATCGATGCGCCAACCAGTCAACTTGGCGGCCAGGCGGGCATTCTGCCCTTCCTTGCCAATCGCCAGCGACAGCGACCGATCAGGAACAATGACGATGGCCGAACGGTCCAGGGCGTTGAGCAGCACCTGCACGGCCCGCGCCGGGCTGAGAGAGTTGGCGATAAACTCGCGTTCATCGGCCGACCACTCTACCACGTCGATCTTTTCGCCGCCCAGCTCGTTGACGATATTCTGGATGCGCACACCGCGCATGCCCACGCAAGAGCCCACCGGGTCAACCCCGCTTTGCAGCGCCGCCACCGCCACCTTGGAGCGATAGCCGGGCTCGCGCGCAATGCGTTTGACCTCGACCACGCCATTGGCGATCTCGGGCACTTCCATCTCTAGCAGCCGCTTGAGCAGGTCTGGGTGCGTGCGCGAGACCGTAATAGCCGGCCCGTGCGCATCCCGCGCCACCTCTTCGATGTAGGCGCGCACGCGCTGCCCAAAGCGATAGTGCTCGCCCGGTATCTGCTCTGACCGCGGCAACAGCGCCTCGGCCTTGCCGAGCCCGATAATCACGTTGTGACTGCGCGCGTCCACATTGCGCACCACGCCGTTGATGATCTCGCCCGCGCGGCCTTCGTATTCGGCATAGACCGTATCACGCTCCGCCTCTCTGATGCGTTGCGTGATGACTTGCTTGGCTGTCTGCGCCGCAATGCGGCCAAAGTTCTCGGGGAACTCTTCGACCTCGACAAAATCGCCCAGCTTGGCCGCCGGATTCACCTGTTGCGCCTTCGCCAGGGTCATCTCGACCATCGGGTCCTGAACCTCTTCAACCACTTGTTTGGACACAAACACTTCGGCCTGGCCCGTGTGCGGGTTGATGGTGACCACCACGCTCTGCGTCGCGCCAAAGTGCTTGCGATACGCAGAGACCAACGCCTGCTCGATCGCCTCAATGATGATCTCTGGCGTCAGGTTGCGGTCTGCGCTGAGCTGTGTGATCGCCCGCTCAAACTCGCTTTTCATGCTGCTCCCTTACCTCCAAGCCAAACGCCCGTGCCCTAACAGAAAAAAAGTGGGACGCTCGCACCCACTTTCCTCAAGTCTCCGCACCCAGTATAGCACCCGTTGCCTCGAACTGCAAACTTACGTCTACTTGACGCTGGCCCTCGCCGCTTCTATCATCTCTAGCGATAACCCACACGAGGTGACGTCATGGCCAAAATCACGATTATCGGCGCTGGCAGCGTAGTCTTTACCCGTAACCTGACCAGCGACATTCTGCTGGCCCCCGCTCTGCAGAACAGCACCATATCCTTGATGGACATCGATCCCGAGCGCCTCGAAATCGCCCGCGCCCTGGTGCAGAAGATGATCGACACGCGCGGACTGCCCGCCCGCGTCGAGGCTACGGTGGACCGCCGTGCTGCGTTAGCTGGCGCCGACTTTGTCATCACGACCATTCAGGTGGGCGGCCTCGAGGCCTATGAGCTGGACATCGAGACTCCGCTGCGCTATGGCGTGGGGCAATGCGTGGGCGATACGCTGGGCCCTGGCGGCGTCTTTCGTGGGCTGCGCACAATCCCGGTGCTGCTCGACATCTGCCGCGACATGAACGAACTCTGCGCTGATAGCGCCCTGCTCATCAACTATAGTAACCCCATGGCCATCAATAGCTGGGGTGTGGCCGCTGGCGCCGGCCGCCCCTATGTAGGGCTGTGCCACAGCGTGCAGGGCACCTCGGCCATGCTCGCCAATTTCATCGGCGCCCCCTATGACGAGGTGCGCTTCAGGGTGGCGGGCATCAACCACATGGCCTGGTTCCTCGAGTTCACCTGGAACGGCCAAGATGCCTATCCGCTGTTGCGTGAGGCCGTCCAAGACCCAGAGCGTCGCGGCAAAGAGCCGGTGCGCATCGAGGAATTCGAGCAGTTTGGCTATTTCGTCACCGAATCGAGCGGCCACGCCTCAGAGTACGTGCCCTACTTTCGCAAGACGCAGGCCATGATCGATGAGGAGCTGGTGCCACGATTCCGGGACCCGCACGACCACTGGATCGCCTTTGGCGGTAATGCCGGCTATCTGCATCACTGCAAGGCGCGCCTGCATGACTTTTTGGACGAGGTTCAGGAGCAGATCGCTGGCACGCGCGCCCTGCCCGAAAGACGCTCCAACGAGTATGGCTCATACATCATCGAGGCGGTGGTAACCAACGTCCCCGCCATCATCTATGGCAACGTGCCCAACACGGGGCTGATCACCAACCTGCCGACGGGCTGCTGCGTCGAGGCGCCCTGCGTGGTGGATGGCAACGGCATCCAGCCTTGCCACATGGGCGACCTGCCCCCCATACTGGCAGCCCTGTGCCGCAGCAATATCGCCGTGCAAGAGTTGGCCGTGCGCGGCTCGCTGGCCGGCGACCGCGAGATGATCGTCCACGCCCTGATGATGGACCCGCTCACCGCTGCGGTGTGCACCCTGCCCCAGATTCGCGCTATGGCGGACGAACTCTTTGCAGCCGAAGCGGCGTGGCTGCCCCAGTTCTGCTGAGCGTAGCTGGCTCCCACGACCAGACACAACGCAAGAGCCCCTGCCAATATGGCAGGGGCTCTTGCGTTGCCGATCAGATCACTTACCCAGAACCTCTTGCAGTTGCTGGGCCAGCTTCTTGGCAGGCATGGCACCACCAAACCGTTTGAGCTCGGTGCCGCCCCTGAAGAGGATCAAGGTGGGAAGGTTCATCACGCCCAGAGTGACAGGCGTCTCTGGATTGGCTTGCACGTCCAGCTTGACGATCTTGAGCTGCCCTTGTAGCCCTGCGGCCAGCTTTTCTAAAACAGGCGCCATCAGCCGGCAGGGTCCGCACCACTCGGCCCAAAAATCCACCAGAACCGGCCCTTCGGCCTGCAACACCTCGGCCCCAAAGTCCGCATCGGTCACGCTGGCAAGCTCCGCCACTATTCCTCCTCCACGTTCTCGATGACCACTGGGCTCTCGGCAAAGCGCACAAAGAATGAAACCACACGCTGCAACTGCCGCTGATCCGTGCGTCCCGAGGTCGCCAGCAGGCATTGCTCGATGTGATGACTCATGATAAAGACGCTGGCCTTGTCTAGGGCGGCGCGCGCCGCCAAAAGCTGCGTCGCCACAGCCTCACACTCGCGACCCTCTTGGATCATGCGCTGGATGCCGCGTATCTGCCCCTCCACGCGGCGCAGCCGCGCCAAGATATCTTCTTGCACACGCGGGTCTTGCATACCCGAGTCTTGCCCACTCAGGGGTTGCCCGACCGGGCTGTCCTGCTCTGCCATCATGCGCCTCGTCTCTGCTGTTGCTCTTACCCAGTATAGGTTTGTGGTCTGGGGGCGTCAAGCGCGCCCTGGCATCCGCCATCTTTGCCCGAGGGCCGCGCTTGTGGTAAACTCGCGCAGTCAAACACCCATTCAGAGGGAAACTCTATGCTCAAACGAGCATTATGTGCACTTGTATTGCTAGCCATTGGACTGGTGGTCGCCTGGCCCCTGCTGGCCCAGCAGCTTGTAGTTCAGGTGACATCTCCTACCATAGGCCAAGAGGTCCGCGGTTTGGTGCCCATCATCGGGTCGGCCTCGGTGCCCGATTTCCAGTTCTACAAAGTCGAGTTTGGCGTTGGCGCCAACCCAGGTGAGTGGGCCGTCATCGGCTCCTTGCATGACCAACCGGTGATCAACGGCCAACTCGAGGTGTGGAATACGGCGGCACTGCCCGACGGGGTCTATACGCTGCGGTTGCAGGGTGTCAAGAAGGATGGCAACTGGGAAGAGTTCTTTGTGCGCAATGTGGTAATCGCCAACACGCGCCCCACAGCCACACCCACGCCCAGCGAAACGCCAACGCCCGCGGAGCCGACGCCGGCGTCGCCCGCGTCAGCGCCCACCGCCGCCCAGGTCGCGACTTCGCCCACGCCGGCGCTCACACCCACGCCGATCGTGATCGCCCCAACCAAGCCGCCCGCCGGCTCGACGCCCACGCCCACCCTCGCCGCGCCTGAGGTAGAGAGCGAGTCGCCCTTTGACTTTAGGGGTTGGGGGCAATCAGCCATGTATGGCGGCCTGGCAATGGGCGCGGTCTTTGTGCTGCTGGGCATCGTCTTTGGCATTCGCAAGCTGCTGTAGCAGGCTGCCAGAGCAGGCGGCCTCAGCCATCCGATAAACCTGTCCCGCGCCTATAAAGGGCTGGCCGAGAGGCCACCGCCCTCTGTTGTGTTGTCCGGCCGAGGCGTCAGATGCTCGATCCTGAGGAACTCGTGGAACGTTATCTCATCGTCGGCCTGGGCAACCCCGGCCGCAAGTATGCGCGCAACCGCCACAATGTAGGCTTTCAGAGCGTGGATTATATCGCGAGGCTGTACGGCATCGCGGTGAACAGGCGCCGCTTTCAGTCACTGCTGGGCGAGGGTGCCATCATCGGCAAGCGCGTGGTCCTGGCCCAGCCCCAGACCTTTATGAACGACAGCGGGCAGGCCGTGGCGCCGCTGTATCGCTGGTTCAAGACGCCGCTCGATCATACCATCGTGATCTATGACGACCTCGACCTCGAACTTGGCCAGGTGCGCGTGCGACCCGGCGGCAGCTCGGGCGGCCACAATGGCCTCAAGAGCATCATCGCAATGTGTAAGTCGCAAGAATTCCCTCGCATTCGTATCGGCATCGGGCGCCCTGCTGTGGGCGACCCGGTGGATTATGTCCTCAATGACTTTGCGCCCGACCAAGAGCCGGTTATCGCCGCAGCCTACCAGCGCGTGGATGAGGTCATCCGCGCCTATCTCGAACAGGGGATCCAAGAGGCCATGAACCTGTACAACGGCCAGCCCCTCTACCCAGACTGAGCGCGCCACCATGCAACTGCACCTGTTGGCCGCGCTGCAAAGCACCGACACCTATCGCCGCTCTCTGGAGAGCCTGCGCGCCTTGCGCGCCTCTGGCGGTGCCGCCCGGTTCCCGGCCCTCGCCCTGGATGTGCCCGAGGCCGCGCGCCCCTATCTGCTGGCGGCGCTGCAAGCCGACTGGGACGGCCCCGTGCTGGTTGTCACCGGCAGCCCCGGTAGCGCCCGCACCCTGGCCGAGCAGGTGCAGAGCTATGCCAGCGCGCCCGAGCGGGTGCGCTACTTTCACGCGCCCGACACCATCTTTTACGACCGCACCCCGTGGGACCGCGAGACGATCCAGGCGCGGGTGAGTCTGCTCTCTGAACTGGCCGCGTTGCGGCGGGACCCGGCGCAGAGCCGTCAGTTGTTGATTGCCGCCTCCATCTGGTCTCTGATGGCCAAGATTCCCACCCCGCGAGCGCTCTTGCGTGCTGAACAGCCCATCGCACAGGGCCAGATCGTCACCATGTATGACCTGATCGAGCGGCTGGTGCGCGCCGGCTATGAGCCGGTGGCTGTGGTCGAGGAGCCTGGCACGTTTGGGCATCGCGGCAGTCTGGTAGATGTCTATCCGCCCAATCTGTCCGGGCCAGTGCGCATCGACTTTTTCGGAGACGAGGTCGATTCGATCCGCACCTTTGATCCCGGCACCCAACGCACGCTAGAGACCCTGTCTGCCATCGCGCTGGCCCCGGCCAGCGAGGCCCTGCCCGAGTGGGGCCTGTCCGCACGCGCCGCCCTGGAGGGCTGGGACCTCACCAATTGCACCGACATTGCGCGCGCCCAATATCATCAGGACCGCGAGCACCTGCTAGAGCGCACCTACTTTCGCGGCATGGAGTACTATGCGCCCTACCTCTACCCCAGCGCCAGCACGCTGTTGGACTATATGCCCGTCAACACGCTGGTGCTCGTCGATGATATCCTCAGCCTGGAGACCGCCGCGCTAGGCTTGGAAAATCAGGCCACCAGTCTGCGCGCCGATCTGATCCGCGATGGCGATCTGCCGGCGAACTATGCCGCGGCGCACTTTTCCTGGGAGGAGCTCAAAGCCAGGCTAGTCGGTGCGGTCAGCCTCGGGTTTGGGCGTCAGGGAGAGGGCGCGCCTCTCGGCCAGCTCTTTGCAGCAGCTCCTCTCTATGGCGGACAGATTGAGGACGCCCTCGATGAGGTGGCCGCCCTGACCCGCGATGGCCAGCGGGTGGTGCTGGTATCGCGCCAGGCCGAGCGCCTCACCGATCTGCTGGGCCAGCAGCGCCTGTACGTCTCGCCGGTGCGCGATCTGCTCGCGCCTCCCGAGCCGGGCAGCCTCGCCCTGGTAGACGGCATCCTAAACGAGGGCTGGGCGCTGCCTGCCACCAACCTGCTTTTGCTCACCGACGCCGAACTGTTCGGCTGGGTGCGCAAGCAGCGCCGCCGGTTGCTTGCGCCGCGCCAGTCGGCCCCCGAGGCGATTTTCGCCGACCTGCAAGAGGGCGACTATGTCGTCCACCTCGAATACGGCATCGGCGTCTACCAGGGGCTGGTGCGCAAGAGCATTGGCGGCATCGAGCGCGAGTATCTGGAGCTATCTTACGATCAGGGCGACCGCCTGTTTGTGCCCATTCACCAGGCCGACCGCGTCAGTCGCTACCTGGGGGCCGACGAGCGCCAACCGCGCATCCATCGCCTGGGCGGCACCGAATGGGCCGCCGTGCGCGAAAAGGCCGAAAAGTCGATCCGCGATATCGCCCGCGACTTGCTGGAGCTCTATGCGGCGCGCGAGGTGACCCCCGGCGTGGCCTTTTCGCCCGACACCGAGTGGCAGCACGAGCTGGAAGCGTCCTTTCCCTATGAAGAGACCGACGATCAGCTCCGCGCGCTGGCCGAGATCAAGGCCGACATGGAGCGCCCCAAGCCGATGGATCGCCTGGTGTGCGGCGATGTGGGCTATGGCAAGACAGAGGTGGCCCTGCGCGCCGCCTTCAAAGCCGTCATGGACGGCAAGCAGGTGGCCGTGCTAGTGCCCACCACTATCCTGGCTCAACAGCATTTCTACACTTTCCGGCGGCGGCTGCGCGCCTTTCCCGTGCACGTCGAGATGCTCTCGCGCTTTCGCAGCCCCACCGAGCAGGATGACGTCATTCTGGGCTTGATGGACGGCACGGTCGATATGGTCATCGGCACCCATCGCCTGCTGTCGCAGGATGTCTCGTTCAAAGACCTGGGGCTGGTGATCGTGGACGAAGAGCAGCGCTTTGGCGTGACCCACAAAGAGCGGCTCAAGCAGCTCCGCCGCGAGGTGGATGTGCTCACCCTGACGGCCACCCCCATACCGCGCACACTCTACATGTCCATGAGCGGTATCCGCGACATGAGCATCATCGACACCGCGCCCGAGAACCGCCTGGCCGTGCGCACCATGGTGACGCCCTACGAAGAGAGCGTCATCCGCACGGCGGTGCTGCGTGAGATCGACCGCGGCGGGCAGGTCTATTTCGTGCACAACCGCGTGCAGGATATCGACATGGTTTCTGCCGCGCTACACCGCATCGTGCCCGAGGCCAGTCTGGTCATCGGCCACGGCCAGATGGACGAGGAGCAGCTGGCCCAGGTGATGCTAGGATTTGCCCAGGGCGAACACGACATCCTGCTCTGCACGACGATCATTGAGAGCGGGCTTGACATCCCCAACGTCAATACCATCATCATCGATGACGCCGACCACTTTGGGCTGGCGCAGCTTTACCAGCTTCGTGGACGGGTGGGCCGCGGCGTGAACCGCGCCTATGCGCACCTGCTCTACCGTCCACCGCTGACCGAGATCGCCACCAAGCGCTTGCAGACGATTCAGGAGGCCAGCGAATTGGGCGCCGGCCTGCGCGTGGCCATGCGCGACATGGAGATTCGCGGCGCAGGCGAGATTTTGGGGGCCGAGCAGCACGGCCAGATCAACGCCATCGGCTTTGAGCTCTACAGCCGCTTGCTGCGCCGTGCCGTGCAAGAGATTCGCGATTCGTCGGGCGAGTCGATAGAGGCCATCATCCGCGCTCAGCATCGCGCCGCGGTCGAGGCCTTGCAGCTCGATCTTGGCCCCAGCATCGACCTGCCGCTATCGGCGCACCTCCCCGACGATTTCATCCCCGACACCGCCTTGCGGCTGCGGCTCTATCGCCGCCTGGCCCGTGTCAAGTCAGTGGAGGACGTGGGCCAGATTCGCGCCGAGATGAGAGATCGCTTTGGCGTAATGCCCACGCCGGTGGAGGATCTCTTTTACCTGCTGGAGGTCAGGGCGCTGGCCGAGCAGGTGGGCGTGATCCAGATCAAGCACGATGAAGGGGAGATCGTGCTGACCCTGCCGGTGCTGCTGACGCCCGCGACTGTCACACGCCTGAGCAAGCAGCCGGGCGTCCGCGCCCGGGGCTCGCGTGTCTGGCTGGCGACCAGTGATGATTGGCGCCTGCGCCTGACCGCTCTGTTGGGGATCATGGATCGGTTCGAACTGACGCCGTTGTATCGAGAGGAGCAGCGTTGATGAACACTAGCAGCTTTAGCGAACTAAACGCCCGCCCGGCCCACGCCGGCACCATCCTGGCCATGCCCGTGCTGCCCGACGGCGTCAAGGCGCCCTTTGGCCACGCCTGGGGGCATCTCGGCCCTCACAGCGAGATGGAGGCCCATGCCCATCCCACGCAAGAGATCTACTTTTTCCATGCCGGCAAGGGCAAGGTTGTGGTGGGTGACGAGGTCAGCGAGGCCTATCCCGGCCTGGTGGTAGACATCCCGCCCAGCGTCATGCACACAGTGCGCAATGACTCGGACGGCGAACTACTATGGTTCGCCCTCTGGTGGCCGGTGGTCGAGGACTAGGACTCGGTCGGCTCTGCGCTCGACTCAACCACATGCACGTATGCCCCCCAACGCATGGCGAACTGCTGGCTACGCGCGGCCACCAAGTCGGTGTGGCGTGGCTGCGCGGCCAGCAAGAACAGCACGCTGCTGGTGGAATAGCCCCAGACGTCCTCTGCCTGGAGCCGCTGCCCTAGCTCGGCGATTGTTTCAGCCGCAAAGATGTCATGTTTCTTGCGAGGATAATGCTGATAGACCAACACCGACAGACCCCGGTCGTATGCCTCGCGCAGCTCGGACCAGCAGACATACTGGGGGCTTCTTCTGCTGTAATATCCCACTGAGGGCACTTCGATACCTATATCCGGATCGAAAAACACGATCTGGGAGTGCGGCGCTATCTCCCACAACTCCCCGAAATAGGCCTCTCGCTCAGGGCCACCTGGTGGCACGATTCGTTCATGATAGCAGGCCTCTGGCAGTAGATGATGCTCACGTGCCCAGGTTACAGTGCGCCTCTTTGCGCGCACGGCCGCACCCAATAGATCATAGAGGTGGGGATCCATGTGGCGCCAGCTCTGTGGCTGATCGAGATAGCCAGTACGCCTACCGTCGTTGGTGTCACCATCGACGGTAAGCATCCAACACACCGCCAATGGAAGCTGCTGCGGGTCACAAATGGCTCGCAGCAGTCCGTACTTGATATAGTCGTTGACGTCACCAAAGAACTGGTTTCGCATCAGCCCCGCGCTCCGCTAGGCAAAGATCGAGTCAATCGCCGCCACCACATCGGGTGTCAGCGTCGCCTCGGCTGCTTTGGCGTTACTGGCCACATGCTCCGGCTTGGTGGCGCCAGTGATCACCGACGACAGTTCGGGGTGGCGCAGAATCCAGGCCACGGCCAACTGCGCCCGTGTCAGACCCAGGTCGTCTGCAATTGGCTTGAGCCGGCGCACCTTATCCACCAGATCACTGGTCAGCCGCTCACGCAAGTTCGTATTGCGCGCCGCACGGCTATCGGCCGGCACGCCGCCATCGTACTTGCCCGTGAGGAGGCCATTGCCCAACGGGCTAAAGGTCGTCAGGCCGATGCCATGCGCCCGCACTGCGGGGATAATCTCGCCCTCCACCCGCTCGCGGCGCAGCAGGCTATAGCCCGGCTGCTCGACGCTAGGCCCGTACAGGTTGTGTTGCCGCGACAGGCCAACCGCCTGGGCGATTTGCGCGCCGCTCCACTCGCTGGTTCCCCAATAGAGCACCTTGCCCTGATGCACCAGGTCGTCCATGGCGCGCACGGTCTCTTCCAGCGGCGTCTCGGCGTCATAGCGGTGGCAATAGTAGATGTCCAGGTAATCGGTGCCGATGCGCTGCAGCGACTTGACCACCGATTCAAAGATATGCTTGCGCGATAGGCCGCGATCGTTGACGTCGTCGCTCATCGGCCAATAGAGCTTGCTGGAGATGACCAGCGTGTGCCGCGGCAGTTCGCGCAGCACCTTGCCCATCATCACCTCTGATGCGCCCGCCGCATAGGCGTCGGCGATATCGAAAAAGTTGACCCCAGCCTCATACGCGGCCAGGATGATCTCGCGCGCCACAGCCTGATCTTGCACGCTCTCGCCAAAGGTCGTCCAGCCGCCCAGCCCCACGGCGCTGAGCTTGATGCCCGCCTGTCCCAATCTACGGTATTGCATGTCCGCCTCCCTCACACTATTGTTTAGTGATCTACAAAAGATTATACCTGCGACAGGCCACCGTGTCAAGGGCAAGGGCAAGCTCCCAATTCGAGCGCCAGCGCTCAGATCGGGGGCTGAACAGACTTGCGCGGCGTGACCGCCCACGGCAATTGAGATTAGCCCAGCGCCTGACTGCGCTCCAGTAGCCGGGCATGGCGCTCTTGCAGCTCAACCATCTTGGCCTGCTCGCGCTCGACCACTGCGGCTGGCGCCTTGGCCACAAAGCCCTGGTTGCTCAGCAGCTTGCCCGAGCGGGCGATCTCTGCGGCTAACTCATCGAGTTGTTTGGCGATGCGCTCGCGCTCCACAGCCAGCTCCACCAATGCCGCCAGCGGCAGATAGCCCTCATAGCCGGGCACCACCAGACTGACCGCCTGCTCGGGCACCGTGGCCAGCGTCGCGGCCAGGGTCAGCCGTTCTGGATCGACGCGCGCCAGCAGCAAAAACGCCTCGCGCTGCTCCACCATGAATGGCAGTCGCTCGCCCGCCACGATCACCGCGCCGATGCGGCGGGCGGCCTCCACCTCATACTCGCTGCGCACGTTGCGGATGGCCCGCACCAGCTCCATCAACGCGGCCAGGTCCGTCTCGGCCTGCTCATCGCGCGCGCCGCCCTGCGGCCAGTCGGCCACGATCAGCGCCTCGCCACGATGCGGCAGGTATTGCCAGATGGCCTCGGTGACAAAGGGCATATAGGGGTGCAGCAGCTTGAGGCAGCCTTCCAGCACATACACCAGCACCTGGCGGGCGCGGTCGGCCTCAGCGGCATCCTCACCACGCAGGCGCACCTTGGTCATCTCGATGTACCAGTCGCAATACTCGCCCCAGATGAACTCGTACACCTGGCGGCCCGCCTCGCCCAATTGGTAGGCGGCAAAGAGGCGATCCACCTCGGCGATCAGCGCATGGAAGCGGCTGATGATCCAGCGGTCGGCGGTGTTCGTCAGCGTCGCGGGGTCGAGAGTGGCCGGCGGCGTGAACGCTGCGGGGTCTTGGCCCAGATTCCCCAACACAAAACGCGCCGCCTGCCAGAGCTTGTTGCCAAAGTTGCGATTGCTCTCCACGCGGCTGATGGCGAGCTTCATATCATTGCCCGGCGTCGAGCCGGTCAGCAGCGTGTAGCGCAGCGCATCCTGCCCATACTCGGCGATGATGAGCAGAGGGTCATAGCGGTCGGCGTCGACCATCGACTTGCTGATCTTTTTGCCTTCCTCGTTGCGGATCAGCCCGTGCAGATACACGGTGTCGAACGGAATCTCGCCGGTCATCCGCAGGCCCAGCATAATCATACGGGCCACCCAGAAGAAGATGATGTCATAGCCGGTCTCGAGCACCGACGTCGGGTAAAAGTAGGCCAGGTCGGGCGTGGCGTCGGGCCAACCCAGCGTCGAAAACGGCCACAGCCCCGAAGAGAACCAGGTGTCGAGCACGTCGGCATCCTGGCGCAGCGCCCCGCCGCATTTGGGGCAGGTGGTCGGGTCCTCGCGCGCGCACAGCTCGGCGCCGCAGGCGTCGCAATACCACACCGGGATGCGATGTCCCCACCAGAGCTGGCGCGAAATGCACCAGTCGCGGATGTTCTCCATCCAGTTAGCATACACCCGCTCGAAGCGCTCCGGCACAATGCGGATGCGGCCCTCGTTCACCGCCGCCAGTGCCTCGGCTGCCAACGGCGCCGTGCGCACGAACCACTGCGTCGAAATGCGCGGCTCGGCGATGGTGTGGCAGCGTTGGCAATGGCCCACGGCATGCCGCAACTGCTCGATCTTGATGAGGTCGCCCGCCGCCTCAATGTCGCGCACGAGATTGGCGCGGCACTCAAAGCGATCCTGGCCCTCGTACGGCCCGGCGGCAGCGTTCATGGTCATATCGTCGTTCATGGCGTTGATCGACGGCAGCCCCTGGCGCTGGCCCACCTCATAGTCCACCGGATCATGCGCTGGGGTGATTTTGACGGCGCCGGTGCCAAAGGCGCGCTCCACCGCCTCGTCGGCCACGATGGGGATCACGCGGCCAATCACGGGCAGCACCACCTCCAGCCCCACCAGATCGGCATAGCGCTCATCCTCGGGGTGCACCGCCACCGCCGTGTCGCCCATGATCGTCTCGGGGCGCGTGGTGGCCACGGTGATGGAGCGGGTGCGGTCGGGCGTCCAGTAACGCACATACCACAGGTGCGCATCCTCATCCTCGTGCTCCACCTCCAGATCAGAGATGGCCGTGCCACAGCGCGGGCACCAGTTCACCAGATAGGCCCCGCGATAGATCAGCCCATCCTCATAGAGGCGCACGAACGCCTCGCGCACCGCCCGCGAGAGGCCCTCGTCCATCGTAAAGCGCTCGCGCTCCCAGTCGCAAGACACGCCCAGCGCATAATGCTGCTCGGTGATGCGCCTGTGGTAGATTTCCTTCCACTCCCACACGCGCTCGATGAACTTTTCCCGGCCCAAATCGTGTCGGGTCAGTCCCTCTTGGGCCAATTCGCGCTCCACCACGTTCTGCGTGGCGATGCCGGCATGGTCGCTGCCGGGCACCCACAGCGTGGGACGGCCGTGCAGGCGGTGATAGCGGATCAGCGCATCCTCCACCGCGGCGGTGATGGCGTGGCCCAGGTGCAGCACGCCGGTGACGTTGGGCGGCGGCATGGAGATCACAAACGGCTTTAGCGCTGGATCGATGCGGGGCTTGAAATAGCCCCGTTCCATCCACCAGCGGTACAACGGCTGTTCGATGGCCGCGGCGTCATAGGTCTTGGCCATCTCCTGCGGCAGCGGCATGGGTTGCATGCGGCTCCTCCTTCCTCCCTATCGGGCTGACAAAACAAAACGCCCTTTCGTCTACAGGAGACGAAAGGGCGCCTCATACGCCTTCCGCGGTGCCACTCCACTTTGGCCGGCAGGCACGCCGACCACACTCTGCGCTGTAACGGGCTCACCCGAGAGGACCTACTGCTGTTCAGCCCTCTGGCTCACGGACGACCTTCACCGCCTTGCGCTGAGAGGGGCTTGCAGCCGGTGACCCCTCTTCTCTGGCAGCCTGGGAGCGGTTACTCCTCCCGATCATCGCCTATATCTCTATAGTAGCAGCAAGCAGCGCTGGCGTCAAGCTGTTGGCGCTGTTTCCATCAACGCCCCGCGAATAGTCTCCTCCAGCTCGCCCAGCGGCACGAGCCGCCGCTCTTGCTCCCAGCGCGCCTTGAACTCGACCGCCGCCTGCGACAGCGTGCGGTCACTAACCGTCAGCCGCACGGGGATGCCCAGCAGATCGGCGTCGTTGAACTTGACGCCCGCCCGCTCGTTGCGGTCGTCGTACAGCACCTCGAACCCGGCGGCAGTGAGCCGCTCATTGAGCGCCTCGGCGGCCTGTTCCACCTCCGAGCCAGGACGCGCCAACGAAGCGAGATACACCTGATAGGGCGCCACGTTGACCGGCCAGACGATGCCATACTCGTCGTGGTGCTGCTCGATGATGCAGGCCAGCAGTCGCCCCAGGCCGATGCCATAGCTGCCCATGATGATCGGCTGCGGCCGCCCCTCGGCATCCAGGAAGGTGGCGCCCAGCGCTGCGGTGTACTTGGCGCCCAGCTTGAACACATGTCCCACCTCGATGCCGCGCGCCAGCTCCAGCGGCGCGCCGCAAGCGGCGCAGGCATCGCCGGCCCGCGCCAGCGCGATGTCGGCTAACTGCTCGACGGCATAGTCGCGGGGATAGTTGACGTTCAGCAAGTGATAGCCAGGCTCGTTGGCCCCAGCCACCAGATTGGGTGCGCCCAGCAGCGAGTCGTCGCCAATGACCACCACGCCCTTAATCCCCACCGGCGAGGCATAGCCGGCCACCAGCCCGGCCCGCTGCAACTGCTCGGGCGTGGCCGCGGTCAGCCCCTCACCACCCAGCAACGCTGACACCTTGGCCTCGCTCACATCCAGATCGCCGCGGATCACGCAGAACACCACCCGCCCCGCAGCGGTTGCCAGAAAAACCGCTTTGGCCGTTTGCCGCACCGGCATGCCCAGCAAGCGAGCCACCGCCTCGATGGTCGTGGCGCCGGGCGTGGCCACCTTTTCCATGGGCCGCAGCTCTTGCGGCGGCAGTTGCCCTTTGGCGAACACCGCCTTCTCCGCGTTAGCGGCATAGCCGCAAGCCGGGCACAGGGTCAGCGTGTCTTCTCCCTGCTCGTTGCGCACCATAAACTCGTGCGAGGCCGAGCCGCCCATGGCCCCCGTCGCCGCCTGCACAGGGATCACCTCCAGCCCGCAGCGGCGATAGATGCGCTCATAGGCCGCATAGATGGCCTCGTACTGGGCGTCGAGCTGCTCGGCAGTCGCGCTGTAGGTGTAGGCATCCTTCATGATGAACTCACGCACCCGCACCAGGCCGCCGCGCGAGCGTGGCTCGTCGCGGAACTTGACCTGGAACTGGTAGGTCATCAACGGCAGCTGCCGGTAGGAGCTAATCTCGGTGCGGGCCAGGTCAGCGGCCACTTCTTCGTGGGTCATGGCCAGCACCATGGGATGGTCCCAACGATCTCTAAAGCGCAGCAGTATTGGCCCTGGCGCGGGCGCATCATAGCGGCCGGTCTGTTGCCACAGCTCGGCGGGGTGCACCAGGGGCATCAGCAGCTCTTGGCCGCCGATGGCGTCCAGCTCCTCGCGAATGATGGCCTCGATCTTGCGCACGACCCGCCAGCCCAGCGGCAGATAGGAATAGATGCCCTGAGCGAGCTGCCGCACCAGGCCGGCGCGGATCGAAAGCTGGTGGCTGGGCAGTTGCGCATCGCTGGGCGCGTCGCGCAGCGTCCGACCGAACAGTTGGCTCATGCGCATGAGGGCAACTCCTTCTGAGGATAAGTCTGGCAGCTATAGAGCAGTTGACGCCGCGCCCCGCGGCGGCTAGCATCCCTGCAAGCATCGCGCTGGAGGCAGGCACGTGATTCTGGAAACGCTCAGCCTGGGGCCACTGCAAACCAACTGCTATATCGTGGCCGCCGGGCCAGAGCAGCAGGCCGCCGTCATCGACCCGGGCGACGAGGTCGAGCGTGTCCAGGACACGCTACTCAAGCACGCCCTGACGGTCAAGTTCATCCTGCTGACCCACTATCATTTCGATCACACCGGGGCCGTGCTGGTCTTGCGCCAGGCCACCGGCGCCGAGGTGTGCATTCACGAACGCGAAGCCGCGTCGCTCGCCGATCCCCCCGTCATCTTTCGCCTGTTCGCGCCCGGCGGCGTGGAACCCATCACCGCCGACCGGCAGTTGGGCGACAATGAGGTCCTCGATCTGGGCGAGCTGTCGCTGACCTGCCTGCCCACGCCGGGGCACTCGCCCGGCGGTCTCTCGTTCTACAGCCCGTCAGCAGGGGTGGTGTTCAGCGGCGACGCCCTCTTTGCCGGGGGCATTGGCCGCACCGATTTCCCCGGTTCGAGCTTTCAGACGCTGGCCCAGGCCATCCGCGAGCGGCTCTACACGCTGCCGCCGGAGACCGTCGTCTATCCCGGCCACGGCCCGCACACTACGATTGGCGCCGAGCGTCGCAGCAATCCCTTTGTTCGGCCTCAGGGCCGCGCATAGACGCGCTCGATGGCGCGCGCGCCGCGGCTGCTCAGGGCATGGCTTGCCAGGCGTAGCGCACCGGCATCAGCCCGGCCGTCACTCTCCACCGGCAGCACCAGCCATAGGCTAAAAGTCAGGGGATAGCCGCCGTGTTCGATCTGGCTCGCGGTGGGCAGCTTGTCGCCCAGAGCCACCACCTTGACGCCGTTATCCACTTGAGCAGCGGGCACATAGGCCAGTGCATTCGCCATTCCAGCGATGAACGACAGTGCGGCCTGCGTGTGGGGCTGCACCGCCGCCGCGCTGGAGATCGGCGTCTCGCCCATGATGGTATCTGTGAATATCTGGCGCAGCAAGGCGCCTCGCTCGCGCGTCACAAACAGAGGCTCGCCTGCGCCTGCCTCCAGTTCGCTCCAATCGACGATATAGCCGCCGTACAGGCGGGCCAAGTCGCGGGCAGTGATGCTCGCCAGCCCCAACGCAGGCGAGGCCACCAGCGCAAGGCCATCGACCGCCAGCTCGCGCGCAATCCAGCCCGGTGGCAGGTTCGGCGCGATGCCGCGCGGGGTCGAAACCAGGCCCAGCGTGGCCTGCTGGTTTTCTAGCAGCGCCAGGGCCTGCTCGTTATCGGTCAGGGTTACCAGCACCGTGGACGCGGGCTCTAGCACCCGAAAAGAGGTGTGCAACAGCTCGGCCAGTGGCTCGGCCTCCCAGCAAGCAGCCACACTCACCACCGGCGCATCCGTCACACTGGCAGGCGCAGCCGGGGGCAGTTGGCGCTCCAAGGGCGTCACCAGGCGCTGGCAGCCGCCCAGGAGCAAGAGCGCCCCCAGCAAGCCAGCCCAGCGCCATAGTCGCATCAGCGCACCGCCACCAGCAGCAGACAGGCCAGGCCCGCGGTCCAGCAATAGATCGCAAAAGGCCGCAGACTGTGGCGTCGCACCAGGCGCAGCAGCAGGTGCAGCGCCACATAACCCGTCATCGCCGCCGCCACAAACCCGGCCAATAGCAGGGGCCAGGCATCGCCGCCGGGAGTGGCAGAAAACCGCAGCAACTCATAGCCGGTGGCGCCCGCAATCAGTGGCAGCACCATCAGGAATGAGAAACGC
>Ga0351910_1133_pt1 | contig 23649 bp, 23 predicted proteins | sample TotcelHT113001L5_FD_206860 | JGI IMG/M metagenome (GOLD analysis project Ga0351910, IMG submission 206860) | Enriched cells from coal bed in the Powder River Basin, Montana, United States - Total cells T11 rep1 HSBNCT.T11.300.1.L5 ...
TTGACGAATACGCCTTTAGCTCGCTGGTGGCGGTGATCGTGGGTGGCACCGCCTTCACCGGCGGCATCGGCAGCTTTGCCGGCAGCATCGCCGGCGCGTTGCTGATGGTGGTGTTGAGCAACGGCCTCACCGTGCTGGCGCTGGCGCAGCCCGTGCGCAACATCGTGCAGGGCGTGGTGATGGTGCTGTTGTTGATCATGTACAACCGCGCCCGCGCCGTGCGCCAATAGGCTGGCTGGCCGCTGACGGGCCGAGCGGGCGCCGCGCGCGTTGGGCTTGCCCCGTCTGGGCTGTGCAACCCCCCGGGTCGCTCGGGGGGTTGACTTGCGCTCGCAGGGCCTTATCCTGCATCGCAATGCGGTTGGCGCCAGGTGGAGGATAGTGGACATGAAACGTCACGTTGTCTGGCTGGGAGGGGTGGTGGCGCTCGCGGCGCTGGTTGCTGCCGTTGCCGGGCTTTTCTGGCATGGTGAGGGCAGCAGCTACCCGTTTACCACGCTACGTGGCGAGGTGGTGCAGATGTATGGGCGCGGTCTGTACCGGCACGACACGCTGCTCAAGGCCCCCACGCTGCGGGGCGCTGACGCCGTTACACTGTTTCTGGTCGCGCCCTTGCTGGTAACGGCGCTGTGGCGCGGCAGGCGCGGCGAGCTACGCTGGCAGCTCTTGCTGGCCGGGCTACTGGCCTACTGCACGCACAATGCCATTTCGCTAGGCTTTGGCGCGGCCTACAACGAACTGTTCCTCGTATACCTCGTTTACTTTGGCGCCAGCCTGTTTGCCCTCATCTTGGCCTGCCTGTCCGTCGATCTCGACGACCTGGCTACTCGCCTCTCGCCACGCTTTCCACGTCGCCTTGCCGCCGCTTTTCTCATCGTGGCGGGGCTGTCGGTCTTGGTCTGGCTCACTCTTGTGATCGAGGCGACGGTGCAGGGGCGGGCGCCCCACGGCGTGGATAGCTACACCACCGAGACGACCTTTTTGCTAGACCTGGGCGTCATCGCGCCCACGGCCTTTTTGGCGGCGGTGTTGCTATGGCGCCGCCACGTGGCCGGCCCCTTGTTGGCGGCCCTCCTGCTCACCCTCAATGCTCTCATCGGGCCGGTCGTCATCGGCCAGACGGTGATGCAAAGCCTGGCCGGGGTCGAGTTGACGACGTCCGAGCTGCTGCGCTTTGTGGGCCCCTTTTGCGTCACCAGTCTACTGGCCGCGGTCTTGCTGGTGACTCTCCTGCGAAGCGTCGGCCCTGCCAGGCACTGCTCTCCGCCCTCGTAGGGGCGCTACTCGCCCGTGGCGCGCGCGCCCACGGCAAACTCGCAACAGGCGTCGCCGTCCAGCACGTTCCGGGCGTGCGCAAACTCGATGGCGGGGTTGTAGGCCTCGAACTTGGCCTGATCCACAAAGCAGTAGAGGCGGCCCAGCTCCATGCCGCGTGGCCCCAGCTCTTGCAGCGTCGCCGCAATCGGGCAAAAGAGCGACGTGGCGCGCACCTCGCCATTGGGCAGCGTCACCTTGCCGCTCTCCCAGCCAAAGCGGGGCAGGTCGCGCCCCCGGCTATAGTTCTCGGCCGTCAGCGGCAGGCCCAGCGCCTCCACCTCGGCGCGCACGGCGTTGCCGCAGTGGCGCCCATAGGCCCAGATCGCTTCCTTGACCAGCGCCCGGCCCTCCTCCTCGCCCAGCCGCCCGATGATCGCCTCGGCGTAGTAATAGTGCAGCAGCGCCAGGCGGCGCGCCAGCAGGCGGACATCGGCGGCGCATTCATCTACGCTGATGCGGTCTTGTGGCTCGGCCATGGTCTGCTCCTCAAGGTGTTAGCATCGAAAGATTCCATCACGCTGCCCCCCGCCAAGAGACTAGACGCGCCTGAACTCTGGCGGGAAAAAGGTCTCGATGGGGCGCTGCTGCTCGTCATAGGCCTGATACAGGTGCAGAAACCGCTCATAGACCTCTTGGGCCCGACACAGCAGGGCGCGCTCATCGATGCCCAGCAGGTGCCGGTCGCGCATGAGCATTTTGCCGTTGACGATGGTGTGGGTGACATTGTTGCCCACGCAGCTCATGATCAGCGTGCGGATCGGGTCCTCGTAGGGGCCGACGGCGAGGTCGTCCAGGCCGATCACGATGATATCCGCTTTGGCGCCCCGCGAGAGCCTGCCGAGATCGTCTCTGCCCAGCGCTTTGGCCCCATTGGTGGTGGCCGCTCGAAAGACGTCTGCGCCGGTGAGGCGCGGATATTCGGCCTGCCCCGCCAGCAGATTGTAGGCTGGGCCACGATCTGGATAGACGTTATAGATCTCGCGCCGGTGGAATTGCCGATCCAGGTTCCAGGCGAGGCGCATGTTTTGGATCATGTCGTCGGGCTGGGCATCGGTGCCCATAGCGATGTTGATTCCATAGTGCTGGTACTTGGCAAACGAGACCAGCGCCGCGCCGAAATTGATCTCGGCAATCGGGGTGTGGATCACGGATACGCCGCGCTCGGCCAGCAGCCTGAGCTCGCGGTCGCGCGCCACAAGGCAGTGGGGAATCAGCAAGCGCGGCGATAGCAGGCCCAGCTCCTCGAAATAGGCGATGGTGCTCTCGCCCCCCTTGCTCCGGATCAGCTCCCATTCGTGCAGGCCCTCGCAGGCGTGCAGGCGCATGGGCATGCCCCTGGCCTGGGCGAACGCCGACGCCCGCAACAAGAGCTCCTCGCTGGTGCAGTTGATCTGGCAGGGGTTCATAAAACCCCGCAGCAGGCCGTGCCCCTGGCCGTCGAACTGCTCGACGAACGCCAGGGCATCGCTCCAGCTCTGCGCGCTGCGGCGCGCGTCAACGGCCATGCCAGGGCCCGGAGACGACTTGAACGATGGCCCCACATACAGCCGGCACCCCAGGTTGAGCGCCACGTCGGCCATAATCTCAAACTCGCGATAGCTCTGACTCCAGCCGTGGAAAAGCTCCCCCTCGATGGGCATGGCCGTGGTGATGCCGTTCTTGAGCAATTGCGCCAGCGAGTACGTCTGCCGCACGCGCAGGTCCTCGTCGGTATAGGGATCGACCGTGCGAAACCTCGCGCCCATGCGAAAAGCGTCGCGCGGGTCGCGGGGAAAGGCCACATCGATCAGGGCATGGTCGGTGTCGACGTCGGCGTCCAGGTCTATGAACCCCGGGCTGATGATGGACAGGCCCAGGTCCAGCGTCTCGTCCACGGGATCGCGGTACTCCTGGCCACAGAACAGGATCGTATCGCCGCGATAGACCACCACGCCGTGGTCGTAGACGACGTGGTCAGCGCCATCATGGCCGATGACGAATCGCGCCGTGAGTTGGACGGTGTGCTCAGCCTCGGTGGCGCCTGTGGTCATGCCTCTCCCATTCTGTTTGCCGTCAGGCCAACCGCGAGCGGCCAGGTGGAGGGCCGCCAACGCCCGACCACACCGGATAGCGCGCTCTTGCCTCGCCGTTGGGCGGATTCTAGCTGCGGCTCGCCGTAGCGTCCAGCGATTCCATTAGGAGCAGGTTGTGTCGGCGCGGCAAAAGCGACGCGCTATATCTGCAGGCGACCGCCCGGCCCCTATTCAAAAGCAGAATCGCGTCACAAAGCACAAACAACAGCAGCCGCGGCATGCTGCCGCGGTCCCAGACCGGGCCAGAATGGCCCGGCTGCGCTCGCTGGTGCGGGTCGACCAGAGCAAACAACAGCAGCCGCGGCATGCTGCCGCGGTCTTGGTCCGACATGGTCTTGGACCGGACTAGTGCGATCCTACGCGCAGGCCGGCTGCGTTCGCCAACATTCCCTGCAACCGCGCAGCCGCGGCATGCTGCCGCGGTCCCAGACCGGGCCAGAATGGTCCGGCTGCTCTCGCCCTGCCAAAACTCAGTTGCGCGACGGAGCTGTGCGGTGTGGCGGCCCTTGGCCGAGCCCGGGCGGGGATTTCATCCCTGCGCGAGATATTCTGTACATCCGCCTTGTAAATGCCCTGGACTTGAACACAAAGGTGATTTACAATCGCAGCGCTTGCAAGGCAGCGGCGCCGAAGGGCGTACCAAGACCTGCAGGGGAATGAGGTCGCGCCAGCGGCTTGCCGCCATCGCCAGTGGGCCCTGCCACACAGCAGGCGTCCACGGGCGATTGATCTATGCACAGGCGCCCAGACTCGTTTCGGGGTTATCTTGCCCCTGTCGAGTAAGAGCGTCCGGGGCAACAGCCCGGGCAGGTCTCGACTCGCAGGGGTGTTGACTGCAAACAGCGACGCCATCAGGGGGCCCACTATGGTGCTGCATGGAGATACTGCAGGCCAAAAGCTTGTGAGAAAGCTCTTATCTGGCAATGAGGCGGTGGCCCAGGGCGCGTGGGCAGCGGGCGTGCGCGTGGCGGCCGGCTATCCCGGCACCCCTGGCACCGAAATCCTGGAGCATTTCGCCGCGATGCCCGGCGTCTATGCCGAGTGGAGCCCCAACGAGCAGGTGGCCCTGAACGTGGCTATCGGTGCGGCCTATGCGGGCTCGCGGTCGATGGCGGTGATGAAGCAGGTGGGCCTCAACGTGGCCGCCGACGCCCTCTTTTACGCGGCAGCCACCGGCCTGGCAGCCGGCCTGGTCCTGGTGGTCGCCGACGACCCTGGCATGCACAGCTCTCAAGACGAACAAGATAGCCGCCGCTATGCCAGGTTCGCTCGCGTGCCCTGCCTGGAGCCCAGCGATAGCCAGACTGCCAGGGACCTGGTGCAAGTGGCGCTGGCCGTCAGTGAGCAGTTCGACGTGCCGGTCATGTTGCGCACCACCACGCGCATCGCCCATGCGCACAGTGTGGTGACGTTCGATGAGGCGCCGCGCCGAGAGCCCCGCACCGAGCTGCCCTCTTATCAGATCGATATCGCCAAATACGCCTTGGCTCCGGCCCATGCTCGCATTCGCCGGGGTGTCGTGGAAGAGCGCATGGCGCGCCTGGCCGACTTTGCCGACACCTTTGCGGGCAACGTCATCGAGCCGGGCGAGGCAGAGCTGGGGATTGTGGCCAATGGCGTGGCCTACCAATACGCCCGCGAGATCTTGCCACGCGCTTCGTTCCTCAAGCTGGGCATGACCTATCCCCTGCCCCGCAGGCTGGTGGCCCGCTTTGCCGCCCAGGTGCGGCGCTTGCTCGTCATCGAGGAGCAAGACTCTTTTATCGAGGAAGAGCTCCGGCTGTTGGGCATTGCCTGTGAGGGCAAGAGCATCTTTCCCCTCATCGGCGAGCTGAGCCCGGCGGCGGTGCTCGAGAGCGCCGTTCGCGCCGGCCTGCTGCCTCCAACGTCGCGACCGACCCGGGCCGCCACACAGCGGCTGGCGCCGCCTTTGCGCCCTCCCGCGCTGTGCCCCGGGTGCCCTCATCGGGGCATTTTCGTCATCACCAACAAGCTCAAGCTGGTGGTGAATGGCGATATCGGCTGCTACGGGCTGGGGCTCATGCCGCCCCTCAGCGCGGTGCACACGTGCGGCTGCATGGGCGCCAGCATTGGCGTAGCCCACGGCGTGGCCAAGGCGGGCGTGCAAGAGAGAAACGTCGCGGTGATTGGCGACTCGACCTTTTTCCACAGCGGCATCCCCGCGCTGCTCAATGTGGCCTATAACAAGAGCAACACCATCACGATCATTATGGACAACGGCACCACGGCCATGACGGGCCACCAACCGCACTCGGGCACGGGGCGCACGCTGCAACAGGTGACGACGAGCGCGACGCCGCTGGAGCCGTTGGTGCGCGCCCTGGGCATCGAGCATGTCTATACCGTCGATCCCTATGCGCTGCCAGAGGTCGAGCAGGCCCTCAACGACTGCCTGGCGCTGGATGAGCCCGCGGTGATCATCTCGCAGCGCGGCTGCGCGCTGTTGCCCGAGGCGCGTCGCCGCTATCTGCCGCTGCGGGTGGACGCCGCCCAATGCGTGGCCTGCGGCGTCTGTCTAAGGGTGGGGTGCCCCGCTCTTTTCAACAGCAATGAGGTGTGCGAGCTGAATCAGCGCCCGCGCGTGGCCATCGACCCGCTGCTGTGCACCGGCTGCGAGATATGCGCGCAGGTGTGCCCCGTGGGCGCCATTCTCTTCCGCGAGCAGTTGGCGGCTGCGCCGCAGGATGAGCCGCAGAGATGAGCGCCAATTTCCTGCTGGTGGGCGTGGGTGGGCAAGGCATTCTGGTGGCGGCCGATCTCGTGGCGCTGGCCGGCCTGGAGCTGGGCCTGGATGTCAAAAAGTCCGAGATTCACGGCATTGCCCAGCGCGGCGGCAGTGTCAGCAGCCAGGTGCGCTGGGGCCAGCGCGTCTATTCGCCGCTCATTCTGCCGGGTGAGGTGGATTACCTCCTCGCCTTTGAGCGCCTGGAGGCGCTACGCCACCTGGAACTGCTGCGACCTGGCGCGATCGTGCTGTGCAACGACTATCGCCTCGCGCCTGCCTCGGTGACTGCGGGCACGGAGGTGTATCCCACGGCGGCCCAAGAGCAAGAGGCGTATGCGGGCATCCGGCGGCACTATCTGCCGGCGCTGCGCATCGCCCAAGAGCTGGGCAGCGCCCAGGTGAGCAATGTGGTTCTGCTGGGGGCATTGTCCACTTTTATGGAGGTCCCAGAGCAGGTGTGGCAGCGGGCCATTGCCTTGCGCGTTCCCGAGCGGCTGGTGGCGCTCAACCAGCAGGCCTTTGCGGTCGGACGGGCGTATCTGGCCCTGAATCAAGAGTCGGCGTCAGGCCAGCCGTTGGTGATGACCGCGGGCGCCCTGTCGCCCACGCCCCAGGCCGTCGCAGGGACGTCGTAGGTGGCCAAACGTCGCCGGCATTTGACCTCGGCCTCGATGGCCTGGCGCAACCTGCGCACTCGACCGGGACGCACGCTGCTTACCCTGCTGGGCATTGCGTTGGGCGTGGCCGCGGTGTTGGCCACCAGCATCACCAACCGCAACGCCACCAACACCCTCAACGCGCTGTTCGAGCGCACGCTGGGTGGCGCCGAGTTGCAGATCACGCCCCTGGGCAACCAGGCCACCGTCGGCGAGTCGGTGCTGGACGTGGCGCGCCAGGCGCCGGGGGTGCGCCTGGCTGTGCCCATGCTGCGCACCAGCACGGTGCTGCCGGGGCTGCTCGGCGATGGCCGCAGTGCTCAGAATGCCAGCGGGCAGATGGCGCTGGGCAAGAGCCTGCAGATCATCGGCATCGATCCGGCGCTAGAGCCCAAGATGAGGGTCTATACGCTCGTGGCAGGCCGCTTTCCGGCGCTCGGGCAATATGAGGCGCTCGTCTGCCAGTCTTTTGCCGAGCAAAACGACCTGACTCTTGGGGGCGCCCTGTTGCTCTCTGGGCCAGCCGCCAACGAGCGGCTCAAGATCACGGGTCTGTTGGCCAACGAAGGCGCGGCGATGACCAATGGCGGCAACGTGGCCTTTGTGCCCATCGACGTCGTGTCAGACATCTTTGCCCTCGAACGAGGCTACAGCGAGATCAGCATCCAGGCGCAGGATGGCATCGGCGACGATCCCCAGGCCCTGGCCGCGCTGAAAGCAGAGCTAGAGAGCCGCCTGGGCCAGAGCGCGCGGGTCGGCTACCCGGCGGCACGCGCCGACCAGGTCCCTCGCATGGCCAGCTCCTACCAGTTGGCCCTGGCGTTTTTCTCCGTCGTCGCCCAGTTCATGGGCGCCTTTTTGATCTACAACACCTTTGCCACCACCGTCTTGGAGCGCACCAGAGAGATCGGCATGCTGCGAGCCATCGGCATGCAGCGTCGGCAGGTGATGGCCCAGGTGCTGGTGGAGGCAGGGCTGCTCTCGATCTTGGGCTGCCTGCTGGGGCTAGGGGCCGGTGTCTTGTTGGCGCGCGGGCTGATGGCCCTGATGCGCGGCTTTTTCCAGGTCGAGGCGGCGGGCCTTGCCTTTACCGCGACCGATCTGGCCAAGAGCGTTGGCATTGGCTTGCTGGGCACGCTGCTGGCCACCCTACTGCCGGCCAGGCAGGCGGCGCGTATCTCGCCGATCGAGGCGCTGGCCGCCAGGGGCCGCGCCGACCAGCGGGTGCGGCCGGCGGTGTGGCAGGGGGGCCTGGCCCTGCTGGGCGTTGGCTGGCTGTTGATGTATCGACCGGCCACTGGCCCTACCCAATGGTTGGTCATGGTGCGCATGGCGGCTTTTGTCGCCTTTTTGATGGGCGCGGTGTTGACGGTGCCGGTGGCTGTCACGGTGCTAGAGCCCGTCACGCGCTGGCTGGCGGCCCGGCTATATGGCGCGATGGGAGCGCTGGGCGCCCTGAACCTAAAGCGCTCGGTGACCCGCACCATGGTCACGGTGGCCTCGCTGGCCATCTCGCTGATTATGATTATCGAGGTCGACTCGCTGGTCTATATTCTCAAGCGCGATGTCAGCGACTGGCTGGACCACGCGGTGGGGGCAGACCTGCTCATCCACGCGCCTTATCCGATGCGGCAGTCCTTTGCCCAGACGCTCTTGAGCATCCCCGGCGTGCAGGCCACCAGCTCATCTCGGGCCATCGAGGTGCAGGTGGCCGACGCCGCGCTGGATCGCACCACGCAGCGCGACGCCTTGCACCTGGTCGCCATCGACCCTGAGCAGTTCCGCCAGGTGGGGGGCAAAGAGTTTGTCGCCGGCCAGGGCGATCCAGAGGCCGCCTGGGCGCTGTTGAGTCAGGGAAATACGCTGTTCGTCTCTAGCGTGGTGGCTGAAGAGTATGGCCTGCAGCAGGGCGGTCGCCTGGCGCTCCAAACCCGCCGTGGGCGGCAAGAGTTCACGGTGGCTGGCATCACCACCGAGTTCGACCAGCAGGGCCTGGTGGTGACAGGCACCTATGACGACCTGCGGCGTCTGTTTGGCGAGAGTCGCGCCGACCTGTTCAGCGTCAAGGTGGCCGCGGGCTATGACGCGGAAAGGGTCGCCCAAGAGATCCGCAACCGCTTTGAGCAAAGCGAGGGCATTCAGGTGCAGGCCACCCAGGCCTTTAAGGAGGGGGTCATGATGTTCTATGACCGCCTGACCAGTCTGTTCAGCGTGCTGGGGCTGGTGGGCGTGGTCATCGGCACCATGGGGCTGCTGAACACCATGACCATGAACGTTTTGGAGCGCACGCGCGAGCTGGGCGCGCTGCGCGCCCTGGGGAGCCTGGGCAAGCAGGTGGTGCAGATCGTGTTGGCCGAGGCCCTGGTCGTCGGCCTGATCAGCGCCCTGTACGGCATCGTGTTCGGCTATGTGCTCAGCCGCGTGCTGGTGACGGCGGCCAATCTCATCAGCGGCTATGATCTGCGCTATGCTTTCAACGTCCGTCCTTATCTGCTCAGTCTGGCGATTGCGCTGGGCGTGTCGCAGTTGGCCACTCTGGCGCCGGCCCGCCGTGCGGCGCGAGTGGCCATCACCCTGGCCCTCAAACACGAGTAACCGCACCATGGCGCGGCCATGGTCTGATAGGGGAGCAGCAATGGACTCTGGTCACGAGTGCTATGAGCAGAAAATCTCGTACGCGCGGGCGAGCCTCTGGGCTCCTTTTTACGCCGTGGCGATGACGGCGCGCATTCAGGGGGAGGTGCCCACCGATCTGCTCACGAACGCCCTGCACAAGCTGCAGATTCTGCACCCGCCCCTCGCCAGCCGCGTCCGCGTCGAGCGCGATGGCGCGGCGTGGCTGACGACGGCGGGTGTGGGCGCGTTTCCTCTCGAGGTGCGGCCCAAGGTCTCGGACGACGACTGGGCAGGGCTGTTGCTGGAGCAAGAGCGGACGCCCTTTCCCTTTGAGCGTGGACCGCTGACAAGGTTCTACCTGCTGCGTGGCGCGGCGAGTTCAGACCTGATCGTCGTCGCGCCGCATGTGGTCTGTGACGGCTATTCTATGGCGCATGTGATGTGCGATGCCGTCGCCCTGTTGAACGACCCGGACCGCGAGGTGCTGCGCCCACCGCTGCCACCGGCGGTGACCTGGCAGACCATGCCCCATGCCCTGTCTGACAATCTCTGGCTCCGAGGGCTCGTCAGGGCGGCCAACGGCGCGTGGCGTGGCCCTCGGGTGACCTTGCACCAGCACGAGTACCAGGAGCTGCACCGGCAATACTGGGCGCACCACCACAATGGACTGCTGGCCTTGGCGCTGTCTCCCGCCGAGACCTCTGATTTAGCTGCCCGCTGCCGCCAGCATGGCGTGGCTATCACGGGCGCTCTGGTGGCAGCGTTTCTGCTGGCGCGCAACGATGTTTGGCCCGCTGGCCAGCCCGCCCCGCGCGAGATCTCGGTGGCGACCAATATCCGCGACCGCATGACGCCGCACCCGGGCTGCGCCGTGGGCGTGTACGCTTCATCGCTCGACGTTCGCATCCGGGCGCAGGCGGGCGACACCTTTTGGGCGCTGGCCAGCGCGGGCCACCGACGTATTCACCGCGCACTGCGCAACCGCGCCCAGGTGCTCAAGCCGCTGGTGCTGGCAGAGCTCGACCCGCGGATCATTGACGCCGCCGTGGCCGCCCTCGCCACCGGCGAGTGGGGCCGCGAGTTTGCGCTCTTTACTCGCTTTGTCAAGATCAAAGAGACGGTGCGGAGCCTGAACGTGAGCAACATCGGGCGCATCGAGCTTCCCGACCTGGGCGCGCCCTATCGCCTGGAGACGCTGCTGCCTTTCCCGCCGGTGGTGCCGGGGGGCGAGTTGGCGCTGAACGTGCTCACCGTGCGGGGCCAGATGCACGTGCTGCTCAGATTTCGTCAAGACCGGGTGGATGCCGCCCTGGTCGCCAGGCTAAAAGAGCGCGCGCTGCACTATCTGTTTGGCGCGCCCTGACGCCCCCCCGGCCATTGGCCCGCGCCTTAGCGGATGAAATTGGTGCCGATGCGCTCTTCCCGCTCCGGAAAGGCGACCCCGGCCTTGATGCCGGCCTCTTGGCACTTGAGCAGCCACGCCATGTTTCTCGCCAGGGTGCGCATGATCTGCAACCCCTCCAGGTCTTGCCTGACCTCCTCTGGCGTGTTGCCGTGCACCATGGCCCAGTATTGCGAGGAGACCACCGGCATCTCAGAGATGGTCAGGTACTTGGTCAGCTGATCGAGGGCCGCGGTGGTGCCGGCCCGGCGGGCAGAGACGACGCAGGCCGCCGGCTTGAGGCGAAAGTGCTGCCGTCCGCCGGCGTAAAAGGCGCGATCCATGAATGACGTCATGGCGCCGCCCGCCGCGGCATAGTGCACCGGTGAGCCGAACACAAAGCCATCGGCGGCCTGGGCGAGGTCCAGGAATTCGTTGACGCGGTCCTCGAACACGCAGCGCCCGGCTGTGCGGCAATGCCCGCAAGCGGTGCACCCGGCGAGCGGCTTGGGGCCCACCTGAAAGATCTCGGTTTCGATCCCCTCGGCGCGCAGCGTGCGCGCCACCTCGTCCAGCGCCGTAAAGGTGCACCCGTGAGGGTGGGGGCTGCCATTCACCAGGATGACTTGCATGGTGGACTCCTCCTGTCGCTCCGGCGATGCGTGCGGGTGCCTGTATAGAGCGGATATCTTGCCGCAGAAGGGCGGGGTTGTCAACGCGCGGGGGTGCTTGCCGCGCGGGTTCAGGAGAGTCTGGGACCGCGGCAACATGCCGCGGCTGCACGGCAGCCACGCCATTCTGGCGTGGTCCTTCTCGGGACCGCGGCAACATGCCGCGGCTGCTTGCGAGCGGCGAGATCGGCCTTCTTGTGGCGCCAGACCACTCCGCCACCGAGACCCCAGTTGCGCGACAGACCTTCGGACGCTAGACTGCACCGCACAACGAGGGCCGGTCAACCAGGAGGAGTCGGCGATGAGCATTGTCCTGCAATCGGAGCGGCTAAAAGTCGAGATCGCAGAGCCGGGCGCGCCGCCCAACAACCGTATTCGCTTTGACCGCGCCGGGTTCGTGACGCAGGTCACGCTGGACGGCCGTCATCAGTTCTGCGCCCGCGAGCCGGACAACCTGCCGCACCCCTCCAGCGGCGGCGCGGGGCTGTGCAGCGAGATACGCTGCAACGAGGCTGTCGCCGAGGCCGCCCTGGGGGCGCAATTCCCCAAATTCGGCGTCGGGCTGCTGACCAAGGACCAGGACGGGCGCTTTGTCTTTCACCACCCCTACCCCTGCGAGCCCTTCGACGTGGCCTATGTCGCCGATGCCAGCGCGGTCGAGTTCGACACGGCGCCCCGCGCCTGCCTGGGCTATGCCGCGCGCAGCCGCAAGCGGGTGGCGGTGGCCGGCAACACCCTGACCATGACCATGACGGTGGACAACGTGGGCGCGCGTCCCCTCGCTCTGGATGAGTATTGCCACAATTTTGTCACTATCGACCGCCTGCCGCTGGGCGAGGGCTATTACCTGGCCATGCCCGTGGCCGCGCAGGATGGCAAGGCCGCCAAGGGCGGCGTGGCGCTGGGCGGCCGGGGCCACGGCGTGGCGGTGCTGGGCTATAGCAACGAGCCGTCATTCTACGACCTTGACCCCGCGGAGATCACTGCGCCCGCGCCCTTTACCTGGAAGCTCTCCCACCGCGACACGGCCGCCTCCATCGCCGAGACGGTCTCGCTGTTGCCGAGCAGGATCATCGTCTGGGCCATCGACCACATCATCTCGCCCGAGATCATCTGCCATGTGGACGTGGCCCCCGACGAGAGCGTCAGTTGGACCCGGCAGTGGACCTTTGAGGGCTGACCGCGCCCGCCCATCCAAACGATAGGAGATCATCCGATGCGAACCAACCGACCGATCAAATCGTGCCTCAAGGGCGAGCGGCTGGTGCAGCGCGAGGCCATCGATGCCACCAGTTGGGCCTATATGAAGATGCTGCGCGAGCAGGACCGGACCAAAAAGGTCTACCCGGTGGACCCCTACGTCGAGGTCTATCAGTTCCGCGACAACCTCTACGGCCTGCTGACCGAGAGCGCCGACGGCATGGGCGACCCCTGGATGTACCTGCTCATCGGCCCTGAAAAGGCCATGCTGGTGGACACCGGCTTTGGCATCGGCGACCTCAAGGGGCTGGTGCGCGAGCTGACCGGCGGTATGCCGCTGATCGTGGCCAACACCCACTGCCACTTTGACCACGCCTATGGCAATTGCCAGTTCGAGCGCTGCTATTGCCACGAGCTGGAGGTCGAGGCCATGGAGCGCAAGCAGGACCCCACCATCTGGGACTATCTCTTCACCCCCGAGGGCCAGGGCGTCTGGTTCGATTTTCCCCGCGCCGACATTGTGCCCTGGAACCGCTATGAGGTTGTGGGCGTGCCCGATGGCCACATCTTTGACCTGGGCGGGGGCTATGAGGTGGAGCTGCTCTGGCTGCCGGGGCACGCCGCCGGCCATGCCACTTTTCTTGACAAGCCGAACCGCGTCCTGTTGAGCGGCGATGGCATCATCAGCATGCGCGTGGGCGTGGGCAGCGGCGGCCTGGCGGTCAACTCGGTCAGCAGCTATCGAAACGAGCTGGTCAAGCTCTCCAAGCGCCTGGGCGAGTTCGACCACATCTATTCCGGCCACTTTGTGGGCGACCTCGAGAACTCGGTGGTGCTCGGCCTGATCGCCGCCTGCGACGCGATCATCGCCAACCCGGCGGGTGCCGACGACCGCTATCAGATGTTCAACCGCGAGGCGCTGCTCAAGTACGTGCAGGGCCTGGGAACCATCGGCTATAGCGTCAGCGCCATCTGAATGGCGCCGCCATCTGAATGGCGCCGCCGTCTGAGCGTCGCACCCGAGATTACGCCAGAGGAGAGCGGCCATGAAGGAAAGCAATATCGCCATCGCGTCGACGCTCAAGTCGCGCAAGATCAAGGTGCGCGAGCCCATCGAAGAGCGCTGCTGGGCGTTCATGAAGGCCTTGCGCGAGCGCAGCGCCACCAAGCGCGTCTATGACCTTGACCCTTATGTCGAGGTGTATCGCCTGCGCGAAAACCTCTACGCCCTGTTGAGCGAGCACCTGGGCGGCGCCGGCGACGTCTGGTCGTACCTGCTGCTCGGCCCCGAAAAGGCGCTGCTGATCGACACCGCCCTGGGCGTGGGCGACTTGAAGGGCCTGTGCGACCAGCTCACCGGCGGCCTGCCGCTGCTCGTCGCCGTCACCCACGCCCACGGCGACCACGCCTCGGGCAACTGCCAGTTCGAGCGCGTCTATTGCCACGAATACAGCGTGCCCGCCCTGGAAAAGATGCGCACGCCGCGCTTGTGGGATGCCTACCTCAACGCCGACGGCCAGCCGGTCTGGACGGCCTTTGACCGCGCCGACATTGTGCCCTTTCACGAGTACGACATCGTGGGCTGCCCCGACGGCACGCTGTTCAACCTGGGCGGCGACCACGACGTCGAGCTGATCTGGACGGCCGGGCACCAGCCCGGGCACTGCATGTTCCTGGACAAAAAGGGGCGACTGCTCTTTGCCGGCGACGACGTGATCAGCATGCGCATCCAGATCAGCGGCGGGCGCCCGGGCGAGCCGTATGGCGAGTTTGCCACGGTCGAGGCCTACCGCGACCAGATGGCCAAACTCGCGGCCCGTCTGGACGAGTTCGACTATGTCTTCCCCGCCCACTTTGTCTTCGACCTGGAGAACTATGTGGTGGCCGATCTGGTGGCGGCGGCCGCGGCCATCCTGGCCGACCCGCAGAGCGCCGAGCGCAGCGAGACGGTCGAGTGGGGCGGCCAGACGATGACGCGCTATCACAAATACGTCAAGGGGCTGGGCACGCTGGCCTACACGCTGGACGCCGTGCGAAAGTAGGGCGGTGAGCGCGCCGCACGCTGAATGACCAGGGCCTCGCTCCCATCCATCGAGAGCGAGGCCCTGGCACAAGCGATCTTGGGGCGCGCCTGCCAGGGGTGGATGCACTGTCAATAGCCCAGGCGGTATATCCTCGGCCTTTTCCGACGCCAGCAGCCATGTGGCCGCCAGGGCAATCATCAGCCTCGACGGACGCCCGAGCCTTCTGTGGGCCTCGTCGGCTCCTCTATCACCTGGGGTTGTCGGCTCTTTTGCCGTCGCTGAAAGTAAAAGACGCTCAGGTAGGCGCCAAAGATAAAGATGAGCCCGCTGAGGTAGGCCCAGGTCAAGATGGCCATGATGGCGGTCACCGAGCCATAAATCAGGTTCGAGGCAGAGAGATACGTGGAGCCAAAGTACACAAAGAATCTCTTGGCAAGCTCCCACAGCAGCCCCGCCGCGATTGCGCCCGGCAAGAGCTCGCGCCAACTGGCAGTGGCATGGGGGAACATCAGATAGAGCGACATGAACAGGGCCACATCGAGCAAGATCGTTGGCACGAGCCCCGTGCGACTGAAAAAGCGGGCCAGTTCCTGAGGCAGGCGGGGCAAGAGGCGGGCCGCGACGCTATCGGCGAACGAAGCCAAGAAGAGGATCGGGCCCACAATAAGGAGGACCAGCAGTATCGCCAGGCCACGCCGCTTCCAAACCGGGCGACCTCGCTGTATGCCCCAGACCTGGTTCAGCGTGTTGTTGAGCATGTAGAAAAGGCTAGAGGCCGACCAGACCAGGCCGATCAGGGCCACAATGGTCACCTGCCCGCGCGCCTGGATGATCTCGTCAATGTTCTTGCCCAACAATTGGCCCAGAGACGGCGCGACGAACTCTAGTCTTTCTATGACCAGCGTCTCGTCGATCAACGAGCTAAGGTTGAGGCTGGCAATCGCGATGCTCAACAGAACCAGGGGAAAGAGGGCAAAGACGGCATAGTAGGCCATCGCCGCAGCCGTGGTCACCGCGCCAGGCTCTAGCGCCCGCCGCGCGGCGTGCCCCAGCATCCCCGGCCAGCCGTGCGCCCACTCACTCGAGCGGTGCAGGCTCGCGAGGGCCCGCCGCCAAAGCGTGACGGCGCCCCTAGCCAGCTTGATCATGACCATCGTGCTGTTTATCAAGAGGGCCGCGCCCAGGCGAGGCCGGCAATGCCTCTGATTCGTCCGATAGAGCCGCTGGCAGCAGGGGCTGCGCCCGGTCGATCAGGCTCGCCAGCCGCTCCATGCTACTGCCCACCAGAGGGGGCGGGGGCTCTTCCATGGCCTCGATGAGGGCCCGCACCTGAGCCTGCCGCTCCACCAGATCTGACATCTGCGCTGCGGCCCCCAACACGCGACGGCGGCCGACCAGGCGGCTCCACAAGACCTGGCACACCAGCGATACGAGCGGCGCCACGATGAGGCCGGCCAGCCCGAAAGCGTCTCCCAGGGCCACGAGCAGCACGATGGTGAGAATCGTGTTATGCCATCGATAGTTGAGGAGCCGCGGCCTGACAACCATTCGCAGAGCGATCAGGATGATGAGCGCATAGGTCGCCGTAAGCAGGCTGAGCTGCATGCCGGTCAGCAGCCCCACAATGAGCGGCGCGATCACCGCCAGCGCCGCACCCACCACGGGCACCAGGCACGCCACGGCGCCAAACAGCGCCAGGAGCGTCGGGTAGGGAGAGCCCAGCAGCCAGAAGCCCAGGCTGAATAACAGCCCGGCCAGAAGGCTCTGGATGGCCTGGCTGCGGACGTAGGCGCCCAGGGCGGGCTCGATGGCCTGCCAGATACCACGCGCGAGAGTGCGCTGGTCTGACGGCAGCAGCGAGAGCCAGAGTCGCTCAAAACTGACCTGGCCAGCGCCCCAGTAGACGCTCAAGAACAGCACGATGAGCACCCCACTGACGGCGACGCCCAGCCCCTGGGTGACGCCGAGCAAGGTCGGCAAGACGAGCTGCCCTTCGCTGCCGGTGGCGGCCTCAAGGAGCTGGCTCGGTGTTGGCAGCCGCGCCAGCACGGCGTGTTGAAGCGGGGTGCCCTGCAGCCAGGCCGGCAACATCCACCTGTCTTGCTCAGACAACGTCTGGGACAAAAGCTGAACCTCATCGATCACGGCGTCGCCCGCCTGCAAGAGCAAAAAGCCCAGGCCGCCCAGCACCGTCAGATATAGCAAGAGCCAGGCTGCGCGCGCCACCCAACCTCGCCCCACCAGGCGCTGCATCAAGGGGCGCAACGCGGCGGCCAGAGTCAGGGCAATCAGTGCATAGGCGACGACCATGCGGAACTGCCACAGCACCACCAGGGCCAGCAAGGTGGCCATAACCGCCGCGCCGATTAGGGCGATCCTCTTGGTCATGGCGCACCCGTGGCAGGGGGCTGTGACAGCAAGGCGTCGAGGTCGGTGGCCAGGGCCTCGATCTCATCCATCACCCGGTCAATCTGCTGCACCCTCAGGTCTGAGCCCTCTTTTTCGAGCCGCGCCTGCTTGCGCAGGTCTTGGGCCAGGTCTTGAGCTTCATAGCGCAGCCGACTGGCATAGTCACGGCTGGGCGAGGCCTCTTGCTCGTTCGCGGTCAGATCAAAGACAAAACGATCGAGCAAGAGCTGCGCCGTGGCAGCCAGGGGGATGGCCATGAGCGCGCCGGCTATGCCGAAAAGAGAGCTCAGGGCGAAAATCGCCAGCAGAGAGACGAAAGGGTTGACCCCTACCGCCTTGCGCATGACACGGGGCACCAGCACAGCGTTCTCTAGCTGCTGAATGACCACTGTCGCGATGACCACCCAGATCAGCTTGGAGGGCGCGATGGACAGGGCGATCACCCCCGCCGGAATGGCGCCCAGCAGCGGCCCAACCAGCGGCACGGCCTCGGCCACGCCTGCCACGAGCGCCAGCACCAGGGCATTGGGCAAGCCAATGAGCAGATAGGTCACCAGGGCCATGCCCCCGATGACCAGACACAACACACTCTGGCCGGCGATATAGGAGCCGATCTTGGATGACATGGCCGCGATCAGCTGGCCCATGCTCTCGCGCTTGTCTCCGGGCATCAGCAGCAGCCACGACTGTATCGCTCGCGGCCCATCGAGCATCCAGTGAAAAGCCAGCAGCAGCGTAACGGTCGTCAGATAGATGATCTTGGCCGAGGATGCCAGCAGGCCCGCCGCCTGCCCCGCCAAAGCCAGCGTCTGCTGCTCGGTCTGCTCCAACCCCGGCAGGGTGGCGGGCATAAACTCGCCCAGGCGCTCCGTCAATTGGCTGGGATATCTTGACACCCATTCTCGCAGGGCCAGATAGTATTCCGGCACGTCGGCAGCGATTGTGGCGCCCTGCTCGACCACAAGGGGCAAGATCAGCAGCGCAAAGCCGACGAACAAGGCGAGCAGCAGCGAGTACACCAGCATGATCGCCGCTGTGCGGGGCAATCCTCGCCGATGCAGCCAGGCCACCAGCGGGCCGAGAGCTGTGCCGATGACAATGGCGATCCACAAGACGAACACGGCCTGGTGGAAGCGATAGAGCAGCCAAAAGCCAAGCGCCAGCGTCGCAACGATCAGTGTCGCCGCCATGACGCGCCGAAACGTCCATTGCTGAGCCTGCACAGGCTGATGGGGTGTCATGCTGCCTCTACACGTCCGTGCGAATTTGGGTTACACATGGGCATTGCGTGTCCTCGGGTATCTGAGCAAGACCTACGAGCCATCGCCCAACCGCAGCTGGCACTGGTTTGGCGTGCCAGCGCCAGGCGATGTCGGTGTTGCCAATTGGCCTGCGGCCCACTGACGCTAACCGGGCCGATACCTCGGTCTGGTCGATCAGGCGGGCCTACAGATCGCCCACCGGCGGCAACAGCGCAGCACGAGGCCGCGAGCAGGCGATAGTGAACGAACCGAGCCGCGTTGCGGCTCGGTTATGCAGACTAGAGTGTGCGAGCCTGCTGGCGCACGGCAAAGCGAGCCGCCATTCTACGCCTTCTCGTCTGCCTGGCGCCTTGGCGGCTCCCTTGACGCTAGATCACGCCCATCAGGCTGAGAATGATCAGGATCACGGCGATCACGATCAGCACATGCACGGCGTTGCCGGTCTTGGGAAAGCCGGTGCTAAACCTCGGTCCGAAGAAACCCAACGCCCACAGCACAAGCAGGATGATGATAATGGTCCACATGTTGATGCTCCTTTAGCTAATCAGTGGTCGAGCCTCAGTTGATGGTCAAGGGCCAATTGGCTTGATGGCTGCAAAACCAGTGCGAGTTGCGTCGGGCGGCCCTATCTGCCCAACACCTCTCGAAACGACACATACAAGTCCGTTAGCTGCTCCAACGCCGCAGGGTCATTGCGTGCGAGCAATGAGATCGTGTCATCGCGGCGAGCGAACACGGCCTCGACCTCGGTTTTTTGGCTTTGGGAAAGGCTGGAATCACTCCCCTTGTTGACCTCCTCTCGCAGGGCGACAAAAAAACCGCTGGCAGCCTGGCGGGCCGCTTCATAGTCGCCCCGCTGCGCATCGATGGTGGCAGAAGCCAGCGAGTTCTGGATGGTGGCCAGGGTCAGCTCTTGCGCGGCCACCGCCGAGGCCAGAGCAGTGTCGGTCCGCAGCAGCGCGGCCTGGCTCGTCGCCTCGGCAGCGCGATTGGCGCACTCGCGAGACTGGACCCACATGGGCACAAACCCGATGACCAGCCCGAGTACAAAGACCACGACATAGGTGATGCCGCGTCGTATCCACGACAAAGGCCTCGCGGATGCTGGTTGCGAAAGACTGCTCATGATGACTCTCCTGGGTTGGCCCTGCCTGCAAACTCGCTACCGACGGCGGTCGACACTGCTTGCATGTTGGCGCGCCCCAGGCGCTGCCCGGGGCGCGCCTCTGAATGTCAGTCGGTGGCGATGTTATGCACCGCCTTCTTTTCGGCGTTGATCAAGTCAGAGGCAATCTCTTTCTGCTCGTCAAGCGCCTCTTGACCGCGCTGCCCCAGTTCTTTGGTTTGCTTGCGCACCGCGCTGCCGATCTCGCGGGCCTTGCCACGCGCCAGCTTTACGGTGTCTTGCACCGTCTGGCTTACCTGCTCGCGCAGCTCGACGCTGTTATCTTCGAGCTGGCTGCGCGTCTTTTTTCCCGACTGTGGCGCCAGCAACAGCATGGCTGCCGACCCGATCAGGCCGCCCAGCAGCAAGCCCACCGAAAAGACCCCGGCATTGCGAAGCGGATAACTCTGTGTATGACTGCTCATTGCTCTGTCTCCCGTTCTTTGGTTGAGGGGCGCGTCGATGAACCGACGCGCCCGGTGGTGATGGCAGCCCGCTGGTCCCTCGGTCGGGCTGCCTCTGCTAGCGCCCCGAGGTAGGCGCATAACCTCACTCCCAGACCCATATCCGCTGCTCTAGCGCAGCATAGGTATCGTCGCCTGTCGGCGGTTGAGCTGTGCGTTGCGCATACACCACCAGACGGTGGTCGTACGAGCCGTTGACAAACTCGCCGCTACAGGTGATAAGCGTCAGATGCGCCAGACCATCGGCCGTCTCTTGCGGCCCGGTGCCAGAGAGTGGCCCGAGGCCATAGATGCGCGCCATGGTGCCAGCGTCGGCCGCTTGCGTTAGCGGATAGACCGCCACCTCGGTGACCATGAAGCGAGCGCCGAGGTCGCTCTGCGTATTGTGGACGATGATCAGGTCGCCTGGCCGCAGCTCCGCCAGGCGCTTAAAGAGCGCCGGCTTTCCGCCGATGCCAGAGACATGGCCGCCAATGGTGGCCGTGCCCAGGTCGCCCGGCACCGCGCCGCCGCGATACCAGAACGCTTGCTGCCACACCGGATCATCGCCCGGCCCCTGCGGCGTATCCATCACATTCTGAGATGTGACCCCGACCGCGAGCACCGGAGCGCTCATCTGGAGTGACGGAATGCGCAGCTCGAGCGGCACAGCCACAGGCGCGCTGTGCAGATCAAGGGTCGGGTCGATCAGCGCGTCAGCAATCAGAGGCCGAGCCGCTGTTGGCGCCACCGAGGCCGGACGGAGAGCCGACTGGCCCTCTTTTTGCAGCGGGGCGCCGCCGGTGGCCGGGAAACCAACGACCGTCGGAACGCTCGTCGGCGCCACGATCACCACTGTTGGGGTCGGCGCAACGACCTGCGGGACCGGCGTCGGAGCCTTTGCCGTGGGCGTCGGAGCCTGCACCGTGGGCGTCGGAGCCTGCATGGTCGGCGTTGGCGCCTGCATGGTCGGCGTGGGCGCCTGCATGGTCGGCGTGGGCGCCTGCATGGTCGGCGTCGGCGCTTCCATGGTCGGCGTCGGCGCTTCCATGGTCGGCGTCGGAGCCTCCGCGGTTGGCGTCGGGCCCTCTACGGTTGGCGTAGGCGGCACCGTGGTTGCCGTCGGCGGAACATCTGTTGGCGTAGGCGGAACCCCGGTTGCCGTCGGCGGAACATCGGTTGGTGTAGGCGGAACATCGGTTGCCGTCGGCGGAACATCTGTTGCCGTCGGCGGAACATCTGTTGCCGTCGGCGGAACATCTGTTGGCGTTGGTGGAACATCGGTTGCCGTCGGCGGCACATCGGTTGCCGTCGGTGGAACATCGGTTGCCGTCGGCGGCACATCGGTTGGCGTGGGCGGAACATCGGTTGCCGTCGGTGTCGGCTCGGCGGCGGGACAGATGGTAACGTCGTTGGTGTCCAGCGTCACGGCGCCGTTGATCGCCAACAGTCTGCCCTGCACGTTGGCATTGGTGGTCAGGGTGATGCTCTGATCTGCGAGGATGTTCCCCGCAAAATCGGTGCCTGTGCCCAGCGTCGCCGAACTGCCCACTTGCCAGTACACGCTGCACGGGTCGCCGCTGTTGATCATCTCGACAGTCGCATTGCTCGCGGTTGTGAGCGTGGTCCCGATCTGGAAGATGAACACGGCGGCAGAATCACCCTCGGCGTTCAGGGTCAGCGTCCCCGTCAACTGGGCCGAACTGGTAAAGCAGTAGACGCCCGTGGTGAGCGTCATGCCACCCAGATCTTGGCCCGACAAGTCGGCATCACACTGCATACCCGCCAGGGTGTTGTAGGCCGCCAGGGTGTCGGTTTGAGCCTGGGCCGCGACCCCATCGTTCTCGTGGATCGACCCTCCACTCACGAGGCCCGGAGGAAAGCCGGTGACCGCGGTGCCCGGGCTGACGCCGACATTGCCAGAGACCGTGGTTGAGCCCGTGTTGGTCACCGTCGAGCCGCCCAGCACCGCAAAGCTCGCAGCCACGCCCAGAGAGGGCGCCGCAGGCCCTGCCAGGGCCTGGAAGGCCCCCTCGGGCGCCAACCTAGCGCCCGAGTCTACTGGCCCGGCAGCAGAGAAACCGCCCGTGGCAGACACAAGCGCCGCCAGGACGATCAATCCCAGTAACACACTCCCCTGCCTGTGCTTCATTGCGCCTCCGACCTTTCCGCGGCGGCGATGATGGTGCTGATCATGACCAGCAGTCCCGTCATCACCACCCAGATGCCCCAGATGAGCATCCTGACACTCTTGGCGTTCTGCATGTTGTCAACTCCGATCACTTGCCAAAGCCCTAGTCTCGGCGGGTGGTGTGGGTGGTGCGCTCAGAGCCGCTGTCAGCCATGCTGTCGCCGGGCGAGCGCTCGCTTACTGAGCGCGAGATGGTGCGCGCGCTGGGGCGGTCGAGAGCGACCAGCACCACACGCACGATGACCCAGGCCAGCAGGGCATAGACCGCCATGGCGATGAGGGTCGTGAACTCAAAGACCGAGCCCCCCGCCGTGGGCGTGCCCACCAGCGCCGTGAACGGCGCCACAAAGATGCTGGTGATCCCATAGATAAACACGCTAAAGCCGCTGTCTGGGTTGGCCCCAATCAGCTTGAGCATAAAACGCAGCCCGAGCAGAATCTCCAGGATGCCCACCAGGGTCCAGACGATTCTGGAGAACTGAAACGAGCTCTGCCGCCGCTCGGCCGCAACATCGCGTGTCACGCGCTCGGTGGCGGCATAGCCTGGCTCGCGGGTGACCACCGTTTCCTCGCGGCGGTCGACCGCACGCTCATCGGTCGGTCGATTTTCTGTCATGATGCTCCCTTTGCTCTATCGAGCGGTTGTAGGTTCAATGGTCTGGACAGTTTATAGCGCCCAGAGCGTGCTGGAGGAGAGAGTCAGCGCGCTCTGGGCGACGGATAGGCCTGGCTACCCTGCTATCGAGTAGAAATCAGTAATGCATCCAGGATAGCTGTATGGCCTTTTGCCGTTTACCCGCGCCCCCGGCGAAAGAGCCTGACGATCCACAGCAACAGCACTGCGCCTGCCAGCGACACCAGCAGGGCCGGGAAGCTAAAGTTGTTTTGGTTGATGGTGCCAATGCCCAACAGGGGCGTCAGCACGAGGCCTGCCAGGAACGCGCCCACGATGCCCACGACAATATCGAGTAGCAGGCCCTGCCTCGAGTTGGTGTGCATGATCATGCTGGCAATCCAGCCGATGACCGCGCCGGCGATGATCCAAATCAAAAAGTTCATGTTCTTGTCTCCTGTATAGGCGTGGGCGCGGCTCGTCCGCACCCGCTAGGCTGGCAACGCTCTGATGGGGCTAGAGCCCCTTGATTCGGCTGTTGAACTCTTCTTCGGCGCGCTCGCGGGTGTAGCCATACTTTTCCTGCAGCAGGCCGATCAGTTGCTCTGACTTGCCGGCCACCCGATCCAGGTCGTCATCGGTGAGCTTGCCCCACCACTCTTTGGCCTGGCCGCGCACTTGCTTCCACTTGCCTTCGAGAATATCGTTGTTCACTTGATGCTTCCTCAGCTTCGCCAGGTCGGCTCAGCTCACTTTTTGGCTTTGCTCTTGGGCTTGGACTGCTTTTTCGGCTTGGCTTTGGGTTTCTCGACGGCGGCGGCCACGTCCTGGTCTTTGGCTTTGCCCTTGGGCTTGGCGACCACGGCTTCCACCTGGTCCTTCG
>Ga0351910_1153_pt1 | contig 20692 bp, 22 predicted proteins | sample TotcelHT113001L5_FD_206860 | JGI IMG/M metagenome (GOLD analysis project Ga0351910, IMG submission 206860) | Enriched cells from coal bed in the Powder River Basin, Montana, United States - Total cells T11 rep1 HSBNCT.T11.300.1.L5 ...
CTATTGTCTGAGCGCCGACGAAATGCTGTCCTACAAAGAACTGGAGCGTTTTCCCCAGCGCCAGCGGCAGTGGCTCTATGGCCGCGTCGCGGCCAAGGACGCGGTCCGCCTGTGGGTGGCGAAGCGACAGCAAGGGGAGATGTCGCATCCGGCGGCGTTCGCCATCACTTCGGATGAACGCGGACGACCGTTCGTCAAGCCCGCGCCGAGTTGGGGATCCGCGCCGTCGGTGAGCATTTCTCATTGCGAAGAACGAGCGATAGCGGTCGCTCACGAGCATGACATCGGCGTTGATATAGAGCGTATCGCCACTCGCGACGTCGGCGTTGTCGAAGCCTTCGCCTCAGCGAAGGAACGCGAAATGATCGCTAGTTTTCCCGTCCAAGAACGCGACGCTTGGTTGACCCGGCTGTGGTGCGCGAAGGAGGCGCTCGGCAAGCTCTTGGGCGTCGGTCTTGAGGGCAAACCGCTTGCGATGGAGGCAACCGAAATGACCGGTGACGGACAGATCGTGCTTTCGCACAAGGACAGGAACGCGCGCGCGCGCGTTTCGACGATCGAAGCTGACGGATTCATTATCGCCTACGCAGACTTGGAGCAGTCCGTCGCGTAATCGGAAACCATTTGGCGGCATTCGCCGAGGAGGGGATCATGTTGCAGACGATGCTTCCCAATGAACAGCGGGTGTTCTGTGTGAATCCTTTGGAGGCCCCGATCATTTTTGGACAGATCGCGCCCTACTTCAAACATGGGATCGAAATTGAGGAGGGAGACACCATCGTCGACGTCGGCGCGAACATCGGACTCTTTACCTTGACCGCGTGCGATTGGGGGAAACGCGCCGTAAAAATTCTCGCCTTTGAGCCGATTCCAGACCTATTCAAATGCCTCACGGCCAACGCCAAGAAGTACAAGCTCGACAGCCTTGTCACCTTGCCCTACGCCCTCTCACGAGAGAGCGGCGCGATCGAATTCACGCACTATCCGCTGCTGACCTCGATGTCGACAGCCTATCCCTATGATCCGAACGCAGCGTCGGTTCGACTTGGCTTTCGAGACATACTGCCTCAGTTCCCACCATTTCTGCGATGGATACAGCGACTGCCGCCCAAGCCGCAGGAAGTCGCTCTGCGCATTCTTCTTAAAGTCCTGCTCCGCGGCCGACGCGTTTCGTGTCAGGCGATGTCGCTCTCAGACGCAATTCGCGACCATGAACTCACACGCATCGATCTCGTGAAGATCGCTGCCGAAATGGCCGAACTCGACATCCTGCAGGGCGTCACAGCTGACGACTGGGGAAAGATCAAGAAGATCGTCGTCGAAGTGCACGACGTTGAAGGCCGATTGAACAAGGTGCGGAGCCTGCTTCAGGCCGCCGGCTTCCGGCGCATCGACGATGAGCAGGATCCGCAGATGAGGGAGTTTCGCGTGCACACCGTTTACGCGACCAAGTGAGGAGAATGATGGCGTCGATTTCCGCTCAGGCCTGGTTGGCTGATGCTATTCCGAGGAGCAGAATATGCTTTACGCGTTGATTATTTCTTTCGTAGGGCTGCAGCTGTTCGTGGTGCTTGCGCCGATGCTACGTTTCGCAAAGTGTTTCCGCCGCGCGCCGTCCTTGCGAACAGAGCAGCCAAAAGCAGCTGTCATCTTGCCGTGTAAGGGGATAGATGACGCTCTGGTCGAGACCGTTCGGCGGTTGTTGCGCCAGGACTACAATAACTACGGGCTGCTGTTTGTGACCGAGAGCGAGGAAGATCCGGCGCATAAGTTGATCAAGGGCCTGATCGAGGGCGCTTCGCCTCCGGCGCGACTGATCACTGCTGGACCCGCCGCGGCCTGCGGACAAAAGGTTCATAATCTCACCACCGCGGTTGACGATCTTGATGAGTTCTTTCCCGACACTGAGATCATCGCCTTTTGTGATTCCGACGCACAGCCGCAAACGGATTGGCTGACCAATCTGGTCGCGGGACTCTCGGACCCTGAAGTGGGCGTCGCCACCGGCTATCGCTGGTATCTTCCCGCCGGCAGCGGGCTCGGGTCTCTGCTGTTGAGCGCCTGGAACGCGCAATCGCTGTTCTTGTTTGGCGATGAGTCGAGCTTCGCCTGGGGAGGGACTATGGCGATGCGCCGCGTTGATTTCGAAAACTTGGAAATCCGGCGACGCTGGCGGGGAGGGGTGAGCGACGACGGCAGCGTGACGACCGCGGTCCGTTCGCATGGGAGGCGCATTCAATTCGTGCCCCGCTGTCTCGTCGCCTCGCGCGGCGACGCGAGCTTGAGCGACGTTCTGGAATTCACGAACCGCCAGATCATCCTGACGCGAGTTTATATGCCGCGCGCGTGGCGGGAGATCGTGGCGCTGACGCTGTACTTCTGCGCGCTCTTCGCGCTCGTCGCTGCGCTTCTCTACAGAGCCTTCGCCCAACAAGCTCTTCCCGATGGCGTCGTCAGCGTGCTGCTGCCCGGCATGGCGTTTGCAATGGTCTTACAGTGCTGGCTGCAGACCGCCTTTGCGATGCGCATTCTGCCGCAGCATCGCGACGAGTTGAGACGGCTTCGATGGGCCTATCTTGGCGTAATGCCTCTGGTGGCGCCTCTGGCGCTCTGGAACGTGATCGTATCGTGCTTCTCTCGACGCATCGTTTGGCGCGGGATCGGCTATGAACTGCTCGGCCCTAATCAGACCGTCATCTGGAAACGCGATCTTCCCGATCCGCACGCGATTTAGGGCGTCTGCGTTGTGTCAAAGGAATCATGATGTCCGGCCTGCAGAGCAAGCGTACTGATGTTTTCGTTCTCCGAAGCGTTCTGTGGCGGCGTCATCCGATAAGACGATGCGCGTTTAGCGGAAATTCGCTGGAATCGAGGGAACGGTTTTGCGCGAACGTTGTTACTCCTCTAACGGAGGGACTGCGATGTATTTCCTTCCTGATCAAGATCTAAAAATCGAATGGGTTCGCAAGGACGAAAGTTGTCCGCACGAGGGCCATTCCTGGTACGGAAGTCGATACTGCTACTTCGAGATCGATCGTAGCGAGTGCGACTCGGCGATAGACGTTTGCCCCGTCTACGTTCTCTATTCAATGACCGGCGAAACGCTGATCAACGAGCTTGCACGGCGCAAGGCGTCTGAACTGAGAGTGGCGCCGGCAACCGACGCCGTCAGTGAAATCGAGCGCTTGACGAGTGGCGAAGTCAGACATCGCTCGGACGAGATGCAGTTTATCGGACGCTTCATCATGCGCTCGATCGAGGACGCCTGGGACGATCGTACGGATGACCAAGCTGTGTCGACATGGACAAGACTGGCGTCAATGGCGCCATCGTGGAGATTCGGCTTCAGGCGAAGAAAAATCCAAGTCAGCCGTGACGCCATACGGCTGACGAAGGACGCCGCTGAAGTCGTAGAGACCAGAGAAGCGGCGAGCCGGCCGCGGTAGGTTCAGGCGTGATTGAGGCGCTAGGACGCAGTCCGTCGGCTGCGCAATTCGAGGTTGCGAGCGGAGAGAATATGTCGCCTGGCGCTGTGCGCTGTCACCGGCAAGGTGAGCTTGAAGAGCGAGAATAGCTGCGGGAGCCTTTCGAAATGTCGCTAGGAAAAGAAATTGGCCTCGCCACGAGACAATTTGGCGGACGCAGCGGCGTTGCATGGACGCGTCCGAGTCTGACGCTTCTCATTGCTTGGCGAAACCTCGTCCACGATCGAGTCCGTTTCGCCGTGACGCTCGTCGGAATTGCCTTCTCGACAATCCTCGTCGGCATTCAGTTGGGCATGCTCCTTAATTTTCTTCACACGACGTCGACCGTCGTGGACCATGCCGGCGCGGATCTTTGGGTCGCCGCGCATGGCGTTCCCAGCGTCGATCTTGCAACGCCGATCGATGGCAGACGCAGATTCCAATCGTTGGCGGTGGAAGGCGTCGCCGTCGCCGAGCCTTATCTTCTGCATTTCGGCTTTTGGAAGCGCGCCGACGGGATACGGCAGATTGTCATCCTCATTGGCGTCGAACCGGGCGCCGAGATGGGGTTGCCGCTGACTTTGCCCGCCGGGCAAAGCTTCCGAGAGGCGCTATCCAGCCCCGACGGGATTATCATCGATCGACTCTACGCCGAAAAGCTTGGTGTTACCGGCCTCAATCAACTCGTTGAAATTAATGATCGCCGGGCGCGGGTCGTCGGCTTTACGGACGGGATAAGGACATTCACGCAATCGCCCTATGTCTTCACCTCGCTACGTAACGCGCGATCGCTGCTGGGTCGAACAGACAATCTCATCACTTACGTGTTGATTCGGCTCGCCCCCGGTCAGGATCCGGCGACGGTGATCGAGAGACTGTCCGCCCGAATGCCAGACGTCGACGTAATGACCTCGCGGGAATTTGCGGCCAACAGCCAGAAATACTGGCTTCTGACCACGGGCGCGGGCATTTCGATCATCTGCTCCTCGCTGCTTGCGCTTTTTGTTGGCGTCGTGATCGTCGCCCAAACGCTCTACGCCAGCACCATGGATCGTCTTCCCGAATACGCAGTCATTCGTGCGATGGGCGGGCCGCGATGGTATCTCTACAAGATCGTCATTGAACAGGCGGTGATTGGCGGTCTGATCGGAAGCGTCGTCGGGATCGGCGCCGTGGCGGTGCTTGTGTATCTCGGCCGGAACATGAGTTCGCCGCCGCTTGTCCCAGCCTGGCTTGCTCTAGGCATCGGGGCCGTCACCGTGGTGATGTGCGTCGGCGCCTCGCTCGTGTCGATCAGCAAGATCACATCAATTGATCCAGTGAAGGTGTTCAGATGAAACGCGCCGTCATCAGCGCCTCTGGCGTCAGTCATTCGTTCGACACCGGGCCGACGCCGGTCACCGTGCTGCGTGACATCGACGTTGAGGTCTACGCCGGCGAGTTGCTGATGCTTGTGGGACCGTCGGGCAGCGGTAAGACGACGCTGCTCCATATTCTGGGTCGGCTGCTCAGCCCTTCGAGCGGAGTCGTGACGCTATATGGAAAAAACACGCAGGCGCTCGGCGAAGAGGAGCTCGCAGCGCTGCGGCTGAAATATTTCGGCTTCATTTTTCAAGCCTACAATCTGTTCCCCGTGCTGACCGCCACGGAAAACGTGATGGTGATGCTCGATCTTCTCGGAGTGTCCCGGCAGATTGCTCGGGAGCGCGCGCGCGAACTCCTGAAATCGGTGGGCTTAGGTCACCGACTCGACTCCTTTCCCTCTCAGTTGAGTAGCGGCCAGAGACAGCGCGTCGCGATCGCGCGCGCTCTGGCCGGCGATCCCAAGATCCTGATGGCCGACGAACCGACTGCCGCGCTGGACGCAGAAAGCGGACTTCGCGCCATTGAGCTTTTGCAGATGCTTGCGCATCAGCAGGAGCGAGCGGTGGTCATCGTCACCCATGATCCGCGTATCCTTCAATTCGGGGATCGCGTGATACATCTCGAAGATGGACAAATCGCCGAGCGTTTGGCGACGCCGCGCGGTCCATCTCCCCTGCACGCAATGGGAGCCTTGTGATGAAAATGTCGTCACGCGTCGTCGCAATTCTGACTTTCCTCGGCCTGGCCGCGCTGAGCCTCTTTCTCTTTCAGTCGATCGAGAGCACGCAATCAACCGCTCGCGCCACAACGTCGCTCGCCGGAGTTGCGCAGCATGTCGCCGCCGCGCCGGGAATGGTGGAGCCTGAAGGCGAGGAGCGCGAAATCGCCGCGCAAGCGACAGGCGTCATCCGCGAGATGCGGGTCGAGGAGAACGATGAGGTGGCGGCCGGTCAGATCATCGCGGCGCTCGATAATACCGAGCAGGTTGCTCGGCTGGAGTCCGCGCGCGCGGCGCTTGCGCTGCGGCAGGCCGAACTCGAGCGCCTCACCAATGGCGCGCGCGCCGAGGAGCGCCGAGAGGCGAGGGATGCTCTGATGGAGGCGGACGCGGCGCTCGATTTGGCGCGACGCGAACATGAGCGACGGCTGCCGCTCACCAAGAGCGGCGTTTCGCCCCAAGCGGCGCTTGATCAGGCCACGTCCCACTGGAACGTCAACAAGGCGCGGCGCGCGGCGATCGCGGAAAGGCTCGCGATGCTCGAGGCTCCGCCGCGCGCCGAAGATCTCGCGGCGGCGCGCGCGCGGGTGCGGCTCGCGGAGGCGGATGTGGCGCTGTCGGAGGCGCTTTTGGAAAAGACGCTGGTGCGGTCGCCGATCGCGGGCACGATCCTGCGTCGCTCTCGCGTCGCCGGCGAAGCCGTGACGCACGTGCCGCCGACGCCGATCGCCATCGTCGGCAATGTTCGCGGTCTGCGTGTGCGCGCGGACGTCGATGAGACCGACGTCGGGAAAATCGTCGCCGGGCAGCGCGTCGAGGTCACTGCGGACGCGTTCCCAAATCAGAAATTCGGCGGAAGAGTTTTCCGCGTATCGTCCAGAATGGGCTCCAAGATGGTTCAGACCGGTCGGCCGACCGATCGCGTCGACGCCAAGGCGCTGCAGGTTCTTATAGATCTCGACCCCGGCGTGAAATTGCCCGTCGGGCTGCGCGTAGACGCTTATTTTTTGGTCCACCCGCTCTCGGCGCAGACAGGTTGGCTCCAACCGATGAAGGCACAAAAATCCGCGGGGCGATTCGCCATCGCGCGCGACTGACGGAGCGCGAGGAAGTCGCGCGAATTGATTGGCTAATTCTAGATAACGCCCCGGCGAGCGCCGGAATTATCCTAACAGGGGCTATCAGAAGGAGAGCGCCAAAATGGCTAAGCTCGCTCGCGCAGTCTATCCTGAACTTTTGGATTCTCTTCCATGCGACGATCCCCGAGCCATGCAGTCGCGCCGCGACCTGCAGCGCGTCAACAGCTGGATGTTGCAGACCAAGATTATGGCGACGATGCTTTCCCGCCATTTCGACAGGACGCCGAAAACCATTCTCGATCTCGGCTCCGGCGACGGGGCATTGATGCTCGGCGTCGCAAATCGCCTGGCGCCGAAGTGGCAAGGCGTGACGGTGCGCCTGCTCGACCAACAGGACATTCTATCGGACGAGACGCGCCAAGCCTTTGAAGCGATCGGATGGCGGGCGGAGAGCGTCGTCGCAGACGTCTTCGATTACCTTTCGCATGACGCCGCGACGACGGACATCATCTCAGCCAATCTGTTTCTGCATCATTTTGAAAACCCCGACCTCGCCCGCTTGCTTGAATTGGCGGCGGCGCGCACGACGCTGTTCGTAGCATGCGAACCCCGTCGCGATCATTTTTCGCTCATGGCGAGCAGCCTGGTCTGGGTCATCGGCTGCAACGACATCACGCAATGGGATGCGAAGACGAGCGTGCGCGCCGGCTTTAACAACCGCGATCTATCGAAGCTGTGGCCAGATCAGAAGGACTGGGTTCTCGACGAGAGCCCCGCAAGGCCATTTACGCACTGCTTCGCGGCGCGGCGGTCGAATTCCGCTCCAGGTGACACGCCTTCGTAACCCGTCGCTCTCGCGAGCGGCTGGCTTGGGCCAATCGACGCAACAATCGCTTCAACAGACGGTGAGGAGCCCCCAAAGGACAAGCCAGTCGCTCCGGAAGTGCTTCGCGAAGAGGTGGAATGAGGAGTCGTATCGTGACGGAAGCAAGCGTGATCATCGGCGGCGGCGTCGCTGGAGCTACGGCGGCGCTTGCTTTATCCCGCGCGGGTCGGCGCGTCGATCTTTATGAGCGCTCGTCGTCGGCGAGTCATAAGATTTGCGGCGAGTTCATGAGCCGTGAGGTCAGCGCGAATTTGCGATCTCTTGGCGTAGACCCGGTGGACCTGGGCGCTCGACCGATCAACCGTGTGCGATTGGTTCGGGGGAATCGCAGCGTGGACCAACCGCTGCCTTTTCCGGCTCTGGCGCTATCGAGAAAAATCCTCGACGAGGCTCTGCTCGAACAAGCGACGTCCTGCGGCGTGAACGTCATCCGCGGCAAGGCGGCGCGGCGCATCGAGCAATCGGATGACGGCGGCTTCGAAGTGTCCTTCGGCTCCGGAGACAGCGCGCCGGCTCGCGCGATTTTTCTTGCGAGTGGCAAGCACGATTTGCGTGGCGTCAAGCGCGCTGCGCCTGGGCGCCAAAGCGATTATCTCGCTTTGAAAATGTATTACCGTTTCAATAAGAAAAAGACCGAGCATCTGCGGTGGGTGACGGAGCTCATTCTCCTCAAGGAATGCTATCTCGGGCTAATGCTCGTCGAAGACGATCGCGTCAATTTTTGTTTCGTGATCAGCGAGGAGCGCTTCGCTAAAGGAGGGGGAACCTGGCAAGGTGTTCTGCAGCAATTCAGTAGCGAGTCGGACTACGTAGCGGCTTACTTGGAGGGCGCCGTGCCTTTGCTGGATCGCCCGCTTGCGATCAGCCGCGTGCCTTATGGCTTTGTGCATAATGCCTCCCCCGAGGACCCGCCGGGACTATGGCGGCTTGGCGATCAGATTGCGGTGATCCCTTCTTTCACTGGCGACGGCATGGGCATGGCGAGCTGCAGCGCAGTTCTGGCGGCCAACATGTTTCTCGAAGGCGCGACGTCGCATGAGTTTCATCGCCGCTTCAGCAATATCGTCAGAAAGCAAATGCGCGTTTCAAAGCCGTTGAACAGCATGTTCTTCAGGCATTCGGTTGGCCAGGACGCCCTTATATGGCTCGCCTCGCAGTTTCCGAGCGGCGTGCGCGCGATCGCGCGCGCGACGCGCGTTCCCGAAGAGGCGATGCCGCGTATCGACTAACGGCGTTTACAGATCAAGTATCAACTTGTACAAGAAGCGCCAGATGCGATGGTCTCTGGCTAGACGCGTCATTTCAACAACGGAACTCTCGAACGCTACGGCGGTCTGCCCCAGCGAGATGAATGTGAGATGGCCCAACGATTACGTTTTTGGGCGGGGCGCTTGACTGACCCAACTTTTTCCTGGTCTCCCTAGTATCGACAGCTTCTTTCAGCGAGGAGATCGATAATGGTACTCTCGAGCCGGATTATCGATCAGGGAACCCAGCTGAACTCGAGCCGCTCCATACGACAGACGCGACTCATGGTTCTTCTGCTGTCTGTTTTGACCTTCTCTGGCGCGCAGGACGCCCAGGCTCAGTCCCTCAAGCGCGATCTGCGGGGCTTTTCGCTCGGCATGTCCAAGGATGAAGCGGCAAGACTCGCGCGCTCGCAGTGCAACAACTTCGGAAAGGTCTCGTTCCATGGCGGCATGCGCGCCGAGGAGTTCTTCGCATCGTCATCTGAATACGGGAAACAGTTCTCCTGCAGATTTGAAGACGGCTCCATCGTCAACTATGCGCTCACCCCGCGGACCGGCAAGGTCTACAAGCTGAACGGCGTGTTCCTTTCACAGATGACCTGTCCGGAGCTTCTCGATTTCATCATCGAAGAATTTAAAGTAAGCGAGAAATATTCGAAATATCATCCAAAGCCCAAAGCCGAGCGCGACTGCCAGGGATGGGCGTGGCAATCCGGTCCGAGCTACGATTTGAAAGTTTGGCTTAACGAGCCCGACGCCACGCGATTCAACGTGAGCTTGATGGACAGCGAAGTTGTCCGGCAGAACGAGGCCTCGGCCGAGGATTCCGAAAAACAGTCGCGCGTCAAACCCCGCTTGTAGGTTCAGGGGTTCCTCGGCGCGGCGCCGGGCCGCGCAGGTTCATCGATCAGGCGTATCGGTTCCGTACCATTTGTATTTGACCTGCTCGAAATGAACGACAGGGTCGTAACGCACGACATTGAGATTGAGCGTCTCGGCCGTCAGTCTGCCGATCGCGGCCAAAATCGCGTATGAGGCGACGACGCGGTCCCTTTGGGAAATGACCAGATTGGCGCGCGCATTGAGTAAAGTCTGCTGAGCGTTCAACACGTCGAGCGTCGTGCGCTGCCCCACCTGCGCCTCGTCCCGAACGCCTTTCAGAGCGAGCTCGGCCGCCTTCACCGTCGCCTGATCCGATTTGATCTGCGATCTGGCCGTGTCCAGCAGACCATAGCTCGAGACGACGTTAGCGCGAACGCGGTCGCGCTGCGCGTCGGCGTTGAGGCGCGCTTTGCCGAGCACCTCTTTCGCCTTACGGATCGAGGAATACTCCCCTCCTCCTTGATAGAGGGGGACATTGAGCGCGCCGTTGACGCCCGCCGAAAATTGCCGCGAGCCGGGCAGTCCAAGGAAAGAGTCATACTGCTGGGATACTTGCGCATTGACCGACAGCGTGGGCAAAAGCGCGCCCTCGGCGACTTTCACCGCCGACTCCGCGGTGTCCACCCGATGTAAGGCCGCGACGACGGCGGGATGCTCGACAAGCGCGACGTCGATCGCATCCCTCACTGATTTGGGCAACATCCGCTCAACCGATGGGGCCGGCTCGAGACGTTTCGGCTCCACACCGATGATCTGCCGGTAAACGGCGGCGCTGCTTTTCAATTGCGCCTCGGCGGCAAAATATTCTGAGCGCGCATGGGAGACGGAGGCTTCGCTCTGCGAGACGTCGGTATTCGTCACGTCACCGGATTGATAGCGCTTCTGCGTATCGTGCAACTGTAGATCGAGCACGGCGATGTTGCTCTTGCGCAGCGATAGGATCGCCGCGTCGCGCATCACGTCCATGAAAGCGGTCGCGCCGCCACGCAATATCTCCTGCTCAGAAAGCCGCATCAGGGCGCGCGACTCAAATACGCTCGACTCGGCGCGACGCACCGAATTCTCCGTGCGACCGCCATCAAAGAGATTTTGCGAGACGTTCAGCGTGGCCCCGCGCGGATATCCCGTATATTCATCAGTAAGCGGGATGCGCTGATTGATCACCGGCAGTCGCACTGGAATCCTGAGGTTCGAGCGCTGCGCGCCAACGCTTGCCTGAATATTGGCGTTGGGACGCAGTCCTGACCATGCGCTCGAGACGTCTTCGTCACGCGCACGCACGTCGGCGCGTTGCTCGTTTAGGTCCGGGTTACCGGCATAAGCCCGGGCGAGCGCAGAGGAAATTGTTTCGGCTGAGACATCGCTTGCGCTTGCCAACGCGAGGCCTGCCCCTGCCGCTATGACTGTAAGCGCGCCGAACGATTTCATGGAATCCCACTCTCTCGCTCCAGCGCGAAGCGCACCGCTCAACGCCGGAATGAGCCTTCCGGGCTCTTACGCCGCTTTTGAAAATTGGGAGCGAACGCGTGGGCGCAGCAGAACTGATCCCGTTTCATTCGTCCAATCAGATACGTCGCGTATATGAATGATAGTACCAGCAGCAGCGCGTCACAGGAAGGTGACCAAAGCTGATCAGCCGATATTTATTGTTGAAGTGGCAAAAATGACACAGCGCTTGCTCCAGACTTGAGCTCTTTTCATAAAAAACTGGTTTGGTTAATTTGAAACGGCGTTCAATGACAAAATTTATTGGAGAGAATTATTTGGGCGGCGATGCCTATTCTTTGAGCAGCGACCGCAATCCGATGCAAAGCTTTCGCAAGCAGATCGGCGCCGAGCACCTTGCCGGCATGTTCGCGTCTCACGGCAAGACGCCTGATTATAGAAACGGGGATGGCGTCGGGGGCGTTGCGGCGGAGCTTGCCGGGCGCGGCGGCGCGCTCGATCGAGCCGGCCGAAAGGCACGTCAGATCTAGCTCTTGGCGGTCGCGCGTCAGTGTCCGCGAGGGCGATACGCGTCGCCCGCGCTGTTTGCTTGAGCGGCCCATACACAAAAATTTCGGGACGTAAGGCACGAATGGAGGATCACGGCTCGAGAGAATTATGTTTGCTTTCCCAGATTGCGGGCCGCGCTCATTAGCGAGGCGTTCGAACTTTTCTCAATTTAAAGGAGTCCGTTATGCGAAATCTCCTCATCCTCGCGATCTCCGCCTGCATTGGCGGCGGCATTATCACCTCCGCGGCGAGCGCACGGCCCGTGACGACGGACGAGTGCCTCGCGCGCGGGCTTTGCGCCTACGTCAGCCCGAAAGGTCGCGTGACATGCGGAAAATGCCCCGGCCAGCTAAAGTCGTCAGTCTGGTTCGCGACGCGCGCACAGGCGACCTCGAAGCGCAGCAAATAGGTTGGTCGCCGGCGTTGGTTCTGCGCGCGGATAATTGGTGATAGACAGGGGCGGGAGCACGACTTGATGTCGCATCCGTTGCTGATCCGCGCGCTCTCCGTCGCGCTGTCTGTCGGTCTCTACCTCGCGCTGGCGATCCTTGGCGCCGGCGGGCTCGACGCCTACTTCGCCGATCCGGCGCGGACGGCGCTCGTCGTCGTCACGCTCGCGCTTGGAGTCGCGTCGCTCTTCGTCGGCGGCAATCTCAGCTCCGGCCTGCGCGAGGACCGCGGCAATCGATGGGTCATCGCGGCCTTTCTCGTCATCGGACTTCTCGGCGCCTATCTGCCCGCCTGGGCCGATCGGGAAGGGCTGTGGAGATTGGACGGCGACGCCATCCGATGGTTCGGCGTCGTGCTCCTTGCGGCGGGCGGCGCGTTGCGGCTGTGGCCGGTCGCCGTGCTCGGGCGCCGCTTCAGCGGCCTCGTCGCCATTCAGCCGGGCCACGAACTCGTCACCACGGGACTTTACAGCCGCATCAGACATCCGAGCTATCTCGGCTTGCTGATCTCGGCGCTCGGCTGGGGACTGGGCTTCAACACAGCGGTCGGTGTCCTCATGGCGTTGGCGAATATTCCGCCGCTTGTCGCGCGGATGAACGCCGAGGAACGCCTGTTGAGCTCGGAGTTCGGCTCGGCCTATGCGGCCTATCGCGCCCGAACGGCGCGGCTTATTCCGGGCGTATATTAGCTTGCGCGTTTTGGAAGCGGACGGCGCCCGCAGCTTCACGACGGTTCGCCAACGCGGCAAAGGAAAACTCATGAAGCGTCTGCTGTCGCGCCTGTTGCTGCTCAGTGTTTTCATCGCGCTGCCGGCGCAAGCCGGCGACGTCATCAAGCTCGCGCCGGGCGGCAGCGCGATTTTTTCGCTGCAGGAGAATGCGACGACCGGCTATTCCTGGCGCATCGATCAGGGCGCGAGCCGTGATCTCGACATTCTGGCGATATCCGACGGTGGCCGCGGCGGCGGTCGGCGGCGCATGGTCGGCAGCCCCAGCGTGCGTCATTGGAAAATCCGCGCGCTCAAACCCGGACGCGCCGAAATCGTCTTCGCCTATCAGCGTCCATGGGAGCCCGCGCCCGTCAAAACCCGCAGTGTCGAGGTGGAGGTCGCGCCTTAGATTGAGGAGTCGCTCTTGGGGGCCGATTTCATCGCGTCTTCGAGACTCATCATGGCGGAGCCGGGCTTCGCCGGCTTTTGTTGACTCTCGTGCGGCGCCCAACCCGACGCCCAAATGATTTCAAAGCTCGCGCGCACGCGTCCGTCGGCGTCGCAGAAGCGCTCGGCGTAGATTTGCGCCGCGCGCGCCACGACATCCCGCCGCAGGGGTTTACGAGACCGTTTGTCAAGGACGTTGGCGGCGCCCATCGCGCGCAGATCGCCCATCAGCGCAAACATCGAATTATAGCGCAGCGTGAAGCTGTCGACGTCGGCGACGGGCAGGGCGAAGCCGGCGCGCTGCAGCAGTCCGCCCATGTCGCGCACGTCGACGAAAGGCGATACGCGGGGACTCGCGCCGCCGGTGATTTCCTCTTCGGCCTGCGCGAGCGCGGCGCGAAGCTCGACGAGGCTGGCGCCGCCGGCGAGGCAGGCGAGGAAGAGTCCGTCCGGCGCAAGCATGCGTCTCGCCTGCGCCAGCGCGCCCGGCAGATCGTTGACCCACTGCAGCGACATGCCCGAGACGATCAGATCAAATGAGCCCGGCGCGAAGGGCGGAGCTTCTTCGTCAGCGATGACGTCGCCGGCATGGCCGCCCGCGCGCAAAGGCCGCGCACGGCCGCTCGCGACGACGGCTTGCGCGAAATGTCCGCTTGGCGAACCGAGATCGAGCGCGCGCGGAAATTCGCGCTTCACCGTCAGCAACCGATCGAGCAGATCCTCGGCGGCGCGCGTCATCAGGAAATCCGGCGCGCCTTTTGACATGGCCTGGCGCAAGCGCCGCCGCAGCAGCGCGCGATCAAAAATCTTCGGCGGTCCGGCTGTCTCGCTCATGCCTTATTACCGCGCCCGCGCCAGTTACCCTGCAAGTGCGCAATGCGCATGAATTTCGACGAAAGGATGGCGCAATTTTGAAGCGATGATCTGAAGCGAAGCGGTCGCGAGGATAGAACATCCCAAATTATCTTAACGTTAAGCCATAACCTGAAAACGCGAAACGTTTCGACAAGATCGTGGCGAAAGTTAGACTGCCGCCATTCGAGAAGTCGCTGTCTAGGCTTCAACACGTAGGGTGTAGCGTCATGCGTAAACTGTTTGCTTTTTTGCGTCGATCCCACACCGCCGGAGCGCCAACCGGAACGTCAGCTGGAACGTCAACCGGAACGCTTCAGGCATTTTTGATGGCGACCGTCGTCGGCCTCGGCGTCGCCGCGCTTCCGCAGGACGCGAACGCGCGCAACATCGTCTCTTTCTCTCCCCATGTCGCTCCCGGCACCGTCGTCATCAGCGCTGGCCAGCGCAGGCTGTTCTACGTCGTCGACACCGGAGTCGCCATCAGCTATCCCGTCGCCGTTCCCAAGCGCGGCAAGGAATGGTCGGGCGCGACCTCCATCGAGGGAAAATATGTCAATCCCGACTGGGTTCCGCCAGCGGTGGTGAAGGCCGACCATCCGGAACTCCCGAATTTCATTCGTGGCGGCTCGCCGCGCAACCCGATGGGCGTGCGCGCTTTGACGCTCAGCAGCGGCGAAGTGGCGATTCACGGCACGACCCAGAGGATGCGCGCGTCAATCGGCACGGCCGCCTCCTACGGCTGCATCCGAATGTTGAACGAGGACGTTTCCGACCTCTACGATCGCGTCGACGTCGGATCGCCGGTCATGATGACGCGCTAGCCCAGGCGACCCATAAAAAGCGCAAGCCTCGCCCGCGAACGTGCGGACGAGGCTTTTTCGTTCTCCGCGCGCTCTCGCCCGCCGCGCGATTTCGCCTTTTATCCAGAGCTTTTTTTTGGCGCGCGCAGCTGTGGAAGAGGGCGGCTGCGCCATGGACGCAGGCACGCGAATCCCACAGTCTCCGCCCCAACACGGTCCGACGATCGCTTTTTTGGCGTCGGAGTTCTTGTGTGGAGTATAGTGATCGCAAGAGATGATTCGACTTTGAATCAATCGCTTGAAAAGGAGGCGCCCTCACGCAAAGCTCCACGACGCATCGTCGCCTGTCTTTTAGTCGCCGCGTTATGCTGACATTGAGAAAAAGGTTGGCACATGCTGATCGCAACGGAAAAAGAAACGGAACGCGCTGAACATCCGGTGGATGTTGTGGAGCAACTGGCGGCCACCAATGATTGGTCCTTCGATCGAGACGATGAAGACGAGATTTCAATTTCCGTCGCCGGAGCTTGGACGGAATATCACGTCGCCTTTACTTGGCTTCCGCAGCTCGAAACGCTGCACGTCAGTTGCGCCTTTGATCTCAAGGCTCCCGAGCGCAGGCGCGGTGAACTGATGTCGCTCGTCAACGCGATCAACGAGCAGATGTGGATCGGGCATTTCGACTTCTGGCCGAAGGAGGGTGTAGCGATGCACCGTCATGGCCTTATCTTGACGGGAGGGGCGCAGCCCTCGGCGACGCAATGCGCGGCCTTGCTCGACAATGCGCTGCAGGCGTGTGAGCGGCATTATCAAGCCTTTCAATTTGTGCTCTGGGCCGGAAAGAACGCGAGGGAAGCCCTCGCCACCGCCAATTTCGAGACGAAAGGCGAGGCGTGACCGACGCGGGCGGGCTGCGCGGAAAGTCGGTCGCTCTGATCGGCGCCGGGAACATGGGCCTGGCGCTACTTGAAGGCTGGGCCGCGCAGGATCTAGTGTCCGTGTCAGTCGTCGAGCCGCAGCCCTCCCAGCGGCTACAGGCGCTGTGCGCCGCGCAGGGCTACGCGCTGAACGGCGCAGCGTCTCCGTGCGACGCCGTCGTTCTCGCCGTTAAGCCGCAGGCGCTCGATGCGGGCGCTGCCGTCGCGGCCCCTTTCGTTGCGGGCGGCGCCGTTGTCGTGTCGATCCTCGCCGGCAAGCGCATCGCGGACGTCGCCGCGCGCCTGCCGACGCAAGCCGTCGTGCGCGCCATGCCCAATACGCCGGCGGCGATCGGGCGCGGCGTCACCGGCGCCTACGCCAGCGCGGCGACGAGCGCCGCTCAGCGCGGGCTCTCCGACGCATTGCTGAGCGCCGTCGGCGGCGTCGAATGGGTCGATGACGAGGCGCTGATCGACGTCGTGACGGCGGTTTCCGGATCGGGTCCCGCTTATGTCTTTTATTTCGCCGAATGCCTTGCCGCCGCCGGCGCCGAAGCCGGTCTCCCGGCCGCCCTCGCGGCGCGGCTCGCCCGCGCGACGGTCGAAGGCGCCGGCGAACTGATGCGCCGACAGCCCGAGACAGGCCCCGACGAATTGCGCCGGCGCGTGACGTCGCCAGGCGGCACGACGGCGGCGGCGCTTGAGGTTCTTGAGGCGCCAGACGGCCTTGCCGCGCTGATGCGCCGCGCCGTAGCTGCGGCGAAGCGCCGGGCAGGGGAACTTTCCGGTTAAGACGGCGCGCGCCTTGTCCCGCCGCCCGGCGACAATAGAATACTGACTAGAAAATTCCTTCGGACCTGGAGACAGACATGACCAGCGGCGGCTCCCGCGACCGAGTGATCGATGCGACGCTTCGGCTCGCCACGCGGCGAGAATTCAGCGACGTGACGCTCACCGACATCGCCCATGAGGCGGGCATCTCGCTTGCCGATCTGCGCGAACTTTTTCCATCGAAGGGCGCAATCATGGGGGCGTTCTCTCGGCGCATCGACCGGGAGGTTCTCGACGCGGCGCCCAAGGAAGCCTCGCACGAACCCGCGCGCGAGCGGCTCTATGATGTATTGCGCCGCCGGCTCGACTCGCTCGAACCGCATCGTGAGGCGCTGGCGAGCGTCGGCCGCTGGGCGGCGCGCGATCCGCTCACCGCCGCGGCGCTTAACCGCGAAACCGTGAACTCGATGCGCTTCATGCTGGAGGCGGCGGACATCGACAGCGAGGGCCCCGTCGGCTCGCTCAAGCTGCAGGGGTTGGCGTTGGCCTGGAGCCGCGTGCTCGAGGATTGGTTCGCGGGCGACATTCATGACGCCCTGTCGACGCTCGATCGCGAACTCACGCGCGGCGAGCGCTATGTCGATCGGGCGGAGGATTTCGCAAGGCTGACGCGGCCCTTCTACTCCTTCGCGCAAAGTCTGTTTGGCTGGCGGACGCGGCGCGGACGCGATTACCACGACGACGACAGCGGCTATCCCCACGCGCGCGCGTGATTGGATAGGTTCTAGAGCGGGAGACTGGCCGTCGCGCGCAAGCCGCCGAGCGGACTGCGGTCGAGCGTGATGTCTCCGCCATGGCCGCGCGCGATGTCGCGTGCGATGGCGAGGCCCAGCCCTGAGTTTCCGTCATTCTGATTGCGAGATTCGTCGAGCCGGTAGAACGGCCGGAAAGCGTCCTCGCGACGCTCGACGGGGATGCCGGGCCCGTCGTCATCGATATGCACGGTCATTGTCGCGCCGTCATTGATCACTGACAGTTCGATCCGATTGCCGTAGCGCTGCGCATTGCCGACGAGGTTGGCGAGCAGCCGCTTGATCGCCGCCGGCCGCGCGACGATTTTTGGATCGCCCTCAATCTTCACGGACGCCGCGAGACCGCGCTTCACAGTGTCCGCCCTCAGTTCGTCGAGGATGGCCGCAATATCGGTGGGGGAGGATTTTTCGTCGCCGTCGCCGCGCGCAAAGGCGAGATAGGCCTCGACCATGCGCTCCATCTCGTCGACATCCTTGCGCATTTCGGCGGCTTCATGTGAGTCGCGCATCAGCGCGAGCGAAAGCTTGAAACGCGTGATGATGGTCCGCAGATCGTGCGAAACGCCATTGAGCATCGTCGTGCGCTGCTCGATCGCCCGCTCGAAACGCCGCTTCATGTCGAGAAAGGCGGCGCCGGCCTGCCGCACCTCGCGTGCGCCGCGCGGACTGAAAACGACATTACGGCCTTTGCCGAACTCCTCGGCGGCGCGGGCCAGCCGCAAAATGGGCCGGATCTGATTGCGCAAGAATGACGTGGCGATGGCGAGGATGATGACTGAGGCGATCGCCATCCACATGAAGAAAATATAGGAGTTCGAGGCGTATGCGTGCGTGCGCGTGGCGAGCATTCTCAACGTCGCGTCGTTGAGCGCGACGCGGATTTCGATCAGGCTGCCGGGAAGGGCGGCGTTGATCCAGAAGGGCTCCTTAAGTTTGCGCGTGAGCTCCTTCGTGAGCGCCTTGTCCAGCAGCGAGAACAACGACGACTTTGGCGCCGGCCCAGGCAGGTCCTGCTTGGGGAGAACCGCAATCTCCATATTGAGATCGAAGGCGGCGATGCGGCGCAGTTGCGCGTGGTCGGGGTCGTCCGGGAACGTCTGGTAGATGTCGACGAGCGCCGCCACTTGCCGGGCCATCCCCGCGGAAAGACGGTAGGTCACGACCTCCCAATGCCGCTCCATGAAGACATAGGCCACGGCGGACTGGAGGAGCACGACCGGCAGGATCACGATCAGCAGCGCGCGGGCGTACAGCCCCTTCGGCATGCGGTCATGCAGCCAGTTGGCGAAGCGCCGCCACAGATTGCGGGGCGCGGCGAGAACTTCCGGTAAGACGACGGTCATCGTGACGACTCTATCATTTCAGCGGTTGGCGTGCAGCAGGTCGACGAGCAGACGATAGCCGTGCCCGCGCACCGTCTGAAGATAGCGCGGCGCATTCGGGTCGGTCTCTATCTTGCGCCTCAATCGGGCGATCTCGACATCGACGCTACGCTCGCTTGCGCTTCGAGCGGGGTCACGTTGCGCCAAAGTTTGGCGCGAGACAATGGCGCCGCCGCTTTCGGCCAGCGCCCGCAACAGATCGCGCTCGCGCGTCGTGAGTCGGACCGGCGCGCCGTCTTGCAGCAATTCGCCGCGCGACGGATCGAAGACGAAATCGCCAAAACGCTTTGGTCCCGTGGGATCTGCGCGCCGCGCGCGGCGCAATATGCTCGCGATGCGCAGCGACAGTTCCCGCGGATCGAAAGGCTTGGCGAGATAGTCGTCGACGCCGGCTTCAAGCCCTTCGACGCGGTCCGCCGTCTCGGTAAGCGCCGTCAGCATCAGGATGGGCGCGGAGCGCAGCGGTTCCGCGCTCTCACGCAGCCGCGCCGCGAAGGACGTGCCGCTTTCGCCAGGCATCATGACGTCGAGAACGATAAGATCGAAGGCGATGTCGCGCATTCTGGCGCTCGCCTCCCTTGCATCGGCTGCAGCGCTGACGAAATAGCCCTCTTTCATCAGATAGCGCGACAGCAGGGTGCGAATGCGCTGATCGTCGTCAACGACGAGGATATGGGCCGCTTTCGCGTGCGGCGCGGCGCGTTGCGGAAAAACCGTCATGTCGCGGCGCCGGCCGTTTTCGCGCACGCAAGATGCGCTCGAACGCGCTCGCGCTCGCCGGAGTCGATCATCGCGAACAGGAATTTTGAGGCGGCGCCGCGCGCCGCAGGCGGGAGCTCGTCCATGACTTTCCGGAAACGCGCCGATTGCAGCGCCGCGAGATCACGCGCGAGCGCGGCGCCCTGCGGGGTCGGATAGAGAAGGCGCTGGCGGCGGTCGACAACGCCGGCGCGCGCCTCGACGAAACCCGCCTCAAGAAGTTGTTTCAGCACGCGGTTGAGGCTCTGCTTGGTTATTCTCAATATATCCAGCAGCGCGGCGATGGTGAGGCCAGGGCGACGGTTGACGAAATGGAGCACGCGGTGATGCGCCCGTCCGAACCCGTAGTTCTCGAGCAGCCGGTCGGCGTCTCCCACGAAATCACGATAGGCGAAAAAAAATAATTCCACGAGCTCGAGCGCGTCGCCGTCGCCCGTGGCGGCCGCTTCCGCGGCCGTATTCGGCCATGCGGCGACGCCGGGCGGCTCGGAGATTTTTTTCGCTACGAGTTCATCCACGCTATTTATTGCCTGACGTTTTGGCGCGCGCTATTTACGTCAACTATATTGACATAAATCTGACCGATAGCTAGTGCTGACCAAGCGTCGCAGCGCCTTGTTTGGCCTCTCGATCGCGTCTTCCCGGAGTTCGCCATGTCGCTTCCGCCCTTCGATCAGCGCGACGGATTCATTTGGTATAATGGTGCGCTCGTTCCGTGGCGCGAAGCGAAGCTTCACGTTCTCTCGCATGGGCTGCATTACGCGTCTTGCGTCTTCGAAGGCGAGCGCGCCTACAGCGGGACGATCTTCAAATCGCGGGAACATTCCGAGCGGTTTCAGACGTCCGCGCGGATCCTCGATTTCGAGATTCCCTACAGCGTCGAAGAGATCGACGCCGCTAAGCATGAGACCGTGAAGGCCAATGGCCTCTCCAACTGCTATGTGCGTCCGGTGGCTTGGCGCGGCAGCGAAATGATGGCCGTCGCGGCGCAGAATTCGACGATTAACGTCGCCATCGCCGTTTGGGATTGGCCAAGCATGTTTGATGTCGAGACCAAGATGAAGGGCATCAAGCTCGACATCGCCGAATACCGGCGGCCCGATCCGCTGACGGCGCCCTCGATGGCGAAGGCCGCTGGTCTTTATATGATT
>Ga0351910_1154_pt1 | contig 20688 bp, 13 predicted proteins | sample TotcelHT113001L5_FD_206860 | JGI IMG/M metagenome (GOLD analysis project Ga0351910, IMG submission 206860) | Enriched cells from coal bed in the Powder River Basin, Montana, United States - Total cells T11 rep1 HSBNCT.T11.300.1.L5 ...
GACAGCAACCTGCGCGTCGGCGCCTTCATCGACGATGCTGACCACGAGCCGTTTTCCAATCGCGTGCAGGTAGCGGTTGATCGTGCTGATGGTCGGGTTCGCGTGGACGCCGCTTTCCAGCTTCTGGATCGCCGCCCGGTCCATCCCGGTGCGGGCTGCCATGTCCGACAGGCTCAGCCCGGCCGCCTCACGCAATGGGCGCAGCCGCTCGCGGCACGCCACCTGAAGCTCGAAGTACTCGTGCTGCGTCATCGGCTCCGTGCCGTCCCCTGACTCCAACAGTTTCCGCAGCGACGGCCGCTCACGCTGAAAACGCTCGCGCACCGCCGCTTCGTGAGCTTCCTCGGCGGGGGTTTGACTGCGTTTCCGGAAAACTCTTCTGGCCATGCCCTCAGTCCTCAACTTCATAGGCCGTGATCGGCCGGACCGTCAGCGGATTGTCATCGACGTGCTCGAACACGACAGCCAGCGAACGCCCTTCGGCAGTCTGGCCGAACATGATTCGCTCACCACGGGACCGGCTCGTGGTCTGCCTGCTGTACGGGTCCAGCAGCACCTCCTCGACTTCCTCGATCGTGACGCCATGCTCGGCGATGTGCTGCACGTTGCCGCGCAGGTCGTCTTCCAGGTCCCAGATGATCACTTGGACGTTCATCAACTCACCGCAATGCGTCTGTAGTCACATAATACTACGCATGGTCTCGGCCGGAGTCAAGCTCGCTCCTGTCACCCAATCGCCGACCTCCGCCAGGCCGACCGTCTGACGTCGGATCGTGGCATCGATCCGCGAAAAAGCAACTGTTTGAAGCCGTCCAGCAAAAGCCGGCCTGCGGGTGTGTCCACGCCCGCCAGCCGCGCGCGGTTGGTTCTCGCGCCCGGATCTGTTATCCTGGCGGCTGGTAGCCAACGTTTCGACGAACCGCAGCCGGTTCGAATGGACTATGACCTCCGCCGACAAGGAACCAAATCATGAAGCCGGTTTCCGTTTTTCACGCGGCACGGGTGGTTTGTACCGTGCTCGTCTGCTTGGCAACGGTGGCCCCGGCGTGCGCCGCCATCCGCGCCGGCTTTGCCGAACGGGACATCAGCCCGGAGATCGGCATGGAGCAGCCGGGCGGTTATCACAAATCGTTTCATCGCGCGTTCCACGATCCCTGCAAGGTCCGTGTGGCCGTGTTCGACGACGGCCAGAAGTGTACGGCCCTCGTCGGCGTCGACGCCTTGGCCGTGCCCCCGTCGCTGGTCGACAACGCTCGGCGCGGTATCGTCCAACGCTGTGGCATCCCGGCCCAGGCCGTGCTGATCGCCGCTTCGCATTCGCACTCGTCCGGCCCGGTTGGCATGGTCCAGCCAGGCGAGTTCGACCACGCTTCGCCGCTGGTCCAAAAGCTGGCCTACGAGCAATCCTCGATGGCCAATCCCGAGTACCTCCAGCGCGTCGAGCAAGCCATCATCGACGCGGTCGGCGCGGCTCATGAATCCCGCGCCGAGGTCCATTGCGGATTCGGCAGCGGCCGCGAGGACCAGGTGGCCTATAACCGCCGCTTCCGCATGAAAAACGGCCTCAGTTACACGCACCCGGGCCAAGGCAATCCGGATATTGTCGAAGCGGCCGGCCCGGTGGATCCGGAGGTCGGCGTGGTGGCGGTTTGGAACGTCGAAGGCCAGCTCGTCGGCTGTATCGTCAACTTTGCTTGTCACGCCACGACCAGTCCTGGCGGCATCTCGGCCAACTACATTTATTATCTGGAGAAAGTCATTCGTGGCGTCATGGGCGACGACGTGGTGGTGGTGTTCACGGCCGGTGCGTCCGGCGACATCACGCAGGTGGACAACCTCAGCCCCACGAAACACCCGGCGCCGGAAGCCTGGGCTCAATTGGTAGGCGGCCGCGTCGGCGCGGAAGTTGTCAAGGTGATGTTTGCGATCGAACGCACTGCCGAGGTGCCCGTGGACTTCCGCGTCAAGACCCTGCAGATCTCGCGGCGCAAGCCCAGTCCGCAGCGCGTTCGGGAATGCCTGGCCTTGGTCGAGAATCCGCCGACCGGCGTCGATCAGACCATGCTTACGTTCGCCAAGGAGATCCTGATGTTGGAGGCCAATATCCAAAGCGAGCCGGTGGCGAGCGTCGAAGTGCAAGCGATCCAGTTGGGGCCGGCGGTGTTCGTCAGCAATCCGGCGGAGTACTTCTGCCAGTACGGATTGGACATCAAGCAAGGCAGCCCGTTTCCGCTGACATTTCCGGTCGAGTTGGCCAACGGCTGTGTGGGTTACGTGCCGACCGACGAGGCGCTGGGATCCGCGGGCGGCGGCTACGAGACACGGCTGACCAGCTACAGCAACCTGGCTCCTGCGGCGGGCAAAATGATCGCGGACACCGGCATCGAGTTGACGAAGCAGATGCAGCCGACTCAGATCCCGACCCGCGCGCCGCACGCCCCGTTTTCCGGCGCCGGCTGGAGCTACGGCAACGTGCCGCCGGAATTGGAATGATGACAACGCGTTGAATTTCGACCGATCGCTTGCGGCAAATTGAATCTCCAGGACAACCGACTCGTTTGACGGGGCCAGAACATGAACGATCGAACCTCTTGCAGCATGTGGAAAACGGGCGGTGTCGTTCGAGGACGCCGACCCCGTTCGTGGTCGGCACGCGGCGGATGGCCGGCGATGGTGTTGGCGTGCCTGACGCTCGCTACCGAGGCGGCCGAAACGCCTCGCATCATCCCAGAATCGACTCGCTTGGGAACGGGGCGCAAGACTGCGGTGAGGCCGCCGTCACGACTTGATCCGTCAGTCGCCGCGGCGGCTTTTGTCACGGATTCCGGCGTGTCGCCCAAGGCGTTTGGCAGCCGCGATCCGGCCGTGCGACAAACCCTGTTGGCGCGTTACGGCGGCAACGAGCACAGCGAAGCGGCCGTGCGACGAGCGTTACAGTGGATTGTCGAGCATCAACTGCCGGACGGTGGCTGGAGTTTCGATCACCGCGTGGGCCCGGTCGTGAATGACCGCCAACGCACCTCTAGCCATCCGGGCGCTTCGACGACGGCGCGCAACGCCGCTACGGCAATGGCCCTGTTGCCGTTGCTAGGCGCCGGGCACACGCACTTGCATGGCGAGTACAAGGCGACGGTGCAAACCGGATTGAACTACTTGATCGGCCGGCAGAAGCCCGACGGCGGCTGGCACGAACCGGGCGGCACCATGTACTCCCATGGCTTGGCCGCTATCGCCGTGTGCGAAGCCTACGGGCTCACACGCGACGAAGCTCTGATGCCCAAAGCCCAATCGGCAGTGAATTTCGTGACCCAGGCCCAGGATCCGGTCGGCGGCGGCTGGCGCTATAGCCCTCGCCAGCCCGGTGACACGTCGGTGAGCGGCTGGCAGTTCGCCGCGCTCAAGAGCGGTCAGGCGGCATCGCTGGCCGTCTCGCCCCAAGTCTTGGCCCAGGTGGACAAGTTCCTAAATTCCGTGGAAAAGGACGGAGCTTTCTACGGGTACACGTCGCCCGGTCAGGGGCCGGCAACGACCGCCATCGGCATCCTGTGCCGCATGCAGCAGGGCCGGAAACGCGACGTCGAGGCCATGAAGAAGGGCATCCAGTTCCTCGCTACGTTCGGTCCTTCGACCGGCGCCGCCGCCAACCTGTACTACGATTTCTACGCCACGCAAGTCATGTGGCACTACGGCGGCGAGCCCTGGCAGAAATGGAATTCGGTGCTCCGCGACTTTCTGATCAAGTCCCAAGCAACGGACGGTCCCGAAACGGGCAGTTGGTACTGCCGCGGGGGACACGGAGCCGATCAAGGCGGACGGCTGTACTGTACATCCCTGGCGACGTTGATCCTGCAGGTCTACTATCGGCACCAGCCCGCTTACTCGCCGCACGAGCCGTGAAGCCGTCGCTGCGAGTACGGAGTTCACTCCATACCTTTTATGGGGATCCGACGCACAGGATTCAATTCTGCCGGGCTAGACATATGGTGTTGTCGATGTCTGGCGAAATCGCATTCTGTGCGTCGGAGCCTTGGGTTTCAGGACCGGCATCCTGCTGCCGGGACGCATCCGTACTTGCGCCTCAATACTCGTGCGCCTCGCCGCCGTCGTCCACGGCGGCAATTTTGCTGGTGGCGACCTGTCGAATGGTCCGCTTGTCGACCTCGTCACGCAGTCGGGCGATCGCGGTTTCCAGCGGCATGGCGCCCAGATCGCCGTCCAGGCGGTCCCGCAGCGCGACCGCGCCGGCTTCGGCTTCGCGCGGGCCGATGACCATCATGTACGGGATCAGCTCGAGCTGGGCGTCCCGGATCTTGGCCTGGACCTTGGCGCTGTGGAAGTCGGCCGTGACGCGGAAGCCGGCCTCGGCAAGCCGTTGGCGGACCTGTTCCGCGTACTCGTTGGTCTTCTCGCTGAGCGGCAGGACGCGGACCTGTTCGGGCGCCAGCCACAAGGGAAACGCCCCGGCAAAGTGTTCGATCAAAACGCCCACGAATCGCTCCAGCGAGCCGAACGGGGCGCGGTGGATCATCACCGGCCGGTGCGGTCGGTTGTCGGCGCCGATGTATTCTAATTGGAATCGTTCGGGCAGGTTGTAATCCAGCTGGACCGTGCCCAATTGCCAATGGCGGCCGATGCAGTCGCGGACCATGAAATCGGCTTTGGGACCGTAAAAGGCCGCCTCGCCCTGCCGCTCTTCGAACTGCAGCCCCGACTCGCCAAGCACTCGGCGAAGCGATGCTTCGGCCCGCTGCCAGTTCTCGGCGCTGCCCACGTACTTGTCGCTGTCCGGATCGCGCAACGACAACTGGACGCGATAGTCCTTCAAGCCCACGCTTTCCAGCACGAACCGCGTCAAATCCAGCGTCGCGCGGAATTCGTCCTCGACCTGTTCCGGGGTGCAGAACAGGTGGGCGTCATCTTGCGTCAAGCCGCGGACTCGTAGCAAGCCGTTCAACTCGCCCGTCTGCTCGTGGCGGTACACCGTGCCGAACTCCGCCAGCCGGACCGGCAAGTCTCGATAGCTGCGCGGTTCCGACTTGTACATCTGCACATGATGCGGACAGTTCATGGGCCGCAACAAGTACCGCTCTTGCGTTCGCTGCCAGTCCCGCAGCACCTGGACGCGTTCGCCTGGCGGTGCATCGGGCCGATAGCCGAACTGGGCCGCGTCAAAGCCCATCACTTTCGCCGCCTGCAACAGCGACTGTTCTTCGTCGTCCGCTTCGGCGGGCGGCGCGTCGGGCGTGATTTCCAGCCGACGGAGGATGAAATCGACGATCTGCCCGGCGTCGTGATGGTAAATGGGCGCGAATTGGGAATCACGGTAATACGGAAAATGGCCGCTGGTTTCATACAAGTCCACACGGCCGATATGCGGGGAATAGACCGGCTGGTAACCTCGCGCCAGCAGTTCACGTTTGATGAAATCCTCGAGGATCGATCGCACCGCCGCACCTTTGGGGAGCCACAAGCACAGCCCCGAGCCCACATCGGAATCGATGCTGAACAGCCGCAGCTTCTTGCCCAGCACGCGGTGGTCGCGGCGCTTGGCTTCTTCCAGCTGTTCCAGGTACTGGTCCAGGTCCTGTTTGCTGAACCACGCCGTGCCGTACAACCGCTGCAGTTGCCGGTTGCGGGCGTCGCCTTTCCAATAGGTGCCGGCGACCGACAGGACTTTGAAGGCTTTGATCTTGCCTGCGTTGGGCACGTGCGGGCCCCGGCACAGGTCCACAAATTCGCCCTGGCGGTAAAAGCTCAAATCGCCATGATCGCTCAATCCCGTCGAGATATGCTCGACCTTGAGCGTTTGTTTCAAGTCGCGGCACAATTCGACGGCCTTGTCCCGCGGCAGATTAAACCGCTCGAACGGCTCCGCTTCTTTGACAATCCGCTGCATCTCCGCTTCGATGCGGGGAAAGTCCTCTTCGTTCAGCTTATGTTCCAAGTCGAAATCGTAATAAAACCCGTTGCCCGTGGTCGGACCGAACGCCAGCGAAACGCCGGGAAACAGTTGCATCACAGCCCGCGCCATGATGTGCGCGCACGAGTGACGCATCACGCCCAGGGACAGGGGGTCTTTGTCGGTGAGCAGCCGCAACGAAATCGGACGGGACGAACTAAGTTCCGTCAAGGGCCGCATCGCGTCGCCCACTTGGCCGTCGACCTCCGCCGCCACGACAGCTGCGGCCAAACGCGAGCCGATCGACTGGGCCGCGTCCATCGCGGTGGCTTGGTCGGGATACTCTTTGATACTTCCATCGGGAAACTGGACCTGAATCATGCGATTTCCTTCTCCATCGGGCGACTCGCCGGAAAACGCCGCTACGAGAGGCGTCAAATCGGGACGAGTCCAGAGTTTACGGAGCCAAACGTCTTATGATTATGGCTCGGCGGGTTGGCGTCAACGGCAACTGCGGCGGTTTGACGGCGCGGCTTGACGGGTTGCGGGCGCAAACCGAAAGGCTCAAAATAGCGACGAGAGAATCTGAGTTTTGGTTCGCGAGGTTGGACGAACATTGCTGGCTCCGATGTACAGAATTCAATTTTGCCGCGTAGATCGTTCGCAATAACGGACAGTCGATGCCCGGCAAAACTGAATTCTGTACGTCTGAGCCCTTAAAGCGTCCAGCCGAATCTCAGGAAGGAGCCCCCATGTCCCACCCCTACGAAATCGTCGATTTCGCCGCCCTCAGCGGCGTTACGTGTCCCTGCGGCGTGGCTCGTCGAGCGTTCCAAGACGTGGCGGATTTTCCCGGCACGGTTCACGTGACGGAGATTTCCGCCGACGCCCGGTTGCACTATCACCAACAGTTGACCGAGACTTATTTCTTCCTGGAATGCGGGCCGGACGCAAAGATGCAACTGAACGACGAAACGATCCCCGTCCATCCCGGTTTGTGCATCCTGATCCGTCCCGGTGTCCGCCACCGCGCGATCGGGCGGATGAAAGTGCTGATCGTGGTAATCCCGAAATTTGATCCGGTCGACGAGTGGTTCGACTGATGTTGCCGGTTGAAATCTGCCGCCTTTTCCATACACTGACGTGAAAAGACGCACAAGTGAACGTTGATCGGAAAAGAGGGGGGGGATCTTTCCATGAGAACATCTGCATATCTGTTGTTGGGTTCCTTTTTGGTTTTGGCGGCAGCCGCCGCACACGCCGGCGATTGGGCACAGTGGCGCGGCCCCGAGCAGACGGGCGTGTCGCGCGAAAAGGGCTTGGTCGAAGAGTGGTCGTTGGAGGGCATGAAGAACGTGCTTTGGGTTTCGCCAATTGGCGGTCGCGCGGCCCCGGTCATGATGAACGGCCGGGTGTATTTGAATTGCCGGACCAGTGACGACATCAACGATCCGCAGCAGTTGATCAACGCCGGGGAACAAGTCGTCTGTTGGGACGCGGCGACCGGCGAGATTGTTTGGCAGGACAGGTTCAACGTGTTTCAAACGGACATCCCGGCGCCGCGTGTAGGTTGGGCCAGTATGGCCGGCGATCCGGAAACGGGGAACGTGTATCTCCATTCGGTCGACGGCTTGTTCCGCTGTTACACCGGGGACGGCAAAGTCGTGTGGGAGTACTCGTTATTCGAACAGTACGGCAAGATTTCCGGGTACGGAGGCCGGACGATGACGCCGATCATCGACGAGGATCGGGTGATCGTCAGCTTTCTGACGTTGAACTGGGGGAAAACGGGCGTTCCGCCGCCGAAGCACACCTACTACGCCTTTGATAAGCGGACGGGCAAGCTGCTTTGGGTTTCGGCGCCCGGCGGGCGGCCCCTGGACACCAACTATTCCTGCCCCGTGGTAGCCGTCATCGATGGCACGCGGATGTTGATTGGCGGCAACGGCGATGGCGGCGTGTACGCGATCAACGCTCGGACCGGCGAGCCGCTCTGGGGCTTTATGATGTCCAAACGCGGTCTCAACACCACGCCCGTCGTGGACGGGAACTACGTGTATATGGCCCACGGCGAAGACAACATCGACAGCATCGCGTTTGGGCGGATCGAATGCATCGACGCCACGGGCCGAGGCGACGTGACGAAAACGCACTCGGTGTGGCGCGTGGACGAGATCAAGGCGGGCTACTCGGGGTTGTTGGTCCATGACGGAATCCTGTACGTTGTTGCCGACACCGGCAACATGCACGCCTTTGACAGCCGGACAGGCGAGCCGTTGTGGATCCACAAATTAGGGACGGTGGGCAAGGGTTCCCCCGTGTGGGCAGACGGCAAGATCTATGTCATGGAGGTCAACGGCAACATCCACATTCTCCAACCCAGTCGCCAGGAATGTCGGTCGCTGTGCCACGTGGCGTTGAGAGCTGCCGACGGGGTGGGGATGGACGAAATCTACGCTTCGCCGGCGATTGCCGACGGGCGGATCGTGTTTGTGACCCGCGACCGCACGATTTGTGTGGGGACAAAGGACCACCAGCCGTCCAGCGATCCGGTGCCTCCGCTGCCGGCCGAGACCGCGCCCCAAGCAGAAATCGCTCTGCTCCAGTTGGTCCCCTACGAAGCCCATGTGTCCGGCGGCGGCGAGGTCGAATACGAATTGCACGCTTTCGACCAGAATGGGCGTTTCCTGAAGAAACTCGAACCCGCCTTGGAACCGCAAGCCGACTTGCCGGACGCCAAGGTTGCGGGCAACAAGTTGGTGTTCGGCGAAGACGCGACGGAGCAGGGCGGGCATGTTTCGGCCAAGTTCGGCGATTTGACCGCCACGGCTCGCGTTCGCGTATTGCCCAAGCTGCCGTGGAAATGGGACTTCGAAGGCTTGACGGGCAGCCAGGTGCCGCCGACCTGGATCGGTGCCACCCGGCGTCTGGTTCCCGTCCAGGAGGACGGCAGCACGGTCTTGCAGCACACGCCCGGCGGCGGGACGCCCAGCGTGTACATTTGGCTGGGATCGCCGGACATGACGGGGTACACGATTCAAGCCGATGCGCTGATGCGAGAGGAAAAACGGCGACTGCCTAGCGTCGGCCTGACCGTTTGCCGCTACAATCTAATTCTGAAAGGCAACAACGCGAAACTCGGCTTTCAGGATTGGGCCCCGCATCCGCGAATTGGCAACGAAGTACGTTTTCGTTCCGATCCCAACGTCTGGTACACGCTCAAGATGCGGGTGGACATCCGGCAGGATGGGGCTTACTTGTATGGCAAAGCCTGGAAACGCACCGATCCGGAGCCGGAGGCCTGGACGGTAGAGGCCGTCGACCCGAACCCCAATGTTCAAGGCAGTCCCGGCTTGTACATGTACTCGCTGGCCCCCTGCTTGTTTGATAATGTATCTGTTTCCCAAAACTGATCGGTCGGCTGACGAACCGAACGCTCGTAGACCAAGGAAATCATCATGCCTACAAAATCCAACCTTTTTCTCTCGGCCATCCTGACGATTGGTGCTGCGGTCCTGATCGGCGGCTGTACGCCTCCGCCGCCTCCGCGGCCCACCTATGACTCGGGCGTCACGGACGCGGAACCCGACTGGGAAGCGTCCAGCCCGCCGGAATACGTCATGCCGTCGGTCGATCCGCTTGGCGAACCTGCGTCGGAGGGCGTTGCGGAATCGGCTCCCGAGCCGTCACGACTGGAACCGAAGCCGACGGACGAGCCCGCTCCAGCCGCGGACGACGAGGCCGACCAGGAGATGGCCGACGATTCGGCAGACGAGGTGATAGACGAGGCCGCAGAGGAAGCGGAAATGGACACCGATCCTGCCGACTCGCCTGCCGCCGAGGAAGCTGCGGCGCCCGCGCCGTGGGAGCCGGCTGAGACGCCCGAGACGGCGCCCGAATCGTCGCCCGAACCGGCGCCCGAACCTGGGGCGGCCGCCGCTGCCCCCGCGACGCCGGCAGCTGGCGAGCGTGTGGTGACCGGCGACTGGCCGTGCTGGGGGGGTGACGTCCATCGCAACATGGTCAACGCCACGACCGGGATCGCGATCGATTTCGAGCCTGCCGCGACGGTCGAGGAAGGCAAGCGGTTGCTGTGGGTCGCCAAGCTGGGGTCGCAAACGTATGGCAATCCCGTGGTGTCCAATGGCAAAGTGTATGTGGGCACCAATAACGGCGGCGAGTATCGGCCAAAGCACAAAGGTGATCGCGGCGTCGTGCTGTGCTTTGAAGAAAAGACCGGCAAGTTTTTGTGGCAGTTGACGCGCGAGAAACTGCCCCAGGGACGCGTCAACGACTGGCCCGAGCAAGGGATCTGTTCCGCGCCGTTTGTCGAGGGCAATCGTTTGTGGGTCGTCACCAATCGCTGCGAATTGATGTGCTTGGATACGGAAGGCTTCTACGACCAGGAGAACGACGGACCTTACACCGACGAAACCGACAACGAGCAGCAGGACGCCGACATCGTTTGGTCGCTGGACATGATCGAAGAGATGGGCGTGTTCCCGCACAACCTGGCGACCAGTTCGCCGATCGTCGTCGGCGATTTGGTCTACATCCTGACGTCCAATGGCGTCGATGAAGCCCACTTGGAGCTGCCCTCGCCCCGTTCGCCGTCGTTCATCGCGGTGCATAAAGTGACGGGCGAAGTCGTTTGGGAAGACAACTCGCCGTTGGACACGATCCTGCACGGCCAATGGAGTTCGCCTGCGGCGGGTGTCGTCAACGGCCAGACGCAGATTTACATGCCGGGCGGCAACGGTTGGCTGTACGCGCTGGATGCCAAGACGGGGGAACATCTCTGGGAATTCGATTTGAACCCCAAGGATTCCAAATGGGAACTGGGCGGGCGGGGCACGCGAAACAACATCATCTCGACGCCCGTGTTCTTCGAGAACAGCGTCGTACTCGGCGTCGGCCAAGACCCCGAACATGGCGAAGGCGTGGGGCACATCTATCGCATCGACGCGACGAAGAAGGGCGACGTCAGCCCGGTTACGCCCGAGAATCAGCCGAACCCGAACTCCGCTCAGATCTGGCATTGGGGTGGCGTCGACAAGGACGGCTCGTTGACCGGGGAGAAAGACAACGATTGCTTCCGCCGCACGCTGTCCACGGTGGCGATCCACGACGGGCTGGTCTATGCCCCGGATCTCAGCGGCCGCATTCACTGCTTGGACTTTGCGACCGGCAAGCGGTACTGGGAAGCCGATATCCTCGCCGCCGTCTGGGGCTCGCCGATGGTGGCGGACGGCAAGATGTTCCTGGGCGATGAAGACGGCGTGTTGTCGGTCTTTGCGTTGGGCAAAGAGGAAAAGAAAATCGCGGAAATCGAGTTCCCGTCGTCGATCTACAGCACGCCCACGATCGCCAACGGCGTGATGTTCATCTCCGACCGCTCGCGGTTGTACGCGATTTCGATCCAGTAGCGTTCGGGCTTGGGGCGGGTTGGATGTCAAGGACTTTGGACGAGGCGAAGACGCGATGAATGCTACCGGACAAATCAAGCTCAGTCTTCTGCTGGGCGGACTGTGGCTTGGCACCGCGACGGCGCAGGAGCCGGTGGTGCTGTTTGATTTCACTCAGGGCGCTCAGGGCTGGGTGGCTGCCCACGCGGTGGCGAACATGCGGGCCACGGCCGAAGGGCTGGAGTTCGACTGCGTCGGCGAGGATCCCTATATCCACTCTGCGCCCGTGGCTGGAATGCCGCAGGGGAGCCGGGTGCTGTTGACGATTCGGATGAGGTCCGACGCGGATCCGATTGGAGAGGTCTTCTTCGGGCGCGGGTTTACGGCTCAGAATTCCGTGCGATTCACCGTGAATGACGACGGCCAGTGGCACGAATACGAAGTGCTGTTGCCGGCCCAGGAGGCGGGTTCCCGTCTGCGCATCGATCCGGCAGCAGGCGCTGGCCGCGTCACCATCGCCTGGATCAAGGCGTTGGAGATGAAGCCGCTCAAGGCGGGCGACTTGGCGCGTCCGGCGGTTGTCGATCTCGGCGAGCACCCTCGCACGGTGCGGGCGGGCGACCTGGTGCTGGCTCATAACGGCCGGCAGTGGGACGGTTTCAGCGTCCAGGTCGCCGGCGAAGAGGCGGCCCGCTCGCACGGCCGCTCGCAACTGGGCGTGGTTGTGGATGGAGTGCCGTCTTACCTGGACTTGGCCGCCGCAGACTTCGAGATCTTGCCGGAAGCCGACGGAACGCTCGGCGTTGCGGCTCGCCTGCGGGATGCGGGCGGTGCGAATTGGCAGTTCCGGCGCAAGTTCGCCTCGCCCGGCGACGGCGCCATCACGATCGAAACGGCGGTCGTCGTGGACCGGCAACGGGACGTTTTCCATCTGCCGATGCTGACGCTGTTTCCGGGCCTGGGAACGTTCGGGGAAGCAAAGACGCAGGCGGTTCTGCCGGGGGTCGAGTACCTGGAGAACGAGCCCAGCAGCAGCGAGGCGGACGTGCGTGGCGAGCGGGCGAATCGGCGGATTGTGGAAAGCCACAAGCTGTGCTTTCCGATGATGAGCATCGCCGCCAACGGCCGTTACGTGGGGCTGGTCTGGGATCGCCACGACCATCCTGCCGCAGTGTTCGACTCGCCCGATCGCGTCTTTCACTCGGGCAGCCATCTGATGGGTCTGTGGTTTCCCGGCGTGGGAGAGCGACGCTTGGAAAACGAAACGGCCGCTTTCCGTGCGTATCCCCTCGAGGCGAACGTGCCCATGACCTTGACGGCGACCCTGATCGGAGGCCGAGGTGAGACGGTCAGTCCGGCGGTGGAACAGTACGTCAAGCTGTCCGGCGGTCTTCCGCCGGTTCCCGAGTTCGAGGGCGGTTTCGAGGCGGCGGTCGAACTGCTCGCGCACGGCTGGCTCGATTCCGCGCTGCACGAAGACGGGATCTGGCGGCATGCGGTTTGGGGCAGCAGTTTCCCCGCGCGGCCTGCGGCGGATGCGCCCGGCTACATGCTGTGGCTGGCCGAGCACACCGGCGACGAGGCCCTCGCCCAGCGGCTCCGCGCGGGCGCCGAACGCGGCCTCGAACGGCTGACTCCGGCCGGGAACCGGGATGCCGGCTGTTCCCACGTGGCGCGGCCCTTTGCCCCGCTGCTGTTCGGCCGGATCGAACCTTACGCCGAACGGCGTCTGGCCGCCGCGCTGCAGACGCTTGCCGCGTTTGACGAGCAGGGCTTGATTCGCTACCAGCCGCAAACGGGCAAGCCGGATTACGGGTCCACGCATTGGGAAGATCACGCCAACGGCCTGAGTGCTGCGCGGCTGGAACCGGTTCTCGAAGCAGCCGTCTTTACGGGCGACGACCCGCTGACGAAGGCGGCGTTGGCCGTCCTGGACAAACAACTCGAAGTCTACCGCAACACGGTTCCCCGCGGCGCGCAAACCTGGGAAATGCCGCTGCACACGCCGGATATCTTGGCCAGCGGGCGGATCCTGGCCTGCTGCAATCTGGCCTACCAGCTGACGGCGGATCAAAAGTACCTCGACGCCGGACGCGATTGGGCCTGGACCGGCGTCTCCCTGGTGTACCTGGACCGACCCACGGACGGTCCGGTGGGCCTGTACGCCACAACGGCCGTGCTGGGAGCCACCAACTGGACCGCCCCTTTCTGGATCGGCCTGCCGGTGCAGTGGTGTGGACTGGTGTATCGTTCTTCGCTTCAGGATCTGGCTCGACTGGACCCGGACATGGGCGATTTCTGGGCTCAGCTGGCGGTGGGCATCACCCGGTCCGGACTGCAGCAGACCTTTCCGCTGGAGGACCGCGAGCGTCAAGGATTGCTGCCCGACTTTTTCCATCTGCGGGCCCAGCGGAGCGACGGCCCCGCGATCAGCCCCGGCACGGTGCAGGCGAATCTGCCGGAGGCGTTCGGCAAGACGCCGATTTACGCGTTGCAGCGACTGGCGCCCAGCGACGTGCTGCTGCACGTGCCCGGCGACATCGGTCGCGTCGAGCACCGCGGCCGCGACGTCCGCGTCGAGATCGACGGCTGGTACTCGAAGCCCTACTGGGTGCGACTGGTCCGCGTTCCCGCCCCTGCGCCGCGTGTGGAATTGCAGGGCGGCAAGGTGCTGACCACGGAGTACAGCGACAAGCGACAGACACTGAACGTGCTGGTCCAAGGCCAAGGAACATTGGTGCTGTCGCAGGGTCCCCAGGAAGACAAAGAAGTCGAACCGCGGGAGCCGTGAATTCTGCGTTTGTTTGAGACCTCCTGCAATGCGTGGCGGATCAGGCCAGAAGCAAATCCTTGCCCGGCGGAAACTGGCGTCTGATGTCTCCGGCCCCCTCCGCTCTAGTGTCCCGATCATATCGAGCGGCCCAACCCCCGGCTCGCTCGACGCGACTCGTAAGAACCCGTTGTACTGGCACCCGGGGTCGAACATTGCGAAGGAGTAAACATGACAACCGACGTGAAACGATGGCTTTGGCTGGTGCCGGTCCTGGGCTTGGCGGGTCATTTGGCCGGCGACGAACCGGCCAAGATCGTCGAGCAGAGCCAGAGCGAGGCCGAGGCGGTCAACTACGCGCGGCCCTTTGAGCCGCCGACGCGTCCGGCGCTGCTGCCGCTGCCTCCCGGCGCGGTGGAACCGGCCGGTTGGCTGCGCGACTGGTGCCTGGCGGCACGGGACGGTTTCACCGGCCACATGGACGAAGTGGACGACGATTTCAAACGGGCCTGGGCTCCCGATCACCAGATGACTGGCGAGAGACTTCTCTGGTACAAAGGCGCCTGGCCGTACGAGGGCGGCGGCTACTGGTTCGATGGCCTCGCCCGCCTGGGCTATGCGTTGCACGACGAAGCGCTGATCGCCCAAGCCAAGCGGCGATTGGATGCGGTGGCCGACCCGATGAATACCGACGGCCTGCTCTTCCTGTGGTGGCTCGACCGCAACCAGCCCGCCGACCGGGCGGCGGTCACCGCCGCCTTGGACGGCTGGCCGCTGTGGGCGTGTGGCCTGCTGGGACGCGCCATGACGGGTTTCTATGCAGGTTCCGGTGACAAGCACATTCTGGAGGCCCTCGAGAAAGCCTACTCCGCGGACCCGGACTGTCTGCGGTCGATCACCGGCAATATGTCCAATCTGTGGCCGGCCTATGACACGTTCTGCTGGACGGGCAATCGGAACATTGCCGCCGCGCTGGACGCGATGCTCAAGCGGGAAGACGCGGCGCTCCTGCCGAGCCTCGCCCGCTACCGCCAACCGCCCGATCTGAATCCGGGCACAACCGTCGACAACGCCCACGTTGTCGAGTTTATCGAAAGCACGACGCCCTGGGCCGTAGGCTATCTGTGGACCGGCGACCGACGCTACCTTCAGGCCGCTGTCGGCTGGCACGACCTGCTCGAACGCGTGGCCATGCAACCGCACGGCGTCCCCGTGTCCGACGAGTGGTATGGTCCCAGCGGCGCGTTCCGGGGCAGCGAAACCTGCGATGTGGCAGGATACGTGTGGAGCCAGATCTGCCTGCTGTCCGTGTCGGGCGAAGGCCGGATGGGGGACCGGGCGGAGCGGGCGTTTTTCAACGCGGGACCGGCCACGGTCTCACGCGATTTCAAGACGCACGTCTATTTCCAGAGCCCCAACCGGTTCGCCAACTTGTCGCCCGACTTTCCGCACGGCCCTCGGGGCGGAGGCGGCGCCTATCAGCAGAAGCACTCGCCGCTGTGCTGTACCGCCGCGCTCAACCGCATTGTGCCCTGGTATGTCACGCACATGTGGATGGCCACCGGGGACAACGGCCTGGCGGCAACTTGTTATGGCCCCTGCAAGGTGACGGCGCTGGTGGCCAACGCCGTGCCGATCAAGATCACTTGCAAGACCGACTATCCCTTCAACGAAACGATCGAGCTCTCCGTGCAGCCGGCGCGGGAGGCAGCTTTTCCGTTGGATTTCCGCATTCCCGGCTGGTGTGTGGCTCCCGTTCTGGACGTGAACGGCGCCGCGGTCGCCGTCGAGCGAAATGCCCGAGGGTTTGTCCGGATCCACCGGACCTGGAAGCCGGGCGACACCGTTCGGCTGCACCTTCCCATGACCGCGAGTGTGCAGATCGGCCGGGATGCCGCGCAGGGCGCTCCTTACGACGGCGCGCACCGAGCCATACGCGTAACGATCCCGGAAGAACACAGCACCCGCGGCGTGCCTTACGCCTCGGTCTCCTACGGCCCCCTGTTGTTCGCACTGCCCATCCCGGACACCGCGGACGCCAACACGCCCGATCCGTCCGCGCGCTGGCAGTTCGCCTTGGACGTGCAGGAACCCAACTTGACGGTGGAGCGTGCCGCGGTGCCTGGCCCATGGAATTGGCCGCTCGCGGCGCCCTTGAAATTGCAGGCCAATGCCGTCGAGATCGCCTGGAATCCCGACCCGAAATCGCCCCGACTGCCGCTTCTGCCCGTTGCTACACGAACGTCCCCGGAGCGACTGACACTCGTTCCTTACGGTTGCACGAAGTTCCGGATCTCGATGTTTCCGGTCACCGCCGAGCCGGAAGTCCGACCGTCGGCCATTCGCCGTATTCTCTTTCTGGGAAACAGCATCACCCTGCACGGTCCCAAGGCGGATATCGGCTGGACCGGCAACTGGGGCATGGCTGCCAGTTCCGAGGACAAGGATTACGTCCATCTGGTGACCAGCGCGCTGGCTGAGCATACCGGATCAAGACCTCAGATCATGGTCGGGAACATTGCGGACTTTGAGCGCAACTACGCGACGTACGACGTGGACCTGAACATGCAGGACGCGTTCGCATTCGACCCCGACCTGGTGATTCTCGCCATCGGCGAAAACGTGCCCGCGTTGGAGACCGAGGAGGCCAAGGCCCAGTTCAAGGCCGGGGTGATGAGTATCCTGAGATGCGCCCTGGCCAAACGTCGTCCGATGGTCGTGGTGCGCAGCTGTTTCTGGGCGAACGCCGCCAAGGACGAGGTGCTCGGCCAGGCTTGCAGCGAGGCCGGCGGCATCTTCGTCAACGCCGGCCCACTCGGCCAGGACGCCGCCAACCGAGCACATTCGGAGCGATCGTTTACGCACGCCGGCGTCGCCGGCCACCCGGGCGACAAGGGGATGAAAGCCCTCGCCGACGCCATCGTTCAAGCGATCGTAGACCGCCAGAGCGAGGATCGCTGATGATGGCGGCAGCAACAGGAAATGCGCCTTTGTGCGTCGGCTGGGCGCAGGTCAAGTCGCGTTTTGTCATCGTTTTGACCGTACGCCCAAATGAAATCCAGCAGGACGAAGCTGACCGGAGGAGCACCGCATGGCCGAAAAACAACTCGCGCGGCACCTGGGCTATGCGGAGCCCAACGCCTTATCCAGCTGCCGCAGCAGATCGGCAAAGGTCGGATCGAGTTCCAGTCCCTGGTTCCGCATGCGGCTGAGCAACCGATGGCACTCGATCCAGTGCCCATTGGAGGCTTTGATCTGGCCGAGGTCCTGATGCAGATTGGCCAGCCGGGTATGGGTGACCACCAAGGCGCGCAGGGGAGCCGCGTCGCCTGGAGCCTGACTCACCAATTGTTGTCGGATTTCCAGGCATTGCTGTTGCGCCTGGATCGCCTCGCCCGGCCTACCTTGGCTGTGGAGCGCGTCCCCCAGGTATTCGTAGCCCATTGAGAGCTCAACCTGGCGTTTCCCGTCCGTCGGTGCTCGGCTGGCCAGTCGTTGACGAACCGCCAAACACTTGCGGTATGCTTCAATCGATCCGGAACCGTCTCCCGCCTTAGCCAGAATATCCCCGAGATTCACGTACAGCAGCGACGTTTCGGCCAGCCATTCATCGTCATTCGGTCGCTGGGACGCGGCCAGCTCGCCTAATTGGGTCGCCTGCCGCGCGGAGTCGAGAGCGGCCTGCACCTCACCCTTTACCCAATGCACCGCGCCCAGGCCTGAGTACTGGCCGATAATCCGCTGCTGCCACTCGATGTTATCCGGTTGCAGGGACGCCAGCGGATTGCCGGCGGCCTCCCGCCCGTCCCGGGTCCGCTTGCGGAGAAGCTCGTGGAGCACATCCGGATTCAGCTCGCGGTGATAACTTTGGCAAATGGCCAGGGCGATCTGCTCGGATGCGTCGGTGTCGAGCGTGGGCAGGGGCAGCAACTGAACGCCGGCGCGGCCCGTGAGAGTCTGCAATTCCTCGCCTGGCGCGGTGGTGACGATCAGACGGGTGTTGGGGGGTACGCCGTTTCTCAGCCAAGCGACGAAGCGGGCCTCCGTGGAACGTTCGAATTGACTGAGCCCGTCGACCAGAATCACCACGCGGTGATGCTGCGCCACGCGGGAAAGCAGGCCGCGATATTCCTCCTCGAACCGATTTCGCGTGCCGGCCTCGTCCGCATCGTGGCCTCCCAGCGGCCGCCTCTCGTTGGCCCCCAACGGGCTGGCTTCTCCGAGTTTCGCCGCCAGTTCGTCGCACCAGCGTGCAAACATGGTGTCCAGCCGCGCGGCGTGGGGGCTCATGGCGACAAAATGGGCCAGCACGAACGCGTCCGCGCCGCGGAGACGATCCAAGAGAGGACCCAACAGCGCGCTCTTCCCATCGCCCGTCCCGCCGACCACGCAGGTGCACCACGCGGCGCCGCTTTCGTCCGCCGACAACGCAAAGCGGCAGAGATCTTCTACAACGTACGTGCGCCCGAAGAAGCGGCGGCTCTGCTCGGCGGCGAATTCCTCCAAGGCGCGCCGTTCGTCTTCCTGCCACGTGGACGCGGGCTGCTGAATGAAGTCCCGGGTCTCCTCATCCAGGGCCGTCCACAGATCGCGGAAGACCAGTTCGCCGAAGGCTTCCAAGCCTCGAATGCGCTCGCCCTGGCGGTCCCATTCCACGTCGTAGTGCCGGGTTCGTTCGGGGAACTGATCTTGGATTCGCCTCTTCAACGCCTCCAACCGTTGCCGTGCGTCGGGATCCAATTCGCGATAAACCTGCACTTGATGCGGAGGCATCTGGTGGAATGGCAGCGGGTTACGAAGGTAAATGAAACTCCGTTGCCGTTGATCGCGTTAAGCGAATAGTCCCAGCTCGATTTCCAGTGCTGTGACGCTCTTTCCCGCAACATCGCCCGTGAACGCGCCTTCGCGACAGGCCGTCTGCATGCGTTCCTGCGGAGGTACCCAGCCGTAACGATCGCCGAGGAGGACCAAGAGGAACGGCCGACAACGCTCGATCTCATTGAGGCAGACTTTCAGCACCAACAGCTCTTTGGCTTCCGCGTGGTCCACCGACCTCGTATCGATGCCCCATCGCAAGTCGACGGATTCCAGGTAGTGGTGTAGGTCACGCAGCTTCTCCTCCAACCGCGGGAAGATGTACTCCCGGAGATAATCGCGCTCCGCGTGCATGTCGCGGAATGTGCTGGAGACGAAAATCGGTCGGCCGCGCCACTTGGTCAAAGAAGCCATACCGGCAAACTCCGGAGTAAGGACGCCAGGTCGGGGATGACCTGGTACGAACCGTGGAGGACAGGAAATTGATTACGCCCACCGGAGTGAGTCAAGCCGGGCACGGTCGGCAAGACAATGCCTGGCCGGAGAAGTGCGCGGCCACGGCCGCGCTCTTCCCTCGCGCCCCCCCGTTCTTCCCCCAACGTCGCCGACGAGCCCCTGCCCGACTTTACGGAAGCCGACTTTTTCAAGTACCTGCGGCGGCACGACGCGGTGGCCACGCGGATCGAGTGGGGCGATCTGCCGCGGTCGCTGTTGGCCGAATTCCACCGCAAGCTGGGCGGCACGCCGCGGTTTGTCGAGCAGGCCAGCGCCGTGCTGGCCCAGATCGACCCGGACGCCTTGCGCGACCAATTGGAGGGTGACGCGGACCCGCCGGACGACGCCGACCCGGGTGTAGACGACGTTAATCCGCCGCGCGTACTCCCGGGCTTTCTCGGGAGAGAAGGCTTCGTAGAACGCCCCCTTGGTGTGCGTGTTCAGGTTGTCGCAGACGAGAGTGATTCGCGGCGCCTGCGCGTATCGGGTGTCCAGTAACTGGGCGACTTCATGCGCCCAATCGACCTTGGTGCGGTGCGGCCGAGCCGTCACCTGCCGGAAGCCTGACAGGGGCTCGGCAAACATGAAGACGCTCGCCGTTCCCTTGCCTTCATATTCGTAGTCGACTTGCTCTGGGTGCTCCTTGGTCGCGGGGATCGGCACACAGGTTTCGCCGATCAGTTGTACGGGTTGCTCGTCCATGCATACCACCGGGCATTCGGAATCGCAGGCTTTTTCGTCCGTCTCCAGCACTTCTTCCATGTGCGCGACGAACTCGCCGTTCGCGTCAGGTGGGATGACCCAGTATTCGATTTTCCGCTTGGTCATTCCGTTTTTTTAGCGTCTGCCAAACCGTTTCCGGGCTGATGGAGTCCACAACCTCCAACTCCACCAGTTGCTCCGCTAGCAATCGCAGCGTCCAATGTCCGTAGCCCGCTGGCGGCCTCCCTAACCGCAGAGCGATCACTTTCGCCTCTGCAGCTCCGTCCAGCAACTTGGGAGTGGGAGGCGTCGTCCGTTTCCTGCGCACCAGGGCTGCCTCAAAGCCTTCCAGCACGAACTCTCGACGCACATTTTCCACGGTCCGAATGCGACAGCCTACGGCTTCGCTGATTTTCTCGTCCTTCCAAGCCGGACCGTCTATGTCCGCCTTGAGCAAGACCACTGCCCTCCGCAGTTTCTCGGATTTACCTGTCTCATTCTTGACAGTCGCTTCGCAGACCGCGCGTTCCTCGTCCGTGAGCCGCACAATATACTTCTTGTTCATTGGAGCCTCCTCCTTGTGACTGCGGAGATTCCGAAAA
>Ga0351910_1146_pt1 | contig 20577 bp, 18 predicted proteins | sample TotcelHT113001L5_FD_206860 | JGI IMG/M metagenome (GOLD analysis project Ga0351910, IMG submission 206860) | Enriched cells from coal bed in the Powder River Basin, Montana, United States - Total cells T11 rep1 HSBNCT.T11.300.1.L5 ...
CTGGGCCACGGCGAGAACTCGCTCTACGGCATCGGCCAGGAGCTGCGGCGACGACACCCCCAGCTCGACATCGCCTATGCCATCGCCGACATCAGGGACCGCAGTCGTCTCGCCCAGGTCTTCCAGGCCGCGCGGCCCGAGATCGTCTTTCATGCGGCGGCCCACAAGCACGTGCCGCTGATGGAGGACAACCTGCCCGATGCGGTCAGCAACAACGTGCTGGGGACCCGCCGTGTGCTGGAGGCTTGCCGGGCCTTCGCCGTGCCCCGCTTCCTGATGATCTCGTCCGACAAGGCGGTCAACCCCACCAGCGTCATGGGCGTCACCAAACGGGTCGCGGAGCTGCTGGTGCAAGATGCCGCCCGCCAGAGCGGCAGCGCCTTTGTCGTAGTGCGTTTTGGCAATGTGCTGGGTTCGCGCGGCAGCGTGGTGCCCCTCTTCCAGGCCCAGATCGCGGCTGGCGGGCCGGTCACCGTCACCGACCCCGAGATGAAGCGCTACTTTATGACCATCCCCGAGGCCGTGCAGCTCGTGCTGCAGGCCGCCTGCCTGGGCTCGGGCGGCGAGACCTTTGTCCTCGACATGGGCGAGCCGGTGCGCATCGCCGATCTGGCCCGCGACCTCATCCGCCTGTCCGGCTACCGGCCCGACGAGGATGTCGCCATCGAGTATGTCGGCCTGCGCCCGGGCGAAAAGCTCTTTGAGGAGCTGGCGCTCTTGGGCGAGGACTATGCGCCCAGCCCCCATGAAAAGATCTTTGTCCTCCACGAGCAGGCGACCCAGCGCGCCGGCGAGCTTGCCGGCCTGCCTGACCGCATCAACGCGCTCATCGCCGCTGCCCACGACGGCGCTGAGGCCACGCTGCGCCAGATGCTCAAGACCATCGTGCCCGAGTACGCCCGTCCAGAAGGTGTCGCGCCACCTCGCCCTGCTGAGGCGCCCGCGACACAGGGGGCACCCGCTTCGCGTTCGCAGAGGGCCGCTCGCCTGGCGTCCGAGCGCCCCTCCTGATGTGCCCCCTCGTCGACGCCCTCACCGTGCTGCACACCATCCGCACGGTGCTCCGCATGGAGGGCGCGTGACCCCCCAGGCCCTGCCTGAGTCAGGTCGGCCCCTTGCGCTCTGTCCCCGCTTCCTGTATAATAGAACAAACGTTCGTATCCAGGAGGCGCGTGCGATGACCGGCCCCAAGCAGATGACCGACAAGCAGCTCGCGGCCAACCGCGCCAACGCCCAGTACTCTACGGGCCCGCGCACGCCCGAGGGGCGCGCCGCGGTGCGCTACAACGCCCTCACCCACGGCATCCTGGCCCGGGCCATCGTCCCCGAGGCCCTCGCGCCCTACGAGTCTGCCGGGGACTTTGCGCAGCTCCTGACCGCGTTGCACGAGGGCTTTGCGCCGGCCAGCGTCATGGAAGAGCTGCTGGTCGAGCAGATCGCCGTCGCCTACTGGCGCCTGGCCCGTCTCTACCGCGCCGAGGCGGGAGAAATCGCCGCCGCTCGCAAGCCTCCCCAACGCCCGCCTGCGCCCCTGGCCGTCTTGCAGCACCTGGCGCTCAATGCCGGCGAGCGCTCGCCGCAGTCACCAGAGCCCCATGAGATCACCCGCCTGGAGGCCTATCTGACCAACAAGCGCGAGTTGCGCGCCCACATGATCCGTTATGACGAGTCTCTGCGGGCCGCCAGCGATGAAGAGCTGTTGGAGAGAGCCGAGCACCTGCTGGCCGAGCTCAAGGCCGAGCAGGCCGCCCAAGAGCGCCGTCAGCAGGCACTGTCTAGCGCCCTGCGCAGCCTGCCCCCGATCGACACGGCCCTCAAGTTCGCCCGCTACGAGGCCGCCCTGCAGCATCAACTCGACCGCGCCCTGTCGCGCCTCGAGCGTCTGCAGCGGCTCCGAGGCGGCGAGTTCGTCGCGCCACCCTTGCAGGTCGAGGTCTCTTCGGCCGCGGACGGCTTTGTAGATGACTAGAGGCGTCCCATTACGAAACAAACCCATTTCCCCGCCCGCTCGACGGAACGGCGCTCGCCAGAGCAGCCCGGCTTGAGTGGTGCAGCCTGTTGCGCCGAGCGGCCCGCTCTGTTGAGCGGCGCGCTCATGGCATGGCCCGCTGGCATGCGGGGCGGATCGCCAACAGTCTGGAGGGAGCGTGAACCAGGCTTTCCGGCTCGCACACGTCACGTTTGTGTTGATCGGTTTGGCAGCGGCAGTGACGTGACTATCATGTGATCGCAGCGCACTACAATAGCAGGGTTGACTAGCATACTGGCGATAGGGGTATGAATGGAACTCGTAGCTTACTGGGAGATCGTTCGCAAACGCTGGTGGTGGCTGCTGCTCGGCACGCTGCTGGCAGCCGCCGTGGCTTTCGGCGTCAGCCGACAAATGACACCCCAATATGAGGCCTCGGCCACCATCATGATCGGCGCGGTCAACCGCAACCCCACGCCGTTGACCAGCGAGATCAACGTCAGCCAGGACCTGGCCGCCACCTACGGCGAACTGCTCAAGACCCACCAGCTCCAGACGGCCGCCATGAGCCTCTTGGGCTATAGCGGCCTGCCCGATGTGACCGTCACGGTGCAGCGCGATACCCAGTTCGTCCGCATCACCGTGCAGGACCCGCTGCCCGGCCGCACCGTGGCCATCGCCGAGGCGCTGGTGCACCAGCTCGAGCTGCAGCTGCCCGCCAACGCCCCGCTGCAATTCGCCGAGCGTCAGCTGGCGGCCATCCAGACCCAGATCGAGGCCCGCCAGCAACAGCTGGCCAGCGAGCAGAATGCCGCCCGGCGCGGCGAGCTGGAACAGGAGATCGCCGGGCTGCGCGGCCAGTACACCGAGCTGTATGCCACCTACTCTCAGAACAAGCTCTCGGTCAACACCCTGGAGGTGGTCGATCCCCCGCGCCTGCCCACCGAGCCCGTCAGCCCCAAGACCATGCAGAACACCGCCCTGGCCGCGGTGCTGGGGCTGATGCTGGCGGCTGGCGCGGCGGTGCTGGTCGAGTACCTGCACAACGTCATCGAAAGCCCGTCCGATGTGACCGAGACCCTCGGGCTGCCCTATGTTGCCTCGGTGGGCTTGCTGCCGGAAATCGAGGGCCCGGCCCGGCGCGAGCTCGTCTGCCTCGAGCAGCCCCACTCCGTCCACGCCGAGGCCTTTCGCTTCGCCTCGGTGGTGCTGCGCTATTCGCTGCCCAGTGGCGACCCGCCGGCCATCCTGGTGACCAGCAGCAGCGCCGGCGAGGGCAAGACGACCCTGGCTACCTGTCTGGCCATCGTCGAGGCCCAATCTGGCAAGCGGGTGGTGTTGGTGGACGCCGACCTGCGGCGCCCTGACCAGCACAAGCTCTGGTCGTTGCCCAATGACGTCGGGCTCTCTTCGCTGCTGAGCGGGCGGGTCGCCAGCGTGGATGAGATTCTGCAGGCCACGCCGCTGCCCGGCCTGCAGGTGATCACCAGCGGCCCGCACACGGCCAACCCGACGGGCCTGTTGGCTTCTCCCGCCTTTGGCGAGCTGATCACGACCCTGTGCGACACGGCCGACCTGGTGGTCGTCGACACCGCCCCGCTCTTGTCGGTAGCCGACACCAGCACCATGGCCCGCGCCGTCTCGGGGGTGGTGTTGGTGGCGCGCGCGGGCGTCACCACGACGCCAGCCTGCGCCACGGCGGCCGACCTGGTGGCCCGCTCGGAGGGGCATCTGCTGGGCGTGTTCTTGAATGCCTGCCAGCCACACCACGGCAGCCGCTATGGCTATGGGCGCTACGGCTACGGGTACGGCTATGGGTATGCCGCCTACGGCCAGGAAGGCGAGCCGGACGAGCAAGGCGCAACAGAGCGCGACGCTCAAGGACGCGGTGCGCCCCGCCGCGCGAGCAAGCGCCACCGGCGCCGAACCGAGGGCGAGCCCCACGACGCCTGAGCGGACCTGGAGCTAACTACCTGACGCCCAGCGCGCGCCGTGGCTCCTCAGGCTGCGGCGCGTCACTTTGCACCTCGGAAGGGGGATCCACTGCGCGCCCTGCCCTTGCGCCACTCGCGCCCACACGCCCGCGCTGGCGTGTGCCGCCGCTGTGCAACTCCCACAACGCTTGATCTGGGGCTCAGGCGATGATCCTGCCTGGCCACGTGGCGGCCTCCGTGCTCTGCCATCGCCATCTCAAGGTCGCGCTCTGGCCCGCCCTGGTCGCGGGCGTCTTTCCCGACCTGGTGGACAAGTTCCTGTACTATGTCTTGCGCGTGGTCCCGTCTTCGCGAACGCCCATGCACACCCTCTGGGGCTGGCTGGGCTCCACGCTGCTGCTTGGCCTGCTGGCCTGGGCGCTGGATCGCACGCGCCGTCGCGCCTGGCTGTGGAGCTGGTTCGTGGGCTATGGCGCCCACCTCTTGTGCGATTCCCCCCTGGTCGGGGGCAGGCTGCCTTTCCTCTGGCCGCTGCGCAGCTATACCATGAGCAGCTCCCGCGCGCCCCTTTCCTACCTCTTCGATGGCGGCCCCTGGCCGCTCTGGACGCTGAGCGCCGAACTGCTGCTCGTGGGCTACACCCTGGCCACGTCCAGCCGCTTTAGGCGCTGGTTGGCGGCGCGACGCCCCCCGGCCAAGGCGTCCTAGGGGGCGCGCCAGGGTCGCGGCCACCCTGGACCGCGTTGGCTGAGCCAGATCGCGCCAAAGCAACAAGGCTCACTACGCCAGGGCGTGGTGAGCCTTGTTTGTGCAGCGTCGCTGCGGTCGGGTTAGCGCGCCGGGATCGCCAGCATCCAGCCGATCTCGATCAGGTTGGGGTTCTCGATAAAGGCATAGCCCCCGCCCGACTTGTTGGTCAGCTCGACGATTTCCATGTAACGGCGGCCCTCGCCCAAGAGTCGCTGCGCGATGTAGAACAGCGTATCGCCCTTCACCACGGTGTACGACCCCGCCGGCCCCGGCGCCACTACGCCTGTGGGCGACAACATGCCATCCAGCACGTGCACCAGCCCCTTGCTGGCCAGCACGCCCGCCGGCAATCAGCTCAAAAGTGCCCGGAATGGTCAGCACGTCGAGGCCGGCCTGAACACAAATGTCGTTGATGCGGCGGATGTCTTTGCCGCTGGCAGCCGGCATGGCCACGATCACTTGCTTGATGCCGCGAGCCGCGGCCAGGCGGGGGAGGTCGTCACTGCTGCCCAAGACGCGGCAGCCGCCGACCTCGAGGCCCTGCTTGGCCGGGTCGTCATCCACAAAGCCGGCCGGTTCATAGGGGAGTTGCGGGTTGTCGAGCAGTTCTTTCAGCACGCGCGCCCCCGCCTGGCCTGCGCCGACGATCAGGGCCAGCTGGTGCGTGGCGCCGGCGCGTTTGGCAGCCAGCGACACGCGGCGGGTGGCCAAGCGCAGCAGCAACCGGGGCGCGGCGGCCACGGCGAGGGCCAGACCCCCCTCGATGATAGGGATGGATCGTGGGGCGGCCGCGACAAGCCTGAGAGGCATGAGCAAGCCATAAAAGAGCAGCGCGCTCACGATGGTAGCGACACTGCTGGCGACCAGCAAGAGCCGCGCTTCTCGCAGGCTGGCATAGTGCCACATCTGCCGGTAGAGGCCTGCTTGCAGGAACAGCAGCGGGCGCAGCACCAGTAGCAGGGCGCCGTAAAGCAGGGCGGGTTGCACATAGGCTGGCGGAACGGCGGCGTCGGTTCGCACCGCAAAAGCCAGCAGAACGATCAGGGGCTGCGTGACAACATCCCAGCCCAAGAGGTGCCGGTTGCGCACACAGGCATACTGACGACATAACCTGGTAGTCACTTGCATCAAGAACGCCCCTTCCGAAATCGAGAGCCGTGCCAACTTAGCATAAGGCCAACGCACTGACGAGCTCGTCACAGACCTGCTGCACCTGATCCTCGGTCATGACGCTGGAGAAGGGCAGGGCCAAGCTGACGTTGCCTAGCCACTCGGTGACCGGGAAGCAGCCCTCCTGGTAGCCAAAGCGGTTACGGTAAAAGGGCTGCAGGTGAATGGGCGTAAAGTAGGGCCGGCTGGGAATGCCGTGGGCGGCGAGCTGGGCCATCACGGCGTTGCGGCTGGCGGGGGCCAGAACGCGGATGACGTAGACGAACCAGGACATGCGCGTCGTCGCGGGCAGGATGGTGGGCGTCTCGATCAGCTCAAGGCCCGCCAGCCGCTCGTTGTACCAGGCGGCCACCTGGGCGCGCTTGGCGATCAGCTCGTCGATGCGCTGCATCTGGGCCAGCCCCATGGCGGCGGACATCTCGTCCAGGCGATAGTTGTAGCCCAGGCGAGTGTGGTTGAGCCAGGCGTCAAAGATATCACGACCCTGATTGCGCAGACTGCGGAAGAGGGCGTCCCAGTCGTCACGGTTGGTGACGATCACGCCGCCCTCGCCGGTGGTGATCTGCTTGTTAGGATAAAAGGCGAACACGCCCACATCTCCCAGGCTGCCCACGGGGCGACCCTTGTAGTGCGCGCCCAGCGACTCGCAGGTGTCGCAGATCATGGCGAGGCCGTACTCGCGGGCGGTGGCGTTGAGGGGGTCAAAGTCGGCGGGCTGACCGAAGGCATCGACCGGCAGGATGGCGCGCAGCTTGCCAGATGTCGGCTGGCCGCGCAAGGCCGGCGGCAGCCAGCGACTCGCCGCAGCGCCCCCCTGGGCCAGGTCGCGGGCGGCCTCGGCCACGAGCGCAGGGTCGATGTTGCCGGTGCGGCGGTCGACATCGACAAAGATGGGCACGCCGCGCTCGTAGAGCACGCAGTTGGAAGAGGCGATAAAGGAAAAGGGCGTGGTGATGACCTGATCGCCCTCAGAAACGTCGGCGGCGATGACGGCCAGATGCAGGCCGCTGGTGCCCGAGTTGACGCCGACACAGTGGGCGCAGCCGGCAAAGGCGGCGATGGCCTCTTCGAAGGCGGCTAGTTTGGGGCCGATGCTGAGATAGCGGGTGCTGAGGACCTCGTTGACGGCGGCGATCTCGGCGGCGGTGAGGTCGGGAGAGGACATGGAGATGGACATGAACTCAATCCTTTCTTTGAATGGGCCTGGCAGGCACGCCCACAACCGTCTCGCCTGGCGACACAGAACGAGTGACACAAGCACCCGCACCGATGGTGACACCGTCTCCTATGGTGAGTGGTTCGGCCTGTGTCCCGTTTATGAAGACGGCTCCGGTACCTATGAATACGCGGTTACCTACATGAACCCACCCAGACAGATGAACACCAGGTGACACCGTACAATACTGCCCTATGGTGACGTCGTGCCCTATCGTGCAGCCAAGATTGATGTGAGTGTGCACGCCGACGGAGACTTCTGTAGTCAGGATGCTGGAAGCGCAGATCAGCACCCCCTGGCCGATCGAGACATACTCCGATCTCTTGACAGATGGGTGAACAATCGCTGGAAACTCAAAACCAAGATTGCTTACCCTCGGCAATACATTCGCGCGTGTTTGGGGAGCACCGATCGCTAGCACCATCGGTGCTCCGTGATACAGACGCGTCGCCGTGGCCAGATCGATGACTGGAAGGCCACTTAGACGTGTGCCGTGCAGTTGGCTATCGTCGTCTACAAAGCAAAGCGGCTCTAGCCTGCCAAACGCCAAGTGGTAATCCCTCAGGAGCCATGCGACTTCCCTGCCGAACCCCCCCGCTCCGTAAATCAGGCAAACACTGCTCAACGCTTTGACCCCCATCCTTGTGGACATCCGCGCACAGGTAGTATCGAATCAGTACGTGTAAAAGCCGACGCCAGCTTTGCGCCCGATCTTACCCGACGCCACCATGGCCGCCAGGAACTCGGGCGGCGAATACCTGTCGCCTAGCCCAAGTGCCAGATTCCTGAGTATCGCCTGGCACGTATCCAGGCCAATGGCGTCTGCTAGAGCCAAAGGCCCCGTGGTTGTATTCGTGCCCAGCTTCATGGCTCTGTCGATCTGCTCAGCCGTCGCTACACCTGCTGCGAACACTCGCATTGCCTCACATATCATGGCGAACAGAAGTCTATTCACGACAAAGCCAGGGGAGTCAGGGACGACAATTGGCTCTTTGCCTAGCGCTCGGACAAAACAAGACACTGCCTCTGCTATGTCGGGAGAGGTCTCCGGCAATACTGCGATCTCGACAAGCGACATGACATCCGCGGGGTTGAAGAAATGCAGACCCACGAAACGATCGGGGCGCCCAGACAACATGGCAAGCTTCCCAATGGACAAGGATGAGGTGTTGGATGCTAGCACAGCAGACTCTGAGCAGTGCTGGTTCAGCGCGGCTAACGTGACCGCTTTGATGCTCATGTCCTCAGGAACGCACTCGATTGCCAAATCCACGTTCCCAAACGCGGTAAACGAGCTGGTAACGCATATGGAACGTAGCAATCCATCAATCGTAGACTCTTTTGCTTCGGCGCGGTTCTCCAGACGAGCCCGCAGTTGATGGCGTACTACCTCCTGAGGTCGGTGAGAGTGCACCGTAGCGCTTATCCCAGCCTGTGCACACGCGAGAGCGAGGGTACCCCCCATTCTACCCGCACCCACGATGCCAATTGACTGAATTGATCGCATCACGCCCATCTCCATAGGCTAACGCCCCACGAAAGCCCGCCGCCAAAGCCGACCAGCGCGACGAGATCGCCAGAACGTATCTTGCGTTGTTCGATTGCATCACTGAGCGCCAGCAACACCGATGCCCCCGACGTGTTCGCGTACCGGTCCATGCACGTGTGTGTTTTGTGCATCGGCAATCCCAGCCGCCCCATGTTTTCCCGAATGATGTTTATGTTTGCCTGGTGGAAGATGATAAAGTCGAGATCGTCTGCCGTCAGGGCAGCTCGGGCGAGCGCTCGCTCGATAGCGTCTGGCACTGTTGTCGTAGCGAAGGTCCAAATGTCCTTACCACGCATTCTGAATTTATGTAGCCCATTCCGAACCGAATCCTCGCTGGCTGGGTAGGTTGAGCCTCCTCCAAGAAGCGTTATCGCGTCCCACTTAAGCCCGTCTGTACCCAACACGGAATGGAGCAGTCCGCGTCCTTGCGGAACATCGCTCAGCACTGCGGCGCCTGCGCCGTCGCCGAAGTAGACGCAAGTCGTGCGATCATCCCAGTCCAATATGCGAGAGTAGGTTTCGGCCCCAATCACGAGAACATGCCGATAGTCTGGATGAGAGAGCATCAAACCAGCCGCGACATCCAAAGCGAATACAGACCCTGCACACACCGCGCCCACATCGAATGCGGCTGCATTACAGGCCCCCAGTTTTCCCTGCACGATGGATGCCGTAGGTGGCTGAATCATGTCAGGTGAGGAAGTTGCCACTACAATTAGGTCCAGATCAGATGGCATAATGCTTAGCTTATCGAGTGCCTGCAGCCCAGCAGCTACTGCGAGATCGCTGGTGCTTTCCCCAGCGGCAGCTCTACGGCGCTCCTTGACGCCGACCTTTTCCTGAATCCATTCATCCGACGTATCCAGATAGCGCGCCAGATCGTCATTCGTAACAACCTGGGAGGGTACGTACATTCCTGTGCTGACTATGCCGATAGCCCTACTATTCACAACATCCCCTCGCTCAATCGTCGAAATGAAACCTCAGAGAAGCCCAACGCGTTATCGCTCGGATTCTGTGGCTCGGACATTGCCGGTAAACTCGGGCATTGTCGCGCTTCCCTCTGCATGGATCCCTTTACGCTTCAGTACCTGAATTAGGGTCATGGCCAGTACTTTGACGTCCAGCCAGAGAGAGTGGTTATCTATGTACCAGATGTCCAGTTCAAACTTGGCCTCCCACGTCAGCGCATTCCGGCCGTGCACTTGCGCCCAACCGGTGATGCCAGGACGCACCCCATGACGGCGCGCTTGATCGGGCGTGTAGCGATTGAGGTACTCTGTCAGCAGCGGGCGCGGCCCCACCAGGCTCATTTCACCGCGGAGCACATTCCACAGCTCGGGCAGCTCGTCGAGGCTGCTGGCCCGCAAGAGCCGGCCCAGACGCGTGAGACGCTGGGCATCGGGCAGCAGGCGTCCGTCGACGTCGCGGGCGTCGGTCATGGTGCGGAACTTGCACAGCTCAAATGGCCTGCCGTGCAGGCCCGGGCGCGTCTGGCGGAAGAGAACGGGCGCCCCCAGGCGCCCGCGCACCAGCGCGGCGAGCACACCCAGCAGGGGCGAGAACAGGATTAGCCCCGGGATGGTGAGGGCGAGGTCGAGCAGGCGCTTGCCGTGACGGCTGTAAATGCTGTTCATGGGCAGCAGCGCGCGGCCGTGCGGCCCTCGGAGTGCGGGCCGGCAAAGCGCTGGGCATTGGCGCGATTGGCGGCGAGCTGCTTGGGAGTGACCTGGTTGGGGCCGGCCATGGGAGGGGCCTCTGGTGACAGAAGGTTTGTTCTAGTATACAGGAAGTGGAGCGACGAGGCAAGGGGATATGACCCCAATCTCGCCTCTAGCGCTTCGCTGGGGCGCGCGTGCATCGTAGAGGAGGGCGTCACGATCATCTCCAGGACTCCTGGGCAGCGTCGAGCCAGTGAACGAACTTGTCCGCCAACTGCTGACGTCCAAACTCGCGCTCGGCGAGAGCCCTGCCGTCCAGACCCATGCGCAAAAGCTCGTGGCGGTGATCGGCCAGGTACTCGAGAGCATCCGCAAAAGCGCACGGGTCGTCAGGAGGCACTGCCAGACCGCACCGATGCATGGTGATGAGATCGGCAAGCCAGCCCGGATAGTTGTTGAGCACCGGCAGGCCGCTGGCGATATAGTCAAAGAATTTGTTGGGGGACGTGCCATAGTAAAAGGCGGGCACGTTGGCCAAGATCATCAGACCCACATCAGCCCGGGCCATGATGGCGGCGAGCTCGCGCTTGGGCACGGGGGCAAGGAAGATGCAGTTGTCGAGATCCTGGCTCTGTGCACGAGCCACCAAGCCGGGTTTGAGGGCGCCGTCACCGATAAACAACAGCTTGATGTCGCGACGCTGCCGCTTTAGCAGCAGCGCGGCCGCATCCAGGACGGCGTCGAGGCCGTTGGCGCGGCCATGAGCACCGGTGAAAGCCGCGACGAGGTCGTCAGGCGCGATGCCCTCGATCGGCTCGACGACCTCCTGCGGCGAGAAGATATCCAGGTCACAGCCGTTGGGGATCATGGCAATCCTGTCAGCTGGGATGCCGCGCCGCGCAATGCCCTGGACGATGCCAGGAGAGAGGGCGATGCAGGCTGTCGCAGACCGGTAGGAAACCCACTCGAGCCAGTCCATGAGACGCAGAAGGACCGGATTCGTGATGGCCTTCATTTCGCGCGGCAGCTCAGGCCAAAGATCGCGCACCTCGAAGACAAAGGGCTTGCGCCGCAACCAGCGGGCAAAGATGCCGGGAATGCCGGCGGTCAACGGCGTGGAGGTAGCAAAGACGAGATCATAGGGTAGAGTAAGAGCTAAAACAATGCTACGCATAGCAAAACTAATAAAAAGCCAAGTGCGCCGAAGAAAACTATCATAGTTGGAATAGGATAGATCGAACTCAATGACGTTGATGGCATCAACGACCCCCCGGCGCTTGCCTTGCTGAAACTCACCGCCGAGCCCCGTTTTCCCTTGGGCAAAAGAGCCGCAAACCATAGTCACTTGATGGCCGTGCTCTACCAGGCGACGGGCCATCTCGTAGGAGCGGGTGCCACCGCTGCCGTCGGGGGTAGTGAAATGCTGGTGGAAGTAGAGAATGTGCATGCTATGGCGCGCTCTTCAGAGCTATTTCGGTCACGGATTCGAAAACGCCTTGCCCGACCTCCGCCTCGACCTCGAGGACCGGGATGAGGGTCTTTTCCAGGTAGTGGCGAGATTCCCAAGCCTGGGTCAGCTCGAGACGGAGGGCTGGCTTGTCGGTCTGGATAGAGATGTCTGCATACCGACTCATGCACAGGCCACGATCAGTATCCAGCGCCCAGGAGTCTGGCGCCAAGCGCCAGCGCAATATGGCCCGATGGGCACCTTGCACGCGATCGGTGACTCGCCACCTGTGGCCAATGACGGAAACCGTTCTTTCATGATGGCACCCCTGGTGATCGGTGTAGGCGCCCGCCCAGGAGTATCCGCCGGGCACAGGCTCCAGATCGCCGACGAAGTCGGCCTTGAGCCAGTCGGCGTAGAGAAAGCGCCCCAGCGAAGGCATCTGATCGTGACCGTCGAACTGGATCGTGTTATGAGCCCGGCATTCGCTGAGGCGGCAGTCGGTCTGGTCGACGGCATAACTATAGGAGCCACCATCTCTCAGGAGATTGACGCCATTGGCCCAGAGATCAAAGTGCAGGGCATCAGCGTGGGCAGGGCGTGTCTTGTAGTTGGGGAAGCGGACAAGACCCCAAGAGCGAGGCTCTGCCAGGGGCGAGTGCAGCATCACATAGCCCCCATCGTGGAGGATGGACGAAGAGCGCGCAGGTGCGGCGATCGGCTCAGCCTGTAGGTGTAGCCATCGCAGAGGCTCATCCCAGGGACCAGGATCGTAGGCGCGTCCACCGAGGAAGAGGGCGTAGGCCAATTGAACACTGGGGCGATAGTCTCGATAGCTCTGAGAGTGGAGCACAAACAGCCGGGCGCCATCGTTCGCGCCGAGGTTGGGGCCATCGCCCGTGATGGAATCTGTCATCTGAAACAGCCAATTGGCGGCGGTACGGGAGCGCTCGTGGAATAGCGGGGTAAAAGGCTCTAGCTCCAGCTCGCGTCGCCAGAACTCGGCCATGCTTAGGGTGTCAAGGAGTACGCGGTGGTAGTTGAGCGAGTGCTGGGCAAAGCTGCCGTCGCGCTGGACAAGGCGCAGTACACATCCCTCAAGCCAACGCCGGCCGAGCCGCGCCCAGTGTTGGCCCCGGCCTGCATCGGGGGAGCTCACCCGCGCCAGCCAGGCGCCGCCGATGAGCAAGCCAGCTGCCTCGCTGGTGCCATGGTTGTTATCCTGAGCAAGGGCATAGCCGATGGTCGGAGCGATGCGCTCGCAGTGGCGGCGCACGAAGCTGACAAGCCCCGCTGCGGGTGCTTGGTGTTGTCCCAGCAGATAGGAGGTCAGCAGGACAGTCAACACGCGGATGGAGGTTTCCTGGCCACACTTCCAGTTCGGCCCGGCATTGGGAGGGTTGCGACGCTGCCAATCGCAGCACCAGTCGTTCAGTGTCTTCAGATAGTGCCCTGCGCCTGTGAGCCGGTAGGCGCGGGCCAGCAGCAGGGCCCAGTCAAAGCGCGATGGCTCCCAAACGCACTTGATGTCGCCCACGGCTGGGTCAAAGTCAGCAAGGCGCGACCAGTGCTGCGTGGCATCGAGATGCTTGCCGGTGAAGGGGTTCAGGGACCAGTCAGGCGGCGATGTGATGGGCAGGCGATGGTGGGAGAACCAACGCATCTCTCCAGCGATGAGGGCATCCGCCTCGGCAAGGATCGAGGTGGCGTCGATATCCCCTAGCGGGAGAAGCGACGGCTGATCGAAAAACAGGGGCTGCACCTCGGCGCGACCGATCGGCAAGCGCCTCTGGTACCATCCCGCTCGCACGAGGGCGCGGTGCAGGGCAACAGCAGCCACGTTATCCACGCCTAGCCGCGGCAGCAGCCGCAGCCATAGCGCGAGGCGGCCGCAACGAGATCTCACTGACGCACTAATGCCGATCACGTCAGCCCGCGGCCACGATATCTACGATGCGCTGCGCGGCGTTGCCATCCCACAAGGGCGGGATGTGGCCCCGTTTGGCCTCACCATCCAGAATCCGCCTGACCTCTGTGCAGAGACGGGCCGTGTCTCTGCCGATCAACAGGTTAGTGCCCACGGTGACGGTGATAGGGCGCTCGGTGTTCTCTCGCATGGTCAGGCAAGGCACGCCCAGGTAGGTAGTCTCCTCCTGGATGCCCCCCGAGTCGGTGATGACAGCAGTTGCGTCACGCTGCAAGGCGAGGAACTGCAGATAGCCGAGAGGATCCAGTATGAGGAAACGTTCACTGGAGAGCAGATCGATGCCCCAAGTGGCGAGGCGCTGCCGGGTTCGCGGGTGGATGGGAAAGATGATCTGTACCTGGCGACTCAGATCAGCGAGCGCTTCGATCAGCCGGCGCAGGGCGTCAGGATCGTCGACGTTGGAGGGGCGATGGAGCGTGACGAGGACGTAGCGCTCGTCCAGCGTCACTCCTGCGGGAGGTGCTGCCAGGGGCAGTAGCCGCACGAGGGTGTCGATCATGACATTGCCGACGCAGTGTATTCGTTCCGTCGGTATGCCCTCGCGCAGGAGGTTGGCGTCACCATCGTCCGAAGGGGTGAGCAAGATGTCGGCGAGCTGGTCGGTGACCAAGCGATTCAGCTCCTCTGGCATAGTCCGGTCGTAGGAGCGTAGGCCCGCCTCCACGTGGGCTACCTGGATGCCCAGTTTGGACGACACCAGCGTGGCGGCGACGGTGGAATTGATGTCGCCATAAACCATGACGACGTCTGGCTGGCGATCGAGCACGACCTGCTCAAAGGCCAGCATCACCTTGGCTGTCTGCTCGGCATGACTACCAGAGCCGATGCCTAGGTTGATATCGGGCGCCGGCAGGCCGAGTTGCTGGAAGAAGATGTCGGACATGTTGGCGTCATAGTGCTGGCCGGTATGCACGAGAGTCTGAGCTATACCGCCATGGGCGTGCACCGCGCGGATGACGGGAGCGGCCTTCATAAAATTGGGGCGGGCGCCGACGACGTGGAGGATGTCTAGCACGGGTCTACTTTCTCCTCAGGATTCGGCTGCGCGCACGAAGTACGGCGGCAAGGTGTCAGCCCTCGTGGAGGCTCACAGGCGCGCTCGACGGCCGCAAAGGTCGTCAGAGTGACTTCTTCCAGTTCACCCCAGGGGATGAGAGGCGAGCCCCCGCTGGCGACGAGGTCGATAAAGGCAGCTACCTCGGCGCGATGACCCTTGTCCTGACGCCACAATCGCCCAGGGACCAGGCCGGGCCAACCGAAGCCCCGAAGCGTCTTCCAGTTATCGATGACGGCCACGCGCCCCTCGCTAAAGACCTCGATGCGCTCTTTGGGATAGCGCTTGCTGCCGTTGGCCAGGTAGTGCACGGCGCCCGTTGAGCCGTCAGCGAACTGGAGGATGATCGTCATCTTGTCCTGGCGCACCGATAGACCAGGGTGATCGCCCAGCATAGCGGCTTGCACAGCGACGATGGGCGCTTCGACCAAAAAGCGCAGCAGATCGATGAAGTGGCACGCCTCGCCGATGATCCGTCCGCCACCCACAGACGGATCCTGGGTCCAGTGGTCGGCGGGAATGGCGCCAGCATTTACAGTGTAGATCAGGCTGAGCGGCTCCGAGCGGCGCTCCAGTCGCTTTTTGAGCTGCGCCGCCAGAGGTGAGAAACGTCGGTTGTAGCCGACCATCAGTTGACATCCAGTTGCCTTGGCATGGGCCTCCCGAACGGCGGCGAGCTCGCTGTGGTTCAGTGCGAGCGGCTTTTCAACAAAGACGTGTTTGCCGGCCCGTAGCGCTTCAATGACCATGCGGGCGTGGCTGTCATGGGGCGTGGCGATGAACACGGTATTTAGGGCCGGATCATCGAAAAGGGTGCGGTAGTCGGAGCTCGCCTGCTCAAAGCCATACTTGTGCGCCGCGTGGGCGGCGGTCATGCCGGTACCACTGGCGATGGCCCGTAGCTGAGCAGGCGTGCGCGCTAGAGCAGGCAGCAGAACCAGCGAAGCGTAGTTGCCGGCGCCGATCATGCCTACTACCACTTTGCCCTCAACCTGCCGAGTCACAGCTGGCACCACGGGAATTGTGCGCGAAAGATCCGGCGTTTCCTCTGGGTAAGTCAGAACAATCCCCAGCGCAGAACGATCCTCGGTCAGCACGCTGTAGGCGCGAGGCGCCTCGTGCAGGGGCACACGGTGGCTGATCAGCGGCTCGACATCCAGGCTTCCGTCGGCCATGAGCTGCAGCACGGCCTCAAAGTTGCGCTGCTCCGTCCAACGGACGTATCCAATGGGGTAGTCGTACCCTTGATTCTCATAGGCGGGGTCATAGCGACCGGGGCCGTAAGAACAGGAGACCTGAAAGGTGAGCTCCTTCTCGTAAAAGTCGGCTCGAAACAGCTCGAGACCAGTCACGCCAACCAGCACGATCCTGCCGCGCTTACGACACATCTGGGCAGCTTGGTGTACCGGCTCGCTGCTGGCGGTGGAGGCGGTGATCAGAGCAGCATCGATTCCCCGTCCGTTGCTGAAGGCTAGCGCCGCTCGCACCGGGTCACTGACCTGGCGCAAGTCGACGGTCTCAGCGCCGAATTGGCGGGCGAGAGCCAGCCGTCCGGCATCAAGGTCGATGCCCAAAACTTGGCAGCCATTGGCGCGCAGCATCTGAACAGCCATGAGCCCGACCAAGCCGAGGCCGATGACGGCGACGGACTCTCCCAGGGTGGGCGCGGCCAGGCGGATGCCCTGGAGGGCCACGGCGCCCAGGACGGTAAAGGCGGCGGCATCGTCGCTGACGGCGTCGGGAATGCGCGCGCAGAGGTTGGCGGGCACGGCGACGATCTCGGCGTGGGGGCCGTTGGAGGCCGCGCGGTCACCGACGCTAAAGCCGACGACGCCGCCGCCAACCTCCAGCACGAGGCCGGCGTTGCAGTAACCGAGGGGCATGGGCTCGTCGAGACGGGCAAAGACGGTCTCCAGGGTGGGCAGGAGGCCATCGGTGCGCACCTTGTCGAGCACCTGGCGCACGCGCTCGGGCTGGGAGCGGGCCTTGGCCAGTAGGTTGGCCTGGCCGAACTCGACAAGCATGCGCTCGGTGCCTGCGGAGATGAGGCTGCGCCGGGTGGCGACGAGCAGGCCCCCGGCACGGCCCGCGGGGGCTGGTACGGGGAGCAGTTCGGTGGCGCCGGTCTTGAGGTTCTGAAGGACCTGGTTCATCCGCTGAGTTACCTCTACTCGCGCACTAGATCCTGGGCTGGGATGCGTTCACTGAGCAAGACTGGGTTTCTCCTTCCTCGGTCATATCACCAAACTCCTTCGGATCGCACAATCGTCCAGGCACCGGTGGCGCGTCAAGGAAAGAGCGATGCAGTGCGACGTCTGCTTCAGACTTAAAGCGAGAGCGAATCGACCGGGCGGGAACTCCCGCGACGACCGTGTAGGGTGGCACATCCTTGGTCACGACTGCGCCAGCTCCGACAACTGCGCCATCTCCAATTGTGACACCAGCCGCGATGACTGCGCGGTAGCCGATCCAGCAGTCTCTCCCGATCTGTGTTTTGGGCATGTGGGGGCGTCCGCTGAAGCACATGGCCGTGCCAGGCACGTCCATGATATGGTCGGCCCCAACAATCGCCACCTGACTAGCGAGCATTGAGTATGCACCAATGGATACCTTCGGACATATGTAGCAACTGTCCCCGACAAATGAGTAAGGGCCTGCGCGGAGATCACGACTTATCCTCGATCGGAACGTGCAGTAGAACGTCCTATCAACATAACGCAGGCCGCGTATCATCCGCAGCAATTGCATTTTCGCGCTCCGAAGTGCCATTCGCAAACCGATGCTTCTTCTCAGGGCATAGAGCAATCTAGCTGGCATAGGTATCACACTCGTAATCTTCCGCCGGCTCCCCTGCGACTGCAGCCTCGATGACCTTTACCTGATACGCTGGATTGTAGAAGGCGTCGATTATCTCACGACAGCCTATCGACAGATCGCGCTGCGACGCAGGAAGTGCTAGACTCCCTAGAATGGACGCTACCAAGCTTGCTTGATCCCCTTGGGAGTAGAGAACACCTGTTACGCCAGGGACTACCGCCTCCACTTCTGGTTTTTGCTCGTCCAAGTTGTCATGAGTAACAACCGGCACTCCGTACGCCAGCGAGTGAATGGCGAGTAGGCCGCAGTCACCCGGACAGACACACGTATCGGAGGACATAAAGAGAGCTCCGAGTTCAGCTTCTTCGTAACAGCCACCGTAGAAGTATACGCGGTGCGACACGTGCAGCTCTGCGGCTAAGCTTGCCAAACCTGCCCGAGATGGACCTTCGCCGACAATGAGAACATTAAGGGGTCGACCGCTCGCCTCGAGACGAGCGCACGCATCAATCAGGCGCCAGATCTCTTTCGTGGGCACGAGACGCCCAACGAATATCGCTGTTGGGATAGCGGGTTCGGAGAAGTACCGAGCACGAACCATCGCTCGATCGAGACCTATCAGTGCTTTTCTTGTCGATATCTGTGCATCATAATCCAAGGAATTGTAGACTACGTATAGATCCTCCTTGTGAAACCCGCGTCCTTCCATAATATGTTTTGCACGATGCCCATAGAGCAGCATACCGTTGGACAAGCGATAGAAGGAACTGCGCAGGTAGCCCTTAAGGCCGACCTCTCTTCTGCGGAACCCGTGAGACCACATCAGTACTCTCTTGCCAAGAATGCGCGCAAGGATGGCAGCTACCCAAGTCGATAGATAGCTTGCGTTACCTAGGAAAACTATAGCGCTGTACGACCCGAGCACAATCTCGCCTATAACGCCACGCTGCCAGATAAATCGCTTTCCGAACAGCCTGTTCTGTATGAGATGCCACCTAAGCCCGCCCTGCTCTAGTGGGAGTTGAGCCTTGCTCGGGTCAATTGTCTTCACGTCATTGATGTCGTTCACTGGGCTCGCCAGGAACACGTACTCGGCTTTCTCGGATTTGGTAAGGAGCTCAAATAAGGGCTCCCGATAGTGCTGGAGCACCTGATACACAACTGCTACGCGTCTCTTGTTCACAGACACTTCCTGTATAGCTCATGGAGTCGCTGAGCCGATAGTTCCCACGACCACGCTCGCCCAAGTTCCCTGCCTCTTTCGGCAATCAATCTACAATGGGCGGGATGCTCCAGAAGGTTTTTCAGCAGCGGCTTGAGGTCGGCGTCACGCGATATGAGCTCGTAGTGCTTGTGGTCTTCGCCCATTCCATCGATACCTGTTCCGGCCCGAGCCACCACGGCTGTTCCCTGCTTCATCGCCTCTGCATAAACAATCCCGAATGTCTCGCTATAGCTGACAACGCATAGAACCTGCGCCTCGCGCATGTGATCTCGCACTTGCTCTTGGGACTGCCAACCAAGGAGCCGGATTTCCGCATGGCCGGCTGCCAGGGTCCTGACGTGGTTCTCCAAGGGACCCGTTCCGACTATGACCAACTCAACCGGCGTGCCTTGTGCGAGGAGATCGAGAACGGTCTTGACCAGAAGCGTGACCGCTTTGTTCTCATCCAGAGTCCCTACGAACAAAATCCTGTATGGATAACGAACCTTTTCGCGGGGCGGGTCCTCATTGAACAAGGCACTCGTTCCATTGGCGATCACACTAGGCAGACGCCCGGTTGCCTCCTGGGTGCAGCGCGCCAGCACAGGAGAGGGAGCAACTATGGCAGTCGCCCTTTCCAGACAATGGTGGATTGCACGCTTACGTAGGACATGCTGTTGCTGCCACTGAGCCATGTCGCGCCGCACGGTCGCGATGAAAGGCAACTGCCATTTGGCTGACATTCGTGATGCTAGTAGGCCCAAGCTTCGAGGTGTATGGACATGCAAGACGTCATAGCGCTCGCCATTTTGAGATGGGAGTATGGATGCGCGCTGCCAAGCCGGGTTGATCACATCGTCAAATAGGCCTGTCGGCAGGGTCAGGCAGTCGCGGAACCGAAGGTAAGGCACAAATGGGTCCGATCGATAAAGCTCATTTTGCCGTCTGCTAGAAGAGACGTGATGATAGAACTGCGCCCAGGGGGGGCGGAACAGCCACACATCCTGGCTGTCAGCGCCCATCTGTAGTCGCAACGCCTCGACGAGATGGTAGACCGCGTGACCGCCACTATGGAGCCCTTGCATCGAGAGGGGAAACATCGTGGTCAGATGCAGCACTCTCATGATAGCGATTCTCCCGGACGTTCTGGATTAGGCTGCGCAGCACTCGTACCCCAAAGGTCGTAGGCTCGGGCCGCTATGCCAATCGTGAGAGCAATGACGGGGCCAGTTTTGGAGTAAAAGAGTGCCTGAGCGGTCACCTCGAGCACCAGGAAAGATACCAGCAGGGCAAGAAGCACACTGCATACATAGCGCGCGTTCGGAGTGGAGGCGCGGCCCAAAATGCCGCGTGCGGCTCGAGCGAGCGCCCAAGCCCATATGGCGATGACAGCAATGAGACCAAGCAGGCCCTGCCGATACAGAATAAACAGAAAGCCGCTGTCAATCGTCCTGGCTTCGGCCCCCAGCCCGAGCAGAATCCGTCCCGAATCCCAAAGCGTCCGCAGCGCTGGAATCCAGAGATCAAGGCGTGACTGTGCTCCGGGGAGCGACTGGCCCGACAGGAGCGCGTCCGTGTAATCGATGACCCGAGTAGGGATGCCGACAATACTCACGTCGAGCCAGACAGCGAGACAGACAGCGGAAACACACAACAAGGTATATCCTCGCTGTTTGGCAGAGCGCGCGAGCAGCGCAATCAGCATGGCGGAGCAACCTGCCATTGCCGTCATTGTAGTCCTCGATGCTGTTAGGAAAGCGATTTATCTGGCAGCGTGGCGTTATAGGCGAGATTGTGCTCGGGTCGTACAGCGCTATAG
>Ga0351910_1159_pt1 | contig 20012 bp, 20 predicted proteins | sample TotcelHT113001L5_FD_206860 | JGI IMG/M metagenome (GOLD analysis project Ga0351910, IMG submission 206860) | Enriched cells from coal bed in the Powder River Basin, Montana, United States - Total cells T11 rep1 HSBNCT.T11.300.1.L5 ...
CACGTACGTCGTTCTTGGCCGAGGATTCGTCTACCTGGCCGTGGTGATGGACGTCTTCACGCGCGCCGTGCGTGGGTGGCAGCTGTCACGGAATCTGGGTCAAGGGTTGGCGCTCACTGCCCTGCAACGAGCACTTCAACTTGGGCAGCCCGAAATCCACCACTCTGACCAGGGCGTGCAGTATGCCGCTCAAGACTATGTGCGGCGCCTCCAGGAGCAGGGCGTACAGGTCAGCATGTCCAGACGGGGAGCGGCCTGGCAGAACGGGTATGCCGAGCGCCTGATGCGCACCATCAAAGAAGAGGAGGTGTACCTGAGCGAATACCGAGACTATGCGGACGCCCAGCGGCAGATCGGTCAGTTTCTCGATGATGTCTATATGCACAAGCGCATCCACTCGGCACTGGGCTACCTGACACCGGTGGAGTTCGCGCTACAATGGGAGGAGACCGAGATGGCCGCCGAGGTCATCCCCTAAAGATTGGTCATTTTGTGTCCAACTTTTGGGGGTCACTACACTTTGGGCTCGATAGAGCGCCCAGAAAGCTGAAACCCGTGACGCAAAAGGAGCATTTGGCGGCCTAATTCAGTCGCAAAACCCAACTAGACTGCGAAATCATCCCCGATCGGGGCCGTATTCTGCGCAGCCCCGCACTTTCTAAACGGTCTCTGTTGCCGCGCGTGCTGGGTTGCACTACTCTGCGGACATGAGTTGCTGCCAGCCCGCGTCGCCTTTCTCGGATACCGGAGGAGTGTCATGCCGCCCAACTATGCGCTCATCACGGCCAAGCTACTCGAACTGAACAGGCTCATCGCGCCCGAGGTGTTGCTGCCAGCGCTCTGCGACGAGGCCATTGATCTAGTGCAATCTGACCCCTACGCCTTTTGCCTGGCCACCTGCCTGGACCGCGGGATGAACGCCGACGTCGTGTGGACTTTTCCTTACTGGATCAAGCGCGACCTCGGACATCTGGACCCCTTCCGCATCGCCCGAATGTCGCTGGACGAACTGGACGCGATGCTCCGCCGCCTGCCCAAGCGCCCGCGCTACATCAACGCGGCGCCGCGCACTATCCACGAGATCTCTCACATCGTCGCGAGAGAGTTCGGCGGCAAGGCGGAGCGCATCTGGCAGGGCCGGCCTGCCTGGGAGGTGCAGCGCACCTTTGAGAGCGTGCATGGCGTCGGCCCCGGCATCGCTAGCATGGCTCTGCAGCTTATCGAAAAAGGGTTCGGCTACCACTTCTCAGATGAAGATCACCGCCACATGGATATCAAGCCCGACGTCCATACAGTGCGTGTGCTGTATCGTCTAGGGATGGGCGACGCGCCCACGGTCGAGCAGGCTCTGGCCTCAGCTCGGGAGCTCCATCCCGAGTACCCCGGCGAGCTGGACGGCGCGCTATGGCACATCGGCCGCACCTGGTGCACAGCCCAGGCGCCCTCTTGCGGGGCCTGCCATATGGGCGAGGTCTGTGTGCGCAGACTGACCCCCGGGGCTAGAGCCCCGGGCTAGCGCGCCGCGGACGGCGATGCGCCCCTTTTGGGCACCCGGCGTCATCGCCGCAAGCCCTTGCCCTTCAGGGCCGGGAAGCCATAGGGCGTCACAGACGGCGCTGCGCCCCGCCTCAACCGGCGAAATCTGCTGGACATAACGTCTGCCAGGGTGTATATTAGCAGTAGCGTGTGGTTGCGATGAAGGAGCTACGCCATGAAAAAGCTGCTCTCGATCCTGATTCTGTCCGTGCTGCTGGCCACCATCCTGGCCACGCCTGCGCTAGCCAAGGGCCCCGTTGGCGAGCGCATCAGCCTCTGGAACGACGCCACGATGGAATTCGCTGCTGACGCGCCGTTCTACATCGAGCACGGGTGGGCGCTCGAAAAGCAAGACCTGCCCAGGGGGGTGTTCGATTTCATCCTCTACGTCGACGGCGTGCCGGTCGCCCCAGCCTATTCCCTGACCTTCCTGGAGCGGGACCCCTGGGCCCTGTACCGCTTCCAAGGGTTCAACTTCCCGGAGGGCATGACCGGCGAGCACACCTTCGAGGGGAGCTGGATTGCGCCCTGCCGGTGGGCGGTCAAGTACGGCGACTATGAGGGCGAATGCGCCTTGCCCAACGAGCCGGTGGAGTCAAAACACTCAACGGTCACGATCACGTTCGTCGTGGACTAGGTAGCCGCCCGCAGCCAACGAGGCTCGCGCTCAATAGACGGGCCGCGCTTCTCGCTGCCTGTGCGGGCGCGATGCGCGTTGCGCGTTGCCCTGACCCAGGTGGTCGCTGCTGCGCCGCACGGTCGTGTGGCCGCTCTTTAGTTTCGCGTCGTCTAGCGCCACTTCCCCCGCCCTGTTCAGCGGCCGCACTCCGGCCCGGCTGCCGTGCACTGTAGGGCAGACTAGGCTGCGTGCAAGGGCCCGTTGTCGCGCGCGCCGCGATCCGCTGGAGCAAATACCCCTTGTGGCGAGCGGCGTGTTCTCGAGGCCGCCCGGCGTTGCGCGCCGGCAGCCCTCACCGCGGCCCGCCACCCGCGCCACGATCCCAATGCACCGGCCCGCGCAGGGCCTTGATAATGATGCTCACCACGGCCAGCTGAGCGACAAAGCGGATGATACGCTGCCATTTCTTCATGAGATCGACCTCCTGCGGCGACTGACAAGGCCATTATAGCGCAGCGCGGGCGCGCGGGCCACAAGTCGGGGTCTGCCGCATGAATGTCGCGTAGAATCTGCCTATGCGCGGTTGACGAACGAGCCAGGGTGGGGTATAATACCAGATGGCAGCTCGGCGATTTGGCCAGGCTGCATCACGGGTGCCATGAGAGGGGAGCTGATCGAACGGATGACCAAAGACACACAGGAAAAGATCGCGGTAGAAGGCATAGTCACTGAGCCGCTGCCCAACACGCAGTTTCGCGTCGAGTTGGACAACGGGCACTTGGTGCTGGCCTACATTTCGGGCAAGATGCGCAAGTATTACATTCGCATTCTCAAGGGGGATCGCGTGCGCGTCGAGCTTTCGCCGTACGACCTCACCAGGGGTCGCATCGTCTACCGCTTTAAATAGGCGCTACGTCGCCGGCTATAGATGGCGCGGCTCCCCCAAAAGGGGGCCGCGCTTTGTTGTGCGCCACCACGGGCGGCCGTCGCGGCCCGGACCGCGCCGCCGCAGCCTGCGGGATCGGGCCGCTCCGAAGCGGAAACACGCGGCTTCCAGGACGGCGCGCACCCCGCCTCTCTCCCCGTTTGACACGCCCCGCGCCCGCGCCTAACCTCTGGGCGCATCAACTCTGCGAGGATGAACGATCGTGCTCACCCCATCTGGATTTCACGTCACGCCCGCTTCCGCCGCCGCCGAGATCGGCATCGGCCTGCTGGGCTATCGCTTTATGGGCAAGGCCCACTCCAACGCCTATCAGCGCCTGCCTTTCTTTTACCCCGAACTGCCCGCGCGACCCCGCCTGGTGGCCATCTGCGGGCGCCACGAGGCCGCCCTGGCCGACGCTGCCCAGCGCTACGGCTATGAGGGCTACACTACCGACTGGCGCGCCCTGCTGGACGATCCCCGCATCGCGCTGTTCGACAACTGCGCCTCGGCCGACGGCCATGCCGAGCCGACCATCGCCGCGGCGCAGGCGGGCAAGCACCTCTGGTGTGAAAAGCCGCTGGCCCTCAACGCCACCGACGCCCTGCGCATGTGGCGCGCCGCCGAGCGGGCCGGCGTGGTGCACATGGTGGGGTTCAACTATCGCTTTGTGCCCGCCGTGCGCCACCTGCGCGACCTGATCGCGTCGGGCCGGCTGGGGCGCATCTACAGCCTGCGGGCGCGCTATCTGCAAGAGGGCGGCGATGCCCCCGACCGTCCCTACACCTGGCGACACGACCGCGCCGCGGGCGGCTATGGCGCGTTGGGCGACCTGGGCGTGCACATCATCGATCTGGCCCGTTTTTTGGCGGGCGAGATCGCGGCGGTCTCGGCCATGACGGCCACCTTCGTCACCGAGCGCCCCCTGGCCGACCAGCCCGGCGTCAGGCGCGTGGTGTCCACCGACGATCAGTTTGTGGCGGCGGTGCAGTTCGCCTCAGGCGCGCTGGGCTCGCTGGAGGCCTCCAAGGTGGCCACGGGCCGCAAGAACCACAACACGCTGGAGGTCAACGGCGCGCTGGGCTCGGCGGTGTTCAACCTGGAGCGGCTCAACGAATTGGATCTCTACCTCCGCGAGCCGGATAACAGCCTCAACGAGGGCTTTCGGCAGGTGCTGGTCACCGAGCGCGACCACCCTTTCTATGCCGCCTGGTGGCCCCACGGCCACATCATCGGTTGGGAGCACACCTTTGTGCACGAGGCGCACCATCTGCTCAACGCCATCGCGACGGGCAGCAGCATCGCGCCCGACGGCGCCACCTTTGAGGACGGCTACAAGGCCATGGCGGTGGCCGACGCGATCTTGCGCGCGGCGGATAGCGGCCAGCGGCAGCCCGTCGTTTACGAGCCCCTGACACCGGAGGGATGACATGAAGCTTGGCCTCGACATCTACAGCCTGCGCTTTCAGGGCTGGGACGCTTTCGAGCACCTGGACTATGCCGCGCGCATCGGCCTGGACGTGGTGCACTTTTCAGACCTGGAGCCGTTCGAGCGACTGGACGACGACTATCTGCGGCAGGTCAAAGCGCGCGCCGACGCGCTGGGCCTGCAGATCGAGGCCGGCATGGGCTCGATCTGCCCCACCTCGTCGGCCTTTCATCCCGACGAGGGCTCGGCCGAGGAGCAGGTGCGCCGCATGTTGCACGTGGCCGAACTGCTGGGCTCGCCCGTGCTGCGCTGCCTGCTGGGCGGCATCCGCGAGCGTTTCTCGGCGACGCCGCTGCACGAGCACATTGCCGGGATGGTCGCCGTGTGCCGCGCCGTGCGCGCGCAGTGCCTCGATCTGGGCATCAAGCTGGCCATTGAGAACCACGCCGGCGACCTGCAAGGGCGCGAGTTGCGCGCCATCATCGAGCAGGCCGGGCCGGAATATGTGGGCGCCTGCATCGACCCCGGCAACGCCGTGTGGGCCATGGAAGACCCGCTCGGCAACCTGGAGTATCTGGCCCCCTATGTGGTTACCAGCCACGGACGCGATTCGCACGTGGTGGCGCATCCGCGCGGGGCCACCTTCCAATGGGTGCCCTTTGGCGATGGCAATGTGGGCATCGACCGCTGGGTGGCCCGCTTTGGCGAGCTGTGCCCCGCGGTCCCGCTGACGCTAGAGATCATCACCGGGCGGCCGCCCACGGTGCTGCCCTATTTCGAGGACGCCCACTGGGCGGGCTATCGCGACATGCCCGCCTGGGAGTTGGCGCGCTTTGAGGCGCTCGTCCGCGCCGGCCGTCCTTACTTGCTGCCGATGGTCACCGTGGCGACGGGCGACGTTACGCCCGAGTACCACGATGCCCTGACGATACAGCAACGGCTGGATGTCGAGCGCAGCGTGCGCTATTGCCGCGAGACGCTGGGTATCTGAACCCGATCTGCCACATGGAGGCCAAGTGATGACGCATCCCGCTTATGAACAGGGCCAGGGTATTCTGCGGCTGGCGCCCGCCTGGGTGCCGCGCTCTTTCTGCGTGCCGGGCCGTCGGCTCAAGCTGCACCCCGATGACTATTACGCCTTTGGCGCGCATCGCGGCGGCATCGACGAGCGCTGGTTCGCATCCACCACCCGCGCCGACAACGGCCCGCTGACCACGCCCGACGAGGGCCTGAGCTATGCCCTCTACAACGACCCCGCCGCGCCTGACCGCGTGCTGCTGGCCGATCTGGTGCAAGACCTGGGCGCGCAGATGGTGGGCGCCGCGCTGTGGGAGCGGCACCACGCCTGGCCGGTGTATAGCAAGTTCTTTGACAACCAGGGCGCGCTGCCGCATCACCTGCACCAACTGCCCGAGCACGCGGCGCGCGTGGGCGCGCAGAGCAAGCCCGAGGGCTATTACTTTCCGCCGCAGCTCAACAACCACGGCGGGCGGTTCCCCTACACCTTCTTTGGGCTGCAACCCGGCGTCACCAAGGCGCAGGTGCGGCACTGTCTGGAGATCTGGGATCAGGGCGAGAATCATATCACCGATCTCTCCAGCGCCTACCGGCTCGATCCGGGCTCGGGCTGGTATGTGCCCGCTGGCCTGTTACACGCCCCCGGCAGCCTGTGCACCTATGAGCCGCAGTGGGCCAGCGACGTGTTTGCCATGTTCCAGTCGCTGGTCAACGACCAGCCGACGGGCTGGGACCTGTTGGTCAAGAATGTGCCGCCCGAGCTGCACCACGACCTGGACTATATCGTGTCGATGATCGACTGGGAGGCCAACCTGACACCCAATATCCGCGAGACCTACTTTAGACCGGCGCGCCCCGCGCGCCCCGAAGAGGAGATGCGCGCGGCGGGTTACAGCGCCAAATGGATCGTCTATGGCGCGCCGGATGTGAGCGCCCAAGAGCTGACGGTGTTGCCGGGCCGCACGGTGACCATGCGCGATGCCGGGCCGTACGGCGCGGTGGTGGTGCAGGGCCACGGGCAGATCGGCCCGTGGCAGGTCGAGGCGCCTGCCATGATCCGCTTTGGGCAGCTCACCAACGACGAGTTCTTTGTGTCGGGGCCGGCGGCCAGTGAGGGTGTGGTGATCCACAACCCCAGCAGCGCCGACCCGTTGGTGATTTTAAAGAATTACGCCGAGAACCCCGAGGCGCCGCGAACGGTATCGGCGTAACGCCACATCCGGGTAGGGGCGAGGCCTGCCTCGCCCGTAAGTGTGGCCCGCCGGGTAAGGGCCTCACATTGGGATCAACACGCGCACGTGGCGCGTGATCACAGGGGATAGAGGAGTAAAAGGCATGGCAGATCGCGTGGGTATGGGCGTCGTGGGGGCCGGTTCGATTGGCATCCGCGCCGCATTGATGCATCTCAGCCAAGAAGACGTGCAAGATCGAGTGTATCTCGCCGCCGTGTGCGACCCGGTGCCGGGCCGCGCGGCGCAGGCCGCCGCCGAGTATGGCGTCCAGGCCGCCTACGAGTCGCTAGAGGACCTGCTGGCCGACCCCAACGTGGACGCGGTGACGCTGTGCTCGCCCATTGGCCTGCACTATGAGCAGGGCATGCTGGCGCTGGCAGCGGGCAAGCACATCCACTTCAACAAGACCATGACCACCCAGGTGTGGGAGGCCGACAACATCATCAACACGGCGGCCGCCAAGGGGCTCAAGGTGGTGGCCTCGCCGGGCATGATGTTGATGCCGCGCTATCGCCGCATGCGCAAGGCCGTGCTGGAAGGCGCGCTGGGCAAGCTGGCCTGGGCGGCTGCGGGCGCATCCATCGGCGGCGGCCACATCAACGAGCCCATTCGCCAGAATAGCGACGTCTTGCGCAACATCGACCCCACCTGGTATTTCCGACGGCCCGGCGGCGGCCCGCAGTATGACGTGACTGTCTACGCCCTGCACAACCTCACCGGCGTGGTGGGCCCGGCCAAGCGCGTCACGGCGTTGTCGGGGCTGGTGGTGCCCACCCGCGAGTTCAAGGGCAAGCAGATCCAGTGCGACATGGACGACAACACGCTCATGCTGCTGGACTATGGCGACGGCTTTTTCGCCTTTGTGTATGGCGCGCTGACGGGCTTGGTGGGCGACTGGGCGGTGCCCGACTTTTTTGGCACCGAGGCCAGCATCGTCAAGGGCAAGTTGGGCGACCTGTCCTTTGATCGCGAGGGCGACCATGAGCCGCATGTGGTGGGCGTGCACGCCAAGATGGGCGAGAACCACGTGTTCGAGGACATGATGCAGTTGGTGGACCTGATCCGCGAGGGCAAGAGCACCATCGTGACGCCCGAGCATGCCAGGCACGTCGTGGACATCATCGAGTCAGGCTACCGCGCCGCCGAGACCGGCGCGACGCAAGAACTGCGCACGACCTTTAAGACGTTGCCGCTAGAGGCGTTGACCGACTAGGCGCCAAGGCACCGGGACGGCGCCGCGCCGTCCCGGTGTCAGCATCAACGAGAGAGTTGGCAACCGCGGTTGCTCGACCGCGGTTGGGGCTAGGCCTCGAACACCACGGCCACCTTGCCGCACTGGCCCTTGTCCATCAGGTCAAAGGCCGTGGCGATTTCTGGCAGGCCAAAGGTATGGGTGATGATCTGCTCGGGGTGCAGATTCTTGCGCACCAGAAACTCGACCAGCTCCTCCATGTGCCCCAGGCTGGTGACCCACGAGCCATAGAGGGTGATCTGCTTGTGCATGATGTCTTCGCTGGGCTGAAAGGCCACCGTCCCCCCTTCGCCCACGAACACCATGCGCCCCCAGCGACGCGTGCCCTGGATGGCCGTCAGCCGGCCGGCGGGGTTGCCCGAACAGTCGATGGCGCGCTCGCAGCCCAGGCCGCTGGTGGCCGCCATGATCTGCGCCAGCGCCTCTGGCCCGGCCGGAATGAGCAGGTCGCCCAGCCCCTTTTCGCGGCAGATGGCCAGCCGCGCCGCCGAATGCTCCACGCCGATCACCTGCTGCGCGCCCAGCGCCTTGCCCAGCATCAGCGCGGCCATGCCCACCGGCCCCAGGCCCACCACCAGCAGGTTGTCGCGGCCTGACACGCCGATGCGCGTCAACGCTTCCCACACCGTGCCAAACCCGCAGGCGATGTTGGCTCCGTCCACATAGGTGAGGGGCTCGGCCAGCGCCACGCAAGTGTTCTCTTCGGCCAGCAGATACTCGGCCATGCCGCCGTCGCGCTGCCAGCCATACGCGGCGCGCAGCGGGCTGGTGCAAGAAATCATGTAGCCCTGGCGGCAGTCGTTGCACACGCCGCAGCCCGAGATGTGATAGAGAATGACGCGGTCGCCCACGCCAAAGCGCTTGCAGTTGGGCCCCACCTGCACGATCTGCCCGCACGGCTCGTGCCCGCAGATCACGCCCTGATAGCCCTCGGGGCCGGTGCCCAGGTGCTCGCGGTAGATGGCGCGGATGTCGCTGCCGCAGATGGTCGAGGCCCTCATCTTGACCAGCACCTGGCCCGGGCCGGGCTCGGGCACGGGAAACTCTTGCAGCACCACGGTGCTGTTGCCGGGCAAGATGGCCCCGGTCATGGTTGCCTTCATCGTACGCTCCTCAAGCTGATCTTGGACTGGCGCCACCGGCTCTAGGCCAGCGCCTTTTGATACACGCGATGCATTTTGTAGAAATCGACGCCAATGTCGCGCAGCTCGCCCAACATCTTGTCGTTGTCGGTGCGAATCTGGATCACCTCGCCGTGATCGAACTGCCCCGAGGAGATGCTCTTTTGCAGCTCGCTAAAGAGGATCGTCGCGCCACCCAGGCCGCGATACTGCTCGACGATGCCCATGCCGTTGATGTTGACCCACTTGGTGCGCTTGAGCTCGCGCAACAGCAGCGCCCAGCCCAGGGGAAACAGCCGCCCGCGACAGCGTTGCACCGCTGCCGAGACGTCGGGATAGGCCAGCACAAAGCCGATCAGTTCGTCGCCGCGCTGCACCACCTTGATGAGCTTGGGATCGGCGAACGAGAGCAATTGCTTGGCCTGCACCTGCACCTCGGTCTCGGTGAGGGGCACCATATCGTAGGTGTTGCCCAGCGAGCTGTTGTACAGCGCGCGAAAGTCGGGCAGCAGGGCCATGATGTCCTGTCGCGTCTGCAAGGCGCGCACCGAGAGCCCGCGCCGTTTCTGGATGACCTCCGAGCCGCGATGCATGCGCTCGGGAAAGGCCGAGTGTGGGTCAATATAGCCCGAGAGGGCGTCCTCAAAGGTCTCATAGCCCAACGGCTCGATCAACGCCTGGTAGTAAGGCGGGTTGTAGGGCATGCCCAGCGCCGCGCGCAGTTCAAAGCCCTTGACCAAAACGCCAAAGCCATCCAGCGCGCTGAGGCCCATCGGCCCGATGATGTGCGTCAGGCCGCGCGCGTGACACCAGCCTGCGGCGGCATCGAACAAGCCCTGCGCCACGGCCGGGTCATCTTCCTGCTCCCACAGCGCAAACATGCCCTTGTGACAATCGTGCGAGGCGTTATAGACGCGATTCTCTAGCGCGGCGATGCGCCCGACGACGCGCTCACCCTCTAGCGCCAGCCAAAAGGCGGCCTGCGAGTGCTCGTAAAAGGGGTGGCGGCACGGCTCAAGCTGCATTTTGGCGTCGGCCCAAAAGGGCGGCACCCAGTAGGGGGAGCCGTTATACAGGCGATAGGGCAGCCGCAAGAACTGGCGCACCTGGCGACGGTTGTAGAGATGGACGGGCACGATGTGCATGGGCGTTGCTCCGACTCTACGTTGAGGTGCTGACAGTCTAGGCACACCGTCGCCGATGCGCAAGCGCGGGCCTGGCGACTGGCTCGATTGCAGATTGTGTCGGCGCGTCTCGCAGCGGGAGTCACCACGAAAGTCACCAAACACACGAAATGGGGAGCAGACCCCCTCTCGGCGTGTGCATCGGCCCGTTGGATATACCTGGTCTTTTTTCGTGTATTTTGTGTTCTTCGTTGTGCGAATCTTGGTCTCGGTCGGTGTAGCTGCCGCGGTCCTTGACCGGCCAAGGGGTTCCGCCGCGCTGGCTCGGCTGCGTTCACCAGCTTTGCATCCGGGTCTGGGCGGCTGCCAGTCCGCGTTGCTGGCCGCGCAGTAGGCGGCTAGAATGCCTACAGTTACTGCTTCCGAGAGTCCCTGGTGGTTTCCCCACCAGGCCTCGCGCTGCTCAGGGCCAAGCCGGCGCAAAGGTGCTGCAATGAGCAAGGCAACCGTCAAATTTAGCGAACTCGTCAACGAATTTCGCGCCGTCAGCTCGGGGCGCAACAACCTGTTGGACGCCATCTTGCCGCCGCTGGGGTTTGTGGCGCTCAACGGCTTGTGGGGGCTGCGCGCGGCGCTGGTCGGCTCGCTGGCCCTTGGCCTGGGGCTGGCGGGCCTGCGTCTCGTCAAGCGACAATCCCTGGGCTATGTGGCCGGTGGCCTGGCGGTGACAGGCATCTCGTTGCTCACGGCGCTCCTCTCGGGCCGCGCCGAGGACTATTTTCTGGCCCAGATCGCCTCGACGGCGCTGACCATTGTCGGCTGTTTTGGCAGCGTGCTGGTGGGGCGTCCCCTGGTGGCGTTCACCTCGCATCTGGCGCGGGGCTGGCCGTTGCGCTGGTATTGGCAGGCGCGGGTGCGCCCGGCCTATAGTGAGGTGACCCTGGCCTGGGGGGCGTTGTTCGCCCTCAAGATGCTCTCGCAATTCCTGATCTATCGCCAGGGGCGCACGGCGGCGTTGGGCCTGTTCAACATTCTGACCGGCTGGCCGGCGACTGTTCTGGTGCTGGCGGGCAGCTATCTCTATGGTCTCTGGCGGCTCAAGCGGTTGCGCGGCCCCAGCGTGGCCGAGTTCGCGCGCGAGGCGCCGCCGCCGTGGGAAGGGCAGCAGCGGGGGTTCTAGTCCCCGCGAGCGCCGCTGGCCTTGCCGATGGGCTCGGCTGCGAGCGATGATAGCAGCCGCATGCTGCCGCGGTCCCAGGTTTTGCTGCGCGCCGGCTCGGCTGCGTTCACCAACACAGCTGGCAGTCGCGCCGCGCGAGGGCGCGCTGATTGACGTCGCCGCCCAGTTTTCGCATACTGCTAGCCGTCCATGCAGCCCCACAAGGACGCACCGTTGAGACGACACCTGACCCTGTTTGGCGCGCTGGCCCTGTGCACCGCACTGGCGGCCTGCCAGTTGATGCGCAGCCCCGAGCCGCTCGATATGGCGGCCGCTCTGTGCGGCGTGTGGTTGGACCCGGTCACCGGCTGGGTCTACACCTTTACCGCGGATGGCTCTTACCAGGGCGAGGCGCCGCCCCTGGCCGATGGCGTCAACCGCGTCGCCGGCGCCTATCTGCTCGATGACGAAGGCTATCTAGAGTTCACGCTGGCGCAACAGGTGCCGCGTCGCCCCTTTACATTCTATGAGCGGCGCAACGTCTGGCACGTGGTCGAGGTGAGTCAGGATCAAATGGTGCTGGTGTATGGTCGCCAACGGGTGCGGATGGTGCGGCGCAGCCCGCCGCCCTGAGCCAGGCTTGCCGGCTGAACGCGAGAGGAGCGTGATGGCAACGAACTCTCAGATGCCCACTGTTGAAGAGTCTCAGCGCAACTGGCGCCGCACGGTGCGCGAGTTTGGGAGCGAAAGCCACCGTGGCGCGGCGTTGGTGGCCGCCGCGCTGCTCGACCTCAACCTGGAAGACCTGTTGCGCACCTTTATGATCGACGATCCGTCCGAGGTCGAGTATCTGCTGGGCTCTGGGCTGCAGTCGTATGGGGCGCGCATACGCATCGCCTATGCTCTGGGGCTGGTGAGCGACGACGAGGCCAACGACCTGCGAGTGATCCAGTCGGTGCGCAATTACTTTGCGCACAACCTGCACGTCACTTTTGAGGCCGAGGTGGTCAAGCTGCAGCTCAAGCGGCTGCGCCTGCTGCGCCGGGTGCTGCCCGAGGCGGGGCGCCTCTCGCCGCGGCGACAGCTAGAGCAGGCCGCGTGTATGCTTTCGGTGGTGCTGGTGCAACGCCTGGAAGAGGTGGCCGCTATCCGGCGCCAGCGCCATCCCGAACAGGAAACCGCCGAGATGATGAGCCAATGCCTGCTGCTGAACGAATATGTCCAGGACGATGAGCAGCCGTGAACGCGGGGCTATCCCAAGACGCCATCTTGAGCGATCTGCGCGCCCTGGGCATCCAGCCCGGAGACGCGCTAGAAGTCCACAGTTCGCTTAGCGCCCTGGGCCGGGTGGCTGACGGCGCCGGGGCGGTGGTGGACGCCCTCATGGCGGCTGTCGGCCCCGAGGGGGCGCTGATCATGTCCGCCTTTCCCCTGAGCAAGCCGCTGCCCCTGACCGAGCAAGACCGCGCGCGCGGTATTACCGGCATGGTGCGGCGCTATGGCGAGGATTGGCGCGGGCCGACCGGCATGGGCGCCATCGCGGACTCTTTTCTGCGGCGAACCGGCGTGTTGGTGGGCGACGGGCTGCATCGCGTGGCAGCCTGGGGCCGCGAGGCCGAGTGCCACCGCGCCGGCTACGGCCACCTGCTGGCCACGGGCGGCAAGGCGCTGCTGTTGGGCGTGGACATTTATCGCTGCACCAGCATGCACTATGCCGAGCACGTGGGCATTCCCCCCGAGGTCTCGGCCTGCTATGATGTCCCGGCCAGCGTCAGCGCCCTCTATCCCGAGGATGTGCTGGTGTTTGGCGGCGCCACCCCCGAGCCCGGCTGGAGCAAGGTTTTGGCCGAGGCCGAGCGACGTGGCCTGGTGACGCGCGGCCGCGTGGGCGCCGCCGAGGCGCTGCTCTTTGTGGCGGCGGATGTGGTGGGGATCTATGAGCAGGCGCTGCGCGACGATCCCTATGGCCTGTTCGGCGTGGCGCGGCCAGCGCCGTAGCGCTCAAGGCTCATGAGCCCGCGAGCTCTTGCGCCACGCGCAGCCAGGTCTCAGCCTGATCCAGGTTCACCAGATCGGCCCCGCTGGCCATGATGCGCCGAAAGAGCGCGGGATCGTCGGCCTGAGTATAGACCATGACGCGATGCCCGCGCGCGTGGCACTCGGTCACCAGCTCGTCGCTCAGATCGCGCCCTTCGATTTCCGCGATCTGCGCCTGCAGGCGCTCGCGCGCCTCGATCAGATCAGAGGCGTCACGCACGGTGGCCATGAGGGTGATCTCGCTATCCAGCGCGCGCAGCGTCTCGGCCAGGTCGGGCTGCTCGCAGAATAAGAAGCAATCGCGCGCCATGTCCGTGGCACACAGCAGGTCGAGCAGGTGCGCGGGGTGCGCTTGCTTGATGTCGAGATACACCTTGATGCGCCCCTGCGCCCAGCGCAAGAACTCGTCCAGACGGGGGATGCGTTCGCCGGCAAAAGCGGGCCCAAACCAGCTTCCCGCGTCCAGGCGGGCGATCTCGGCGGCGCTCATGCCCGCCAGCGGGCCAGAGCCATCGCTGGTGCGGTTCACGGTGGGGTCGTGCAAGATGTGGAACACGCCGTCGCGGCTGGTGCGCACGTCCACCTCGACATAATCCAGTCCCAGCTCGGCGCACAGACGCGCGCCGGCCAGCGTGTTTTCAGGGGCGCGCTGGTTCAGCCCGCGATGAACCACCACCTCGATGTGTCGCGGCATGTCAGCCTCCTGAAGCACAACGCCCCGCCGAGTTGGGCCGGCGGGGCGTTGTAACCATCCGATCGCTGCTGTTACCAGCGGCCCAGGCCGGGCAGGCCCCTGAAAAGCGGGCCATAGCCGGCCAGTACGTCCATGGTGCCCGCCATGCCGGGCGCCGCATCAGACACGGCATAACCGATCTCTTGGCCGCCTGCCGTGTACCAGATGCCGCCTTCCAGGATGGCATCCGCCGGAACCGCCGCGACCTTGGAGAAAGAGCGCCACTCCATCCCCATCATCGTCCCATTTACATGGTTGGTGTACCAGGCGCCGCTGCCCATGTAGGTCTCATAGCCGTAATGTCGATCGAACCAACCGTTGCCGTCGCAGTCAGTGCGCGAGCGATAGGCGTCGATCCACTTGATGTCGAGCCGCAGACCCACGGCCCACCAATACTCCTTTTCCGCAGCTGTCGGATGAGCAGCGAGGTACCCCTCAACATCGCCATCATAGGGAGGAAGCCCGTCGAACCCCAGAAAGGCGTTGACCCACCACCCAGAAAAGCGCTGCGCGGTATAGTTGAACCCGTAGGCATCATAGCCGTTGCTGACGGGCTGCCCTGCCAGATAGTGCCCCTCCGGATACACGATGTTGCCCGATTGGATTGTGGCGCAGGTAGGCTCGTCCGCTGCAACCGGAAGAGCGAGCAGCAAAAAGACAACGATGAGTGTGGCGAGAGTGACCAAACGTTTCATGATGCGCACCTCCGTCCTAGCGCGAGTCCGAATGATAGCGACGCCAGCAGGGGGGAATCAAGCAACTCTCTGCCCAATATAGCGCAATCAAAGGCAATTTACCAGTCTACACAGCTATATACAGGTTAAATCGGGATAAAGAGCAGGTCAGTCTGCCTGCGAGGGGCGCGGGGCGCAAGAGACAGGCAAAATGCCGGGCGGCGTTGGGGGTGCAGATGAGGTTGGTTATTGTCGAGTGTTGCTCAACAACCTGGAGCGACGGTCAGACGACCGGGGGGTAGGGAAACGCGCCGAACATGCCGCTCGACATCGCGATCAACTGGTGCAGCCCATGCCATCATCGCCATGATCCATTCGCACAGAGTCCGTCTTCTGTACCACTCACGTGCGCTGGACACTGGCGATTCTCAGGATGACGCCGGATGCGGGGGGCTCGCGCTCTTGGAGAATCGCTTGAATCCTATGATAGCGTGCCGCACTGAAGGCAGACTCACCATGGCGCTCTGTCGATGGACTGTGAGTGGCGCCTGACAGGCGATGCGCCGCACTTACTGGCTAGAGACGCTATAACGCGCCCCGCAGCCAACTCCACAGATAGCCCAGATATTCGTACACCGCGCGGGTGGTGTTATCCAGGCTGCGCGGCTGTGGAAAAGCCGTGCCCGGCCAGAACTCGGTCATGGGCGCATCCTTAATGCGGTGCTGCGTGGGCGCGGGCACCGCGGCCATGCCCGCCCCCTGAAAGAGGGCGATGGCGCGCCGCATGTGGCTGGCCGAGGTGACCAACACCAGCGGCGCATCGCCCACGATGGGCGCGGCCAGGGCCGCCTCTTGCTCGGTGTCGTCGGGCTCGGTCAGCACGATGATGTCCTCGTCTGGCACGCCCAGCTCGCGCGCCAACTGCGCCTGCAAGACGGCGTGCGCCTGGAGGTCGTAATAGTCGCCGCCCGAGACGATCAGCTTGCTGCCGGGATAGCGATGATAGACGCGCAGCCCTTCCACCAGCCGCACCACCGCCGCCTCATCGAGCTGGCTGGTGAGGGGCAGGTCGGGGTCAGAGATATTGCCGCTGCCCAGCACCATCACAAACTGCGGCGCGGGGTCGAGCGGCACGGTCAAGTCGAGGGCGGGGTGGGTGCGCTCAATCGGCCGCAGCAGCGCGGCCGCCGGCCAGACGTAAGAGCTGACTAGCAGCAGCGCCAGGCCCGCGGTCACCAGCGCCTTGCCCAGCGCCTGGCGGCGGCGCGAAAACCAGAGTAGCAGCAGCCCAACCAGCATTAGCAGCGTGCTGGCCGCCAGTGGCATCAAGAACTGCGAGACGATCTTTTTGAAAACGAACATGGGCGCCTCCGATGGTGGTGCCCGATTATCCCGCAGAGCTGGCCGGCCCGCAAAAGTGCCCCACGCCGTGGCGCCCGCCCTGGCGTGGGGTAAAGATGAATCAGGGAGTAATGAGGCTAGCGCAGATCGTGGTTAAAGGGCATCAGCGCCACCGGCACCAGCTTGAAATGCTGCTTGGCAAAGGGCAGCCCCACGATGGTGATGGCAAAGATAAAGCCAAAGGTCAGGTGCGCCACGGCGATCTCCCAGCCGCACAGCAGCAGCCACAGGATGTCGAACAGGATTTTGAACGCGCCGGCGCGCGGGTCCACTACGACCTCTTTGCCAAAGGGCGCCATCGTCGCCAACCCCAGCTTGATCGATTGCAGGCCAAAGGGGATGCCGATGATGGTGACGCACATCAGCACGCCGCCCACGATGTACAACAGGCCGGCGATCAGACCGCCCAACAGTAACCAGATCAAGTTGCCCAACAGACTCATGGTATTGCTCCTTGCGTATGATGCTCCGCCGCTGGCGCCTGTCTGCGCCAGGATCTTGTCAGTCTCAGTTACCCTTACGTCCTGAAGCGGGGGATGTTGCGGCAACAGGCTGGCGCGCGGTGGAATCCGGCCAACTGGCCGGGGGGCACGTGGGTCAGCCGGATAAGGCTTGACGCCACCCGCGCGCCGGCTATGCTACGGAGCATCTGACCTGGGAGGTGGTGCATGGCGCCGGTGGTGATCTTTGTCGTGGATGGTCTGCGCCCCGAGGCGCTCTCGCTGGTGGAGACCCCTGCGCTGCATGGTCTCATGGGCGCCGGGCGTTGGACGTTGGCCGCCCGCACCGTCATGCCCTCGGTGACGCTGCCCTGCCACATGTCGCTGTTCCACAGTGTGGACCCTGGCCGGCATGGCGTGGTGACCAATACCTGGACGCCGCAGGTGCGGCCGGTGGCGGGCCTGTTCGACGTGGCGCGCAAGGCAGGGCTGCGCGCGGCGGCCTTTTACAACTGGGAAGAACTGCGCGATCTGTGGCGTCCTGGCGCGGTGGAGACGGCGTTCTACTGGCACGACAACAAGTCGCCGGCGGGCGACGACGTCGTGGCGCGGGCCGCAGCCGAGCGTCTGACCGCCGCGCCCTATGATCTGGCCTTTATCTACCTGGGCCACACCGATTCGGCGGGCCACCGCGATGGCTGGCTGTCACCCTATTATCTGGATGCCGTGCGCAATGCCGACGCCTGCATCGGGCGCGTGCTGGCGGCGCTGGGCGCTGACTGGACCGCGATCGTCTTGGCCGATCATGGCGGTCACGAGCGCAGCCACGGCACCGAGGCCGCCGATGATATGACCATTCCGCTCATCATGGCCGGGCCGGGCGCCGGCCCAGGCGCGCTGGATGGCGCCACCATCATGGATGTAGCCCCCACCGTGGCCAAGGTCGTTGGCTTGTACGCGCCCGAGGAATGGGAGGGGCGCGCGCTGCTCTAGGCATCAGGGGTGCGATGAGGCTCTGCGCGCCACGACGGCGCCCTCGACGTCATCGCGAATGACAGCTACGCGGCAGCCAGGAGATATCCGGCTGCCGCGTAACTGCCGCCGATTCCCCGCTGGCCCTCTAGGTGCGTGGCCTGATAGACGAGTAGGGATAGATCAGGGTGGGCTCGCTCACCCGATTGAGCTGCTCCATCTGTGCGCTACTCAACGACCAGTCCACGGCGCCGAGGTTCTCTTCCAGTTGTTCCACGGTGCGAGCCCCGATGATCGGCGCGGTGATGCCGGGCCGCTGCAGCACCCACCGCAGCGACACTTGAGCCGGTGTTTTGCCCACTTCCGTTGCCGTGGCCAGCACACCATCCAGAATGCGCCAGGTGCGCTCGTTGTTGTACTTGTCCCAGGCCTCTGACCAGTTCTGGCCAATCGAGCGGGCGATGCGGGTGCCTTCGGGAGGGGCATCCATGCCGCGCCGGTACTTGCCGCTCAGCCAGCCGCCTCGCAGCGGGCTCCAGGTGATGATGCCCAGGCCCTCGTTGCGGCAGACGTCCACCAGTCCCATCTCGATATCGCGATCGAGCAGGTTATAGAGCGGCTGCAGGCTCACGAACTGCTCCCAACCCATCTGGCGTGACAGGTCAATGGCCTTTTGCAGCCCCCAGGCGGGATAGTTGCTGGCGCCAATGTAGCGCACCTTGCCACTTTCGATCAGCCTCTGCAGCGTCGACAGCGTCTCGTCTAGCGGCGTGGCGCTGTCCCACGAGTGCATCTGGTACAGGTCGATATAGTCTGTGCCCAGGCGCCGCAAGCTGGCATCTACGGCCTCGAGGATGTGCTTGCGGCTGAGGCCCACCTGGTTCGGACTGTCTCCCATCGCGCCGCGCACTTTGGTGGCGATGACCAGATCGTCACGGCGGCGGCCTGCCAGCCAGCGTCCGATCACCTCTTCGCTGCCGCCCCGCGAGTACACGTCAGCGGTGTCGATGAACGTGCCGCCGGCGTCTACGAAACGATCCAGAATGCGTCGGCTCTCGGCCTCGTCAACTTCGCGCCCCAGGGTCATCGCACCCAGGCAGAGGGCGCTAACCTTTAGGCCCGTGCGACCCAAAAATCTGTATTCCATGGCTCCTGCTCCCATCACTACAATAGATATAGTTTATCAAAAAACACGAGATTTATCAATAGCAAGGCCCCCGCTGGCAGCGCCAGCGGGGGCCTCCTGTGGCCGCCCAGGGCTATTCGTACAGCGCGGCGGCCTCTTTCATCTTGCTGACCACATCCACCTCATACGGGCAGCGCTCGTGGCACTCGTAGCAGGCGATGCAATCAGAGGCCGCGACTGTGAGGGCGTCATAGCGCGCCTGCAGTTCGGGCGTCACGCCATTGATGGCCTCATCCAGCAGGCGCAGCGTCTCGCCGATGTTGATGTTGGCGGCGCAAGGCAGGCAGTGGTTGCAGTAGACGCACTGGCCCATGGTGAAATGATGGATGTGCTGGATGATCTGAGCATAGTCGCGCTCGGCGGCAGGCGTGTCATAGAAGGCGAGGGCCTCTTGCAGCTCGGCCACGCTCTTGACGCCCGGCACGATGGTGGACACAGGCTGCTGCAGCACATATTCCAGGCAACGCGGCGGCGTGACCTGCTCCAGCTTGTCGATCTGCAGCGCCTGGCCGCCCGCCTGCACCCAGTGCAGGAAAACCGACTGTCCGGCCAGAAAGAACATGCCGCCGGCGTAGGGCTTCATCGCCACCAGCCCCACGTTGTGCTCGCGGCAGGCCGCATACAACGCGGCATTGCCCTCCACCGCGTGCGACGCCAGGTTGATGGGGTACATCAGCACGTCCACCTTGCCGCTCTCGATGGCACGCCGCACCACCGCCGCATGGTGCCCCGCGATGCCGATATAGCCAATCCGCCCGCTGGCCTTGTAGGGCTGCAGCAGCGCCAGCGCCTCTTGCGCCCAGCCATCCCAGAGACGATCCCAGTCCATCATCATCAGGGTGACGATCTCGGCATAGCCGCCCAGCTCGCCCAGCAGCCAGTCGAGGGTCTCCATCGAGCGCGCCAGGTCGGGCGCGCCGCCATCGCCGCCCTCGGCCCCCAGGTGAATCTGCACCCGCCACTTGTCGCGGTGCGGCCGCAGGGCGGGGCCGAAATCCTGCCAGAAAGCGCGCTCCACATAGAGGATGTCCATAAAGGTGCAGCCGGCGGCGGTGGCCGTGGCGATCACGTCGCGCATCACCTCGGCGGGCTGATTGAGCAGATACTCGGTGCCCAGGCCAATCTCGCTCACCTGCAAACCGGTGCGTCCCAGGG
>Ga0351910_1167_pt1 | contig 19339 bp, 19 predicted proteins | sample TotcelHT113001L5_FD_206860 | JGI IMG/M metagenome (GOLD analysis project Ga0351910, IMG submission 206860) | Enriched cells from coal bed in the Powder River Basin, Montana, United States - Total cells T11 rep1 HSBNCT.T11.300.1.L5 ...
CTCGATTTCCAGCACCCGGAAAAAATCCAGGGCGTCGCCGGTTTGCAGTTCAGTGGGGTGGCGCCGGCCCCGCCGCAGCCCCGTGCCCCCCAGGAGGCGGTCGGCCCAGCCCCGTATGGCCCACAGGGAGTCGCCGTAGTACCAGCCCGTGGCCCCGCCGATCCGGGTGAGGGGCTGCCAGACCTCCTCCGGGGTGGCCTTAAGAAGAATCCGGTAACCCAGGCTCAAGACGGTGCCGCCGGTGTAATCGGCGTCGCCGCAGGCGGCCCATTCCGGGGGCCTGAGTGCGCCGGCGTCACTCCAGCAGGTTTCCACCCGCTGCTGCTCGATTCTCTGCAGAGCCAGCCGGATGGTGGTGCGGCAGTCCAGCAGTTCCTGGGGGATGATCTCCCGGATGCGGTTGTCCAGGCAGACGACGGGATTGGCCAGCCCTGCCGCCAGGGGTTGGGCCAGGGAAGCCGGCACCGGGGTCACCAGGTGAATCCAGTAGGAACTGAGCCGGGGGGTGAGCACCGGCACCGGAATGATGAGACGCCGGACGAGGTGCGCCTCCTGGGCATAGATATCCATCAGTTGCCGGTAGGTCACCACCTCCGGGCCGCCGATGTCGAAGGTCTGGCCCCGGGTTTCGTCGTGCGCCAGGCAGCCGATGAGGTAGGTGAGGACGTTGGTGATGGCGATGGGCTGCACCGGGGTGTGGACCCAACGCGGGGTGAGCATCACCGGGAGGCGGTCCACCAGGTAACGCAGGATTTCGAAGGCGGCGCCGCCGGAACCCAGGATCATGGCGGCCCGCAAGAAGGTGGTGGGCACGTCCCCGGATTGGAGAATCCGGGCCACCTCAAAGCGGGAGCGCAGGTGTTCGCTCAGGTTGGGGTCGTCGGCGCCGCCTAAGCCCCCGAGGTAGATAATGCGGTCGAGGCTGGCTGCCGCCGCGCCCCACACCATATTCGAGGCCGCCTGGCGGTCGGCGGCGGCGAAATCCCGGGCCGCCGCAGTCATGGAATGCACCAGGTAGAAGGCGGCCCAGCACCCCTGGGCCGCCTGGACCATGGATGCGGCGTCCATGACGTCGCCTTGGGCAAATTCTATGCGGGGATGACTGCCCCAGGGGCGGCTGCGCAGTTTGCCCACGGAACGCCCCAAGGCCCGGACCCGGTACCCCGCGGCCAGGAGCCGGGGCACCAGGCGCCCTCCCACATAACCGGTGGCGCCGGTAACCAGAACCGGTTTTTCAGGCATAAATGACCTCCGAGCCAAAAATCTGGTCATCAGGATAACGATGGGGCCAGCTGATACAACTTTAAGGGAAAATGCCGCCCTAAGCCATAAAAAACCAGAGCTTACGCTGGGGTTGCCACGGCAGGCATGAGCAATTTCTTCATACCGATCATGAAGGATATAGCGTTTGCCAAAAATTCTTTCCCCTTGGAGGTCCTCAAATCCCCCTGAATCCCCCTTTTTCAAATGGGGACTTTCACAGCAATTCCTTATAGTTCCCCCCATTTTTTAAAGGGGGGTTAGGGGGGATTTGAATGATGCCTTCTATCGGAAAAAACTTTTGGTAATCCCTATATGTGTGCGCCCCCCTCAAGGGTGACATGCAGGTCCTGCCCCACAAAAATTGTCCATGGAACCCTAATCGATATCGAATGCCACCAGGGCGCGACCCCAGGCGCAGAGGGCGGACACATAGGTCCGCTACAGAAGATACACTTACCTGGATGATTGCGATCCGGCCTCACACCACCTTGGCCCCCAGGACCTGCTGCATCTGCTTCAGGGCGGCGGCGTGGGCCTCGGGGTCCGAGTCTGCTACCCCCTGGCGGTACACCAGACCCGGCAACTTCCGGTGGAAAAGATCCTGTACGGTGGAAAGGACGCAGATGGAGGTCAGTACCCCCACCAGGTGCACTTCCTCCACCTGCGCCTGTCGGAGCAGGTCGTCCAGGTTGGTGTCATCAAAGGCGCTGTGCCGGGTCTTGTCCACCCGGTAGTCGCCGGGCGCCGGGGGAAGCTCGGGAATGATCCCTGCCCCCCAGCTCCCTTTGACCGCGTGGGCCGGAAAGGCGCTGAATTCCGGGTCATCCGCGGCGTGGGCGTCGCCGACAAAGATCACCACCCGCCCCGGCGCCCTAAACTCGGCGATCTTCCGGGCCACAAAGGGGATGATCTCCCGGGCCTGGGCTCCGACGTACAGTGAGCCCCCGGGGTCCAGGAAATCATTGAGCATGTCGATTACCAGCAACGCCGTCTTGCCCATGGGGGCCTCTTGATGTCAAGGGGCAATCGCCAGACTATCATTTGTCATTCTGAGCGTAGCGAAGAATCTCGCTTTTTTAGGTGCCGAGATTCTTCACTTCGCTGCGCTTCGTTCAGAATGACATGAATATTCAGTGTCTTTTGACTGCAACTTCCTATGAGTTTCCCCCCTCTCGCTGATCCCGGCGGGAGGGGGTCAGGGATTTTATCAGTCGCGCCGCAGCATCCGGCGTCAGGTTAGATAAACATACAGATCTTGCAGTCCTTGGCGAATTTAATGAATTCCTCGGCGTTCCAGATGATGGACCCTTCCACCAGTTGGTCTTCTTTCAATTCCATCATGTCGATGGTCATTCTACAGACCACCAACTCCACCCCTTCCAGCTGGGCCATCTCCATCAGTTCCGGGAGAGAGGGGATTTGGGCCTTGTCGATCTTCTTCTTCATCATGCCGGTGGCGATGGTGGACATTCCCGGCACCGCGCCCATAACTCCGGGCGGGATAAATTTAGCCTTTTCAATGCCCCCCTTACAGGCCAGGTTGATGCCCATAAAGGTGAAAAACACCTTGGTTTCCATGCCGGCCCGGGCGGCGTTGATGGCCAGGATGAGCGGCGGATAGGCGCCGTCCAACGTGTCCCGGGAGCAGATAAAGGCGGCGGTTTCTTTCGGTTTGGTGGCAGTCATGCTGATATTCTCCTTATAATCATAACAAAATTTGTGGATCAGATTTTCCGGCAAAACTTCCCCCGGAGGCGGCCCGGCGAGGCAGCCCGGTTGCGCCTGCCTGTCTGGCGCTTCCCCTGGCCTCATTCCATGCGGCAGAACAGCTCCCGGGTAATGAGCGTGAGTTGCAGCAGCCGCGCGTCCCGCAGGCGGTAAAACACCTGTTGGGCCACCCGCCGGGATTCCAGGATTTCCTTGTCTCTGAGCAGGCCCAGATGCTGGGACACGCTGGATTGGCTGATACCCACGGCCTTTTCCAACTCCTGCACCGACAGTTCGCCTTCGCCCAGGAGGTGGATGATCATCAGGCGAACCGGGTGGGCCAGCACCTTGAGACACCGGGCCGCCTGTTCCAACCGCTTCCGGTTATATTCATCATTCATAATATTCATATATAATAATAAATATGCATTTGTCAAGAAATTGTCTCCATCCGGAAAAATTTTTTCCCCCTCACCGCCCGCATGGATATAATAGTAAGGAGAAGCACGTTCGGGTTCCGATCAACCGTCCTGCTGAGGTGCGCGAAATCTAGGGGAGGCGGGTGCATGCCCAAGAAAGTTTTGTGGCTCATCATCATTTTCACCATCTTATTTATTATCGGGGTCAACACGGGTGAGTTGGGATACCTGATGAATCTGGGGAACACCATCTGACTAGCCTGTATCGGGGTGGGATAATGACCAGACTGCGGTCATTGATCCAGACCCTGATGGCGTTGGGTACCAACGCCTACTTGCTCTTCCCCTTCGGGGGCGCGGTCATTTATCAGGGTCCCTTAAAGGCGGTGTGCAATCCGGGCCTCAATTGTTATTCCTGTCCCGGGGCGCTACTGTCTTGTCCGGTGGGCGCGTTTCAGAATTTCATGGGCAGCCTGCGGTTCAGCACCGGCGGCTTTCCCCTCACCGGCGCCATCGTGGTGGGTTATCTGGGCTTCATCGGCACCGCGGTGGGCCGCATGACCTGCGGCTGGGTGTGCCCCTTCGGATTCATCCAGGACCTGATCCACAAGATTCCCACCCGCAAGTTTTCCTTGTGGAAACCCCTGCGCTGGGTGAAGTACGCGGTGCTGGGGCTGACGGTGGTAATCATGCCCATCTTTTTCGTGGATGCCTCCGGGTTAGGGAATCCCTGGTTCTGCAAGCTTATCTGTCCCGCCGGCACCCTGGAGGGCGCCGTCCCCCTGCTCTTTCTGAAACCAAGCTTATGGCAAACCGTGGGCCTTTACTTCTGGAACAAGCTCATTATTCTCGTCCTGATCCTGGCCGCCGCGGTCCTCATCAGCCGGTTTTTCTGCCGGGTGCTGTGCCCCCTGGGGGCCTTCTACAGCCTCTTCAGCCGGATTTCCCTGGTGCAGGTGGAGTTCGTCGCCGGCAACTGTGTGGAATGCGGCGCCTGCGTCCACCGTTGTCCCACCGGGGTGGTGCCCAACCAGGAATTCGACAGCCGGGAGTGCATCATGTGCCTCAAGTGCGTGGATGCCTGTCATTTTCGGGCTCTGGATTTCAGCATACGCGGCCTGCCGGGCAAACCGGGTAAAGTCAAGCGCGCCACCTCCCCTTTATAAGTGCTAAGAAATAATGCTTGACACCTCCGGGATTTCCTTCATAATTAATTAAGTAATTTCACCGGGATAGCCGGAGGAGATCAGGTTATGGCCCTCACCAAGGAAAAATTGATCAGCCGCTTACAGACGCAGGTAGGTTTAAGCAAGCAAGAATCACGTTCAACGGTGGAACGGGTCCTGGATATTATGAAGGAATCCCTGGCCCAGGGAGAAGACCTGCTCATCAGTGGGTTCGGAAAATTCTCGGTGCGGCAAAAGAATGCCCGCCGGGGGCGCAACCCCCAAACCAAGGAAAATCTTATCTTGCGGGCCCGGAAGGTGGTGGTTTTTAAGACCTCCGGGGTGCTGCGCAACCTCATCAACGGCTCCTGATCGAGCCCATCGCTTCCACCCGCGCCCGTCCTCAGTCTCCGCTGATGTGGCTGGCCCCGCCTCAGGCCAAAGGCCGTCTGCCCCGGTGTGGCAACGGCTCATTCCGTCCCGGCCTCCCGGGTCAAGGAAGGCTCCCTGGCGATGAAGTTCGGATGGCAAGGTTTTTGTTCCCATAGGTGCAACCGCCGGACTTTTATCCAGGCCGGCGCCGGGGCCCTGGCGCTGCTGTCCCTCCCCGCCCGGCCAGCCCGGGCCCAGGCGATGCAGTACGGCTTCGTCAAGCCCCATCCGGCGGCCTTCTCCCGCCAGCTGGAGGGGGGCTTGGTGCTCTGCCAGCTCTGTCCCCGGAACTGCGAGGTTTTGCCCGGAGACCGGGGGGAATGCGGCGTCCGGGAGAACCGCGGGGGCAAATACTACAGCCTGGTGTACGGCAACCCCTGCGCCGTCCACCTGGACCCCATTGAAAAAAAACCTTTCTTTCACATCCTGCCCGGAAGCCTGTCTTTTTCCATTGCCACCGCGGGCTGCAACCTGCACTGCAAGTTCTGTCAGAACTGGGAAATCTCCCAGACCCGGCCGGAAAAAACCTACAACTTCGACCTGCCGCCGGAAAAAGTGGTGGCCGCAGCCCGGGAAAACCGCTGCCGCTCCATCGCCCACACCTACGTCGAGCCCATCATCTTTTTTGAATATATGCAAGACGTGGGCCGGTTAGCCAAACCTGCCGGGCTGCTCAACGTCTGCCATTCGGCAGGCTACATCAACCCCCAACCCCTGGAAGAACTGGCGGGGCTCCTGGACGGCGCCTGCATCGACCTCAAGGCGTTTGATGCCAAGTTTTACCGGGAACTGGTGGACGCTGAATTAGAGCCGGTGCTCAACACCCTGAAAGTTCTCCGCCGCCGCAAGGTGCACGTGGAGATCGTCAACCTGCTCATCCCCCAGCTTAACGACGCACCGGACCAAATCAGCCGCATGTGCGCCTGGATTAAAGCTGAGCTGGGCCCCCTGACGCCGCTGCACTTCTCCCGCTTTTACCCCCTCTACAAGATGCTGAATCACTATCCCACCCCGGTGAGCAGCCTGGAGCGGGCCCGGGACCTGGCCCGGAAGGCGGGCTTGCAGTACGTCTATATCGGCAACCTGCCCGGGCATGAGGCCGAAAATACCTACTGCCATCACTGCGGGAAAATGATCATCGCCCGCCAGGGCTACAAGATCGGCGAGACCCACCTCCAGGGCGGCAACTGCGCCTACTGCGGCGGGGCCATCCCGGGGATTTGGGACCAAAAAGCGTAGGGCGGGAAAGCGCCGCGCATCCCGCCTTGAGTTCTACGGCTTCATTTCAAGATGGATACCGCACCGGGTGAGCCTCCACGGGCAATGACGAATTGTTCCGGGTTCCCGGGCACGTAACGGCAGATCACGGTTTGCGGCGCCGCCGCTAATTTGGCCAACTGCTCCGGGTTGGTGGGAGTTCCCAGGGGAGAAAAGCTGCCGTCATTTGAGGCTGATACTTTGAGAAAGGTGACGGTTATATTTCTATCCTGATAAAGGAGTATCAAGTGAAAGGGGAGGGCGTTACGATAAACCAAGACGCGGTAATTATTGCGTAAACCCTGATGAACATTGTAAGGCCGATAAATACAATCAGGGAAATCAACCACAACCAGCCGGGTGCCGGTGGGTATCTCCGGTAAGTAAGTCCTGATTTTTTCGATCCCGGCAGCATAGATCTGCGAGGCCATGAGATAGGAGCTTGAGGTTTGACGGAAAACGCAGCAGTCGAAGGCTAGATATCCGATGATAATCAGGGAAATCAGCAGCCAGCTAACATTGCGGGCATACAGCCGCAGCCGCAAAGACCCCAGCACATCCGCCAAGACCAGGGCGGCAAATATTCCCGGAAAATAAAGATAGCGCGAATGGAAATGGGACCCGATGGTATGGGGTAAGCAGGCCGCCGCCCATAAGAGCAGCAGGGTGATAAATCGTTTTCTCTCTTCCCCTTGTTTAACGTGGAGTGCCAAGAGCAAAATAATTGCTAACAAAAAGATTAAAATTCCCGCGGTCAAAGGGATACCTTTGACCTCAAGCCAGAGATAATCCTGGAACCCATGAAAGAAGGTGGCCAGGATAGATCGGAAAAAAGTGATGACTTTGGCAAAGAGAGGCAGGTTTTCGGCGTACGGTTTGATTCCTAATACATGCCGCATCACTAAAAAACTCCCGGCGAGGCCGAAAGCCCAGAGGTGCAGCCTTAAACCTGAAAGCAGGCTGGCCTTCTTGTGGCCGGATACCGGCCAGGGCCGCAAATAGGTGTCCAATATCAGGCCCAGCAGCGGCAGGATAAGGCCGGTGGATTCCATGGCAAATCCAAGGGTCACCATGGTCAGGTAGCCCCAGCCCCAGACCAGACCCCCTGGTTGCCGCAAGCGGGTCAGAAAGATCAGGGCGGTCAAGCCGAAACTGGTGGCCAGGGTTTTAGGGATGGTGCTGAGCCAGTAATAGGCCTCGAAGCCGGCGGAGTTGAAAAGCGCCATGAGCCCGGCGACCCAGCATTGCCAGGGTTTAAACTTCAACCCTTGGGCCAGGAGGTATACCAGCCAGGCATTGATGATGATCAGCGACAGATGCACAACCTGATACGGCAGGGGAGAGAGATGGAAAATTTTATACAGACCGTAATAAACCACCATTGCCGGCAGATAAAAATTCCATTGGTAGGCGGCGAAATTGAGCCAATGACCCTGGCTGCCCCAAATATCAGCGGCAAAGTCGCCTAAAAACCCGATCCTTAAGGCGGGGTAAAAAACCAGGGCCCCCAAAAGAAGGTATAATCCCAAAACTAAAAATGACTTCTGATAGTTACGCATAAAAATAGCTTCACGTAATCTGACGCCGCCGATCCTCAGCGGCCCCGGGCCGGGCCGGATCACTGCCTGCGATTATCCCAAAGCCCCTGGATTTACAACTAATTCCTTACTATCACTTGGTTACTCAATCTGCCACCATGTTTTGCGGCCTATAGCGTTTGCCATAAATTCTTTCCCCTTGGAGGTTCTCAAATCCCCCTAAATCCCCCTTTTTCAAAGGGGGACTTTAACAGCAATTCCTTATAGTTCCCCCCTTTATTAAAGGGGGGTTAGGGGGGATTTGAATGATGCCGCTATCGGAAAGAACTTTTGGCAATCCCTATAATCCGGGAGTATGGTTCTCTCCCCGGTCTCAACCTCAGCCGCGGCCCAGGGCCTTTTGGGCCTTGGGGAGCGTGTCTTCCGGTTTGACCCCGTACCAGGCCGCCACGATCTTTCCCGCCGCATCGATCAAAAACGACGAGCGGATGATCCCCAGGGATTTCTTGCCGTAGGAGGTCTTTTCGGCCCAGACGCCGTAGGCCTCCGCCACCCGGTGGTCCGGGTCCGCCAGGAGGGGGAAGGAAAGATTGTACTTGTCGTCGAACTTCTGCTGCCTGGCAGGCTGATCCGGGCTGATGCCCACCACCTTCAGGCCCAGGTCCGCCAACTCCTCCCGGGCATCCCGGATACTGCAGGCCTGCCGGGTGCACCCCGGGGTGTCGGCCTTGGGGTAAAAGTAAATCAGCAGCATGCCGCCGCCAAAATCCGCCAACCTGACCGTCTGGCCATGCTGATCGGGCAACGCAAACTCCGGGGCCGCGTCGCCTGGCTTAAGTCTCGCCATGGATAACCACCTTGTTCCCACCGCAGGATTTTTTTGATAACCTTAAGCAATTCCGGTAGAAAATGCCACTTATAAAGCGAGCCCGGAAGAGTTTGGGACAGAGGTGGCTGACTGGATATTGGTTCTTATAGTAAGTAGGCGAGCCCGGGCCGGATGGCCGCAGGGGTCTCCCAAATGCACGCCGCGCGGAGGACAGTGATATGAAGCACAAGATCGGATTCATGGGCCTGGGCATCATGGGGACGCCCATGGCCGCCAATCTCCTGAAAGCCGGTTACCCCGTCATGGTCTACAACCGCAGCCCCGGGAAGGCGGCGCCCCTAGTGCAGCAAGGGGCCGGCCTGGCTTCCCACCCCAAGGCCCTGGCCCGGGCCACGGATGTGGTCATCGCCATGGTCACCGGACCCGAGGCCTTAGGCGGCCTCCTCTGGGGGCCGGACGGCGCCGGCGGGGCCTTCGACCACAAAAAGGTCTTCATCAACATGAGTTCGGTGTCCCCCGGCTACACCCGGGAGCTGGCCCGGGAGCTGGAACCCACCGGCGTCACCTTCATCGACGCCCCGGTGTCGGGCACCAAGAAGCCGGCCGAGGACGGCGCCCTGGTCATCCTGGCCGCCGGTCCCCAGGATAAGGTTAAAGCGCTGGAACCGGTCTTCCTGGCCATGGGCAAAAAGGTGGTCTACTGCGGCGCCGCCGGCCAGGGCTCCATGATGAAGATGTTCATCAACCTGCTCCTGGGCGTCATGATGGAAGGCTTCGCCGAGGCCCTGAACTTCGGCCGGCTGGGCGGCCTGGACCTGGATGCCATGTTGGAGACGGCTTTCTCCGGAGCCATGAACAGCCCCATGTTCCAGGTGAAGGCGCCGCTGATCAAGGAAAACCGCTACCCCGCGGCGTTTCCCCTGAAACACCTGGCCAAGGATTGCAAGTTCGTGGTGGACACCGCCTTTGAGCTGGGGGCGCCGGTGCCCGTGGGCCAGGTGCTGCTGCACCTCTACCGCACCGGGGTGGCCCAGGGCTGGGGCGATGAGGATATCAGCGCCATCGCCAAGGTGCTGGCGCACTTGAACCCCAAGCCCTGATATCAAGAAGCAATCAGAAGATTAATTTTTGCCATTCTGAGCATTGCGAAGCGACGCTCTTTTTTGCCGCAGAGATTCTTTACTCCGGGCGCTCCGTTCAGAATGACAGAAATATTCATAAGTTATTGACTGCAACTTTATAGGAGAAATCCGGGAGAGAGGCGGGGCCAGCCTGTCTCTCCCCCCTCCCATCTCCGCTTTCTCCCCGGGTACGACCGCAGAAACCGCGCCCGGGCCTGCCGCGCCCCAACTTTTTTCCCGCCATTCTTTAGCTTTTTCGCCAAAATTCCGATGAGACTAAACAAGCAGAGAGGCGATGCCGGGTGCCGGCAAAGGAGTCGATGGCTCAGGGGATGGAATCGCGCCATGGATGGTGCCCCAGGGCCTGATGTATCACGGGCCGACCCATTGTCATTACGTTATGACGGCACCCCGGTATGGCCTTGGGATTGCGGCCGGCGGGCGGGCCAGGGCGGCGTCTGGCGGGCCGGGCCAGGGAGGCTAGAGATGCGATGACCGAAATCTCGGTTAAGACCAAGTTGTGGGGCCTGATCGCCATCATGCTCCTGTTGATCATCAGTGTGGGGACTGTGGGCTTCATCTCCCTGGACCGGGGCGCGGCTGATCTCAAAGAATTTGTCCATCAGGACGAGGCCTTACAGAACCTGACCAGCCGGGTCCACCTCAATATTATTCAACTGCGCCGGTTCGAGAAAGACTACTTTTTGAATATCGGCAATCCCGAAAAACAGCAGGAGTACCTGTTAAAGTACCAGGAGATCGATGCCGCCATGCCGCAGCTCATGGGCAACGTGGCGATTCTGGCCCGGGGGGATGTTCACCTGACCAAAGACCTCCAGGCCAAGGTGGCGGCCCTTCCCGCCCTCTATGCCGACTACCGGGGCGGTTTTTACGACACCGTCCTGCGGCTAAAGAATGACTCGAACCTGACGCCCCAGCAGGCCAACGTCCTCATGGCCAAATTTAAGGCCGACATTCCCGTCCTGGAAGCGGATATGACCGCGGTGGCTGAGGCCGTCGACCGGATGGAGCAGCAGGTCTCGGCCCGGGCCGTAAAGCGGGCCTGGGAGGCCCGGATGCTTATCGCCATCACGGTCCTGGCCGCCATCGTGCTGGCCGGCCTCTTGGGCGCCGCCCTGTACCGCTCCATCTCCCGGGCCATCTTCCGGGAAGGGGTGCGCCGCATGTCCCACCGGATATGAGGGGGGCTGGTGTTGGTGGGGCGGCCGTCTCTGGCCGCCTCTGGCTGGCGGGCACGGAGGCCCGCCCCTATTTCCTACTCTTTCTTAAAGCTGACCTTTACCCACAAGTGAAGGTGTTGGAATCGAAGCTCTGCTTTGTTTTCTGCCCGTTCCCGGGGTGAGCGGGGTGGATTTAAAAGAGTTGGGGGAAGAGGGGAGAGGTAGGGTGCGCACTGCGCACCAGCAACTGAGGCGGCTACTGCCCACCATAAAGGCGGCGAGCACGCCAGCCTGTCCCTACACTGGCCAAGCAGAGCTTGGCGGGCAAGTGCGTTCCCAAGCAGGAGCTTGGGAACGAGGCAAGAAAAAACTTTTGGCAGCGCTATAGGGGCGCATCCATGTGTCCGCCCTCGGTTGAGCCTCCCAGCGGCTGCGTCCCAACAGACCCTGAGCTTTTCTGCCTTGTTTAAGCCTCTCCTGGTATCACCCGTACTTCCCGGTAATATAGTCCTCCGTCCGGGAGTCCTTGGGCCGGGTGAAGATGTCGCCCGTAGGGCCGATTTCGATGAGTTCTCCCAGGTACATAAATCCGGAGAGGTCCGAGGCCCGGGCCGCCTGCTGCATGTTGTGGGTGACGATGATGATGGTGTAGTTGCGCTTGAGTTCCTGCATGAGCTCTTCGATCCTCAGGGTGGCTAAGGGGTCCAGGGCCGAGCAGGGTTCGTCCATGAGCAGGATTTCCGGTTCCACCGCCAGCACCCGGGCGATGCACAGGCGCTGCTGCTGCTCTTCGGTGAGGGACAGGGCCGAGGTCTTGAGGCGGTCCTTGACTTCGCCCCACATTTCCACCGCGGTGAGGGAGCGCTCCAGGATCTCTTGCAGTTCGGCCTTGCCGGGCTCCCCGTGGAGTCGCGGGCCGTAGACCACGTTGTCATAGATGGACAGGGGAAAGGGGTTGGGGCGTTGGAAGACCATGCCCACCTTTTTCCGCAGCTCGGTGAGGACCACGCCGGGGCCGAAGATGTCCACCCCGTCGATGAGAACCTCGCCGGTGATGCGCACCCCCTCGATGAGGTCGTTCATGCGGTTCAGGGTGCGGAGCAGGGTGGATTTGCCGCAGCCCGAGGGCCCGATGAGCGCGGTGATGGCCTGCCGGGGAAACGTGACGTCGATGTCCTGCAGGGCCTGAAAATCCCCGTAGAACAGATTGAGGGCCCGGAGCACGATGATCTCCGGAGCCGGAGCCGGGGGGCCCTTATCCGAAGCGGCCGGAAATATAGTCATCGGTCTTCTGGTTGGCGGGGACGGTGAAAACCTGCCTGGTGTCCCCGATCTCGATGATGTGGCTCATGAGCAGAAACGCCACCCGGTCGGTGGCCCGGGCGATCTGCTTGGTGTTGTTGCTCACCAGAATAAACGTATAATCATTTTTCAGCTCCAGCAAGGTCGCCTCGATTTTGGCGGTGGATATGGGGTCTAGACCGCTGGTGGGTTCGTCCAGCAGGATCACTTCGGGCGCCATGGCCAGGGTGCGGGCCAGACAGAGCCGCTGCTGCTGTCCGCCGGAGAGTTTCAAGGCCGAATCATGCAGCCGGTCCTTGACTTCGCCCCAGAGCTGCGCCGCCTTCAGGCTGGTCTCCACCACTTCGTCCAAGGCGCGCCGTCCCTTTTTCCCGGCCAGGCGGGGGGCCAGGGCCAGGTTTTCGTAAATCGAGCGCGGCAGCGGCGTCGGCCGGCTGAGCACCAACCCCACCCGCCGCCGCAATCCCACCACATCGTAGTCCGGGGCCAGGATATCTTCCCCGTCCAGCCAGACTTTACCCGTCATGCGGACCCCGACTATAAGATCGCACATGCGGTTCAAGACCCGCAGGAGAGTGGACTTGCCGCTCTTGGATGGTCCCATGAGGCCGAAAATCTCATGCTCCTGGATGGACAGGCTGACCCCATCCAGGGCCTGAAAATCGCCGTAGAAGCAGGACAGGTCCTCGATCCGGATTTTATCTTGGGGGTCTGTGGTCATGGTAGCTTCTTAGTGTACCAGGGCCTATCCTGTTGGACAGTGGGGCGGGCCTCCGTGCCCGCCTCTTTAAAACCAACCCAATGATATTCTTTTATCTCCGGCCAGGTTTTCCAGGGATTATTAAGAATATATTGCGCTTTTTGTAAAAATTCTTCTTCATTCCGGACAATGCGGTCAAAATATTCGTCTTGCCAGATGCGATTTTGCCTGCCGAATGCACGCTGTAGGCTATTTGCAGTGTAAGATTTCCACGAGTGGACAAGGTCTTGTAATGGGTATTTATCCCTTGCCTCAATAATTACGTGTACATGATTATGTATCACCACATATGCCAATAGCTCATAGCGAGACCCATCAAAGTGCTTGAGAGCAGACTCAACTACTGTGCGTTCATCATGCACCAGTTCTGGTTGGGTTGGAAACAAGCGCCAAGTGATAAAATACACGGCTCCGGACATGCGCCAATGGGGTAGTCTTCGCTTGTAAATAGTCAGCTTTTCGTCTTGGTTTTCAGACATCGGCCTAACCAGGCAGCAAACTCGCTGAAGGGTGTAACTAATTATAATTGATAATATCAGGCGGGCACGGAGGCCCGCCCCACTGTGTCCCATGCTTCGCCCATCATGAATACCTTTTCATCATCCGCTGCATCAGGGTGTAGGCCACGATGTTGATCAGCAGGATGGAAATGACTAAAACCGCCGCGGTGCCGTAGGCGTTGGGCATGGAGATGCCTTCCCGGGCCAGGATGTAGAAGTGCACCGCCATGGTGCGGCCGGAATCGAACACCGACACCGGGGTGCGCAGCGCCGCCCCGGCGGTGAACAGCAGCACCGCGGTCTCCCCCAGGGAGCGGCCGACGCTCAGCATGATGCCGGTGGTAATCCCCGGCAGGGCGCTGGGGAGCACGATGCGGGTGACGGTCTGCCACTGGCTCATGCCCAGGGAATAACAGGCGGTGCGGTAATCCTGGGGCACGGCCTTGATGGCCTCCTCCGAGGTGCGGATGATGATGGGCAGCACCATGATGGCCAGAGTCAGGCCGCCGGAGAGCACCGACCAGCCGAACCCGAGCTTCAAGACAAACAGGACGAAGCCGAACAGCCCCAGGATAATGGAGGGCACCCCCGCCAGGCATTCGGACCCGAAGCGGATAATCCGGGTGGCCCAGCCTTCCCGGGTGTATTCCGTCAGGTAGATGGCGGTCCCCACGCCCAGGGGCGAGGCCAGCAAAATGGCCAGCAGGGTGATATAGGCCGTGGCCACGATGGTGGGGAAGATGCCGCCGGCCCGGCCCATGTCGGTGGAATCCTGGGACAGAAACGCCGGGGTGACCTGGGGCAGGCCCTTGACGGCAATATCCGCAATGATAAAGATGAGGATCAGCAACGTGAAACCGGTAAGGGTCCAGAGGACCGTTTTTACCAGGCGTTGGCTGAGATGAGGATCGAGTCGCACGGATTTATACCATTTTGCCTTTTATATGCTGCCGACAAATTATCTAATCTAACGATATTGTTTTTTTTACCCAAAACCTAAAACCCAGAACCTGCCTCCCTACCGCCGCCGGGTGATGAGGGTGGCGCTCAGATTCAGGATCATGATGATGATGAAGAGCACGATGCCGGTGGCGAACAGGGCCTCCCGGTGGCGGCCGGCGGCGTAACCCAGCTCCAGGGCGATATTGCTGGTCAGGGTGCGCACCGGGTCCAGAACAGAAGTCGGGATCTGGAGGGCGTTGCCCGCCACCATGATCACCGCCATGGTCTCCCCGATGGCCCGGCCCATGCCGAGAATAATCGCGGTAATGATGCCGGAGGAGGCCGCGGGCAGCACCACCCGGCGCACTGTCTGCCAGCGGGTGGCCCCCAGGGCCAGAGAGCCGTCCCGGTAGAGGTCCGGCACCGCGGTGAGGGCGTCGATGGAGATGCTGATGACCGTGGGGAGAATCATGATGCCCAAAATGATGGACCCGGCCAAGAGCGACAGCCCGGGGCCGCCCAGGTAGTTGCGGATGAGAGGCACCAGCCAGATGACCCCCAGAAAGCCGTAAACCACCGAGGGAATGCCGGCCAAAAGTTCCAGGGTGGGTTTCAACACCATTTTCAGGCGCTTGGGGGAGAACTCGGCCAGCACGATGGCACAGGACAGGCCCAGAGGCACCCCGATGATCATAGCCCCCAGGGTAACGAAAACCGAGGAGATGATCATGGCCAGGATGCCGAAGTGACCTTTAGTGGGGGCCCAATGGCTGGACAGGATGAACTCCTTCAACCCCACGGAGAGAATGAGGGGAAAACCCTCCAGAAAAATAAAGATGGTGATGAGGGCCAGGGAGCCCACGGAAGACAGGGCCAGGAGCAGCAGAACGCGTTCGATGAATTTCTCCCGCTGCATCACTTCACCCCCACCAGACCTTCGGTTTCGAGGATTTTTTGCCCATCGGGTCCCAGGACGAAGTCGACAAATTCCTTGCAGGGGCCGGCAGGCGCTGCCTTACCCACAAAGAGAAAGCGGCGCACCAGTTTATAGGCATGGGTCTTAATGTTCTCCCGGGTGGGGAGGACCCCGTCGATGGCCAGGGCCTTGACCCGGTCATCCACCAGACCGGCGGAGATGTAACCGATGGAGTTCGGGTCGCCGGCGACAATCTCCCGCACCGAGCCGTTGGAGTCCTGGACCAGGGCGGCGGGGGTGATTTCCTGCTTGTTCATGACCAGGTGTTCGAAGGCCTCCCGGGTGCCGGAGCCCTCTTCCCGGGTGATGAGATGGATGGCGTGAGGCCGCAGCCCCAGGGCGCTCCAGTTGGTCACGGCCCCGCTGAAGATCCGGCGGATCTCAGCCAGGGTGATGGTGGTCAGGGGATTGGAGGGGTGGACGATCACCGCGATGCCGTCAAAGGCGATGGCAATCTCCACCAGTTCTTTTTCCTTGCCCAGCAGCTCCCGGGACGAGGCTCCCAGGTCGGCGGCCCCCTGGGTGGCGGCGTAGATGCCGGCGCTGGAGCCGCCCCCCTGCACATCGATGCGAACCCCAGGGTGCCGGTGCATATAGACCTCCGCCAATTTTTCCGCAAAAGGCTGTACTGAGGTGGAACCGGCGATACACAAGGGCCGGCTGGTGCTCTGGGAGGAGGACTTGCACCCCCCCGCCCCCATGAGCACCAGCAGCGCGGCGATCAGGGCCAATCCCAGCCACCGGCACCGGTGAAGCAACCGGAGGACGCCGCGGCCACAAGCCGTGACTCCCGGCTGCGGCGCCCAGGCTTCGGCATGGGTTGAGCCCTGGGATTCTCTCAATGCCTGTAAAGGATTTGGCATGGCTTCGACAGGTGAACTTTAGCGCGAAATTAACCCTGGGAACCACTTGGCAGGATCATATATATTATTGCTAAAATGGGAGAAACTTCAAGCCAAAACCTGCAGGCCCCCATTTACGCCCCTTTCGTGGTAAGATTTTATCCAGGGGATATCTGGGGCTGGGACGTTTCCAGAAAGTTGGGCCAGGGCCTCGGCCCCACCCATAGAGGCGAAAAAATTGCGGGCTTTTTATCATGGGGCGGCGCACGAACTATTTCATTAATCGAAGTTTTAATTTTGAACTTGTTTTGTCGGGGTTAATCAAAAGCCATGCTATCCGGCCCCAGCTTCCGTGAACACCGCAATTTTGAGCGCTTTGCCCGGGACCTGGTGCGCCTGCCGGGCCCCGGGGAAGACCCCCTGGCGTATCTCCTCTCTGAGGACCGCTGGCGGGAGCTTACCCGTGCGGTCCCCGACGAGGCGGCCTGGCTCATGGCCCTGTCCCAGGCCACCGGGGTCTATTTTTTCCCGTCCCGGGAGTGGGTCCGGACCCTGATGCGCTGCCTGAAACTCCTCAAGGTCACCCGGCTCCTGGAGGCCGGGGCCGGCCGGGGTTATCTCACTGCGGCCCTGGCCCCCGCCTGCGCCGCCGCCGGCATCAGGTTCCGGGCCGTGGATCGAGGCGACGGCGAGTTCGTCTCGGAACTGCCGGTCTATGCCGGGGTAGAGCGGGCCGACGCCCTCGCCGCGGCCCGGGAGTTGCGCCCGGAAGTGGTGCTCTATGCCTGGCCGCCGCCGGGACAATCGGTGGCCCCCCTTTGCCAAACGGATTTTCTGCATTATCTTATATTGATCGGGGAAGCGGGCGGCGGCGCCACCGGGGCCCGGGAGGATTGGGACACCCTGCCCCACAAGGTTTCCGGCGCCCTGTCGCGCTGCGGCCGGGGACGCACCGGCGCTTCGAGACACCGGGTGACCGTTTTTTATGGCGGCGCGCATCGGTTTAGTCCCTGGAAGAAAACCTGAGGTCCGTTTCTGCTCTGAAAGTAGTAATTGCACAGGCTGGAAAGCCTGTGCTACCAAGCCTTTCATGGTTTTGGGTGTTCCTTTGGAACATGAATGGCTCGTTCCCAAGCCGGAGCTGGGAACCAGAAAAGAAACGTAGGGGCGCACCTGTGTGTGCGCCCTCTTGGGGGGACGCATAGGTTCCACCCCTACAATAATTGTTCGTTGAGCGCTAGTCGCTATTTCCCTGAGTTGCCGGACGGCAAAGGATGACCCCATGCGCAAGTCCTCCCTGGAGGCATTTTTCAAACCGGAAGCCGTGGCGGTAATCGGCGCCAGTGAAAAGGAGCACTCCATCGGGCAGGCCCTGATGCACAATCTCCTCCGGGATGGCTTTCCGGGCCCGATTTACCCGGTTAACCGCAAGTACGAGCAAATCCAGGGACTGCCCGCCTATCCCCTGGTCACTGACGTCAAGGCGCCCATCGATCTGGCCATCATCGCCATTCCCATCCGGGATGTGCCCGATGCCATGCGGGAATGCGGCCAGGCCGGGATTAGCGCGGCCATTATCATTTCCGCCGGCGGCAGAGAAACGGGGTCCCGGGGCCAGGGGATCGAAGCCGCCATCAAGGCGGAGGCGCAAAAAGCGGGGATCCGCTATCTGGGGCCCAACTGCCTGGGTATCCTCTGCCCCTCGTCCAAATTGCACGCCAGCTTTGCGCCCCACTGCGCCCAACCGGGCAACCTGGCCTTCATCTCCCAGAGCGGCGCCCTGTGCAGTTCCATCCTGGGCTGGGCCATCCCCAAGAAGATCGGCTTCAGCCACTTCATCAGCCTGGGGTCCATGGCCGACGTGGATTTCGGCGACCTGATCGATTACCTGGGCTTTGATGAGCGCGCCAGGAGCATCGTCATCTACATGGAAAATCTGACCCAGCACCGCAAGTTTATGAGCGCGGCCCGCTCCGTGTCCCGGGTCAAACCCATCATCGTCATTAAAGCCGGGCGCAGCCGGGCCGGAGCCATGGCGGCGGCCTCGCACACCGGGAACATGGCCGGGGCCGACCGGGCCTATAATGCCGCGTTCCGGCGGGCCGGGATCATCCGGGTGGATACCATCGGGCAACTCTTCGACTGCGCCGAGGCCCTGGGGAAGGTGAAGCGCCCCACCGGCGGCAATCTGGGGATCATCTCCAACGCCGGCGGCCCGGGGGTCATGGCGGTGGATGCCCTGGGGCGTTGGGATATGGAGCCCGCCACCCTGTCACCGGAGACCCTGGAGCAGTTGGATGAATTCCTGCCGCCTTACTGGAGCCGGGGCAACCCCATCGACATCCTGGGGGACGCTCCGCCGGAGCGCTATCTCTGGACGGCGCAGGTGGCCATGGCGGCCCCGGAACTCTCGGGGCTGGTGGTCATCCTGTCCCCCCAGGCCATGACCGATCCCACGGCGGTGGCCCAGGCCCTGGCTCCGGAGATCGGTGGCAAGGGCCGGCCGGTGTTCGCGGTGTGGATGGGGGGCGATGAGGTGGAGCCGGGGGTCCAGATTCTCAATGCTGCCGGCATCCCCACCTTCGAGACCCCGGAGCAGGCGGTGGATACCTTCATGGAGATGTATACCTACTCCCGCCACCTGGAGCTCTTACAAGACACCCCGCCCCGGCTGACCCAGGAACTGAGCGTCAATACCCGGCAGGCCCGCACGTTTTTGGCCCAGCGCCTGGCGCGCCAGGGGGGCGTGCTGACGGAACTGGAATCCAAGGCCATCCTGAGCGCCTACGGCATCCCGGTGAACCCCACGGTGGCGGCCTCCTCTGCCGCCGACGCCGCCGGGGTGGCCCAGATGCTGGGCTTTCCCGTGGCCCTGAAGATAAATTCCCCGGATATCAGCCACAAGTCCGAGGTGGACGGGATGCGCTTCGACCTCCATAACGAAAGCGAAGTGCTGGCCGCGTACGACGAAATCCTCACCGCGGTCAAGGCCGCCAAGCCCGAGGCCAAACTCCTGGGGGTGACGGTCCAGACCCAGGAACAGCAAGCCATCTGCGAACTCATTGTCGGCAGTAAACGGGACCCGGATTTCGGCCCCCTCATCC
>Ga0351910_1171_pt1 | contig 18842 bp, 13 predicted proteins | sample TotcelHT113001L5_FD_206860 | JGI IMG/M metagenome (GOLD analysis project Ga0351910, IMG submission 206860) | Enriched cells from coal bed in the Powder River Basin, Montana, United States - Total cells T11 rep1 HSBNCT.T11.300.1.L5 ...
GCCCCGCGCCCTGCCCGGGCCACCGCGTCCAGCGCCTGGTGGTCAGGATGAAAGCGCTGCGTGATGACGGGATCCACCACCGGCCACTGGATGTTGTTCATCTGGCCCTCCTAAGCGATGCGTTGCAGCCAGCCGTTGTTGAATTGCTGATACTGCGCCGTCGCCTGCGATACGTTCACCGCCGCGCTGCCGGTGGCCTGCACCTGCAGCACGGTGATCTCCACATAGTCGTCCGCGTCCATCCAGAACATGCCGGTGGACACCGCGAGAAGCACGGTCGCGCTGGCCGCTCCTGTCGCCCGCTGCGCGGCGCGATAGTTGGAGCCATTGACCCGCACGATCAGCGACACCTCGGCGGCCACGCCGCCCAATGTCATTGAGATTTGCCCGCCGGCCGTGTAGTAGCCCGCGTGTCTAGCATACAATCGCGTCGGCGCGCCGCTGGCCCAGCAGCTATCCGTGTCATGCACTTCCGAGCTGAAACTAAGTGCTGTTTCCGTGTTGTGGCTGATGCTCTGGTTGGTCGAGCGATACACCCGGCAGCCCTGATCGATGCTGCCCAGCTCCTTCACGGCGCCATCAGCGTCCTTGAAGTAGAGCCTGGTCTTGCTGCTATCGTCTTTGGCGTAGATGCGAGCGATGTCGGCTCCAGGGGCGTCCGGCGCGCTCGCCTGCTCCTTCAGATCAAGCACGCCCTCGGCGCTAATGTCCTTCGTGGTTTCAATGTCCACGCTGAAGCGGGCCTGGTCGTTGTCAACGTAGAGAGCCACCAGCTCGTCGATGGCTACAGTCAGCGAGCCGTCAAAGGCCGTGTCGCCGCAGCGCAGCAGCAGATACGTCAGGTGTGCATTGCCTATCTCTGGCTGCACCCCGCGAGATACCAGCCAGAGCTGCGAGTCGTCGCCTTCATCGGGCGGCACAGCGGCCACAAGCTGAGCCACGGTGCGCAAGGCCGTGGTGTACACGTTCATGCCCGCCACTACGCCATCGCCGTTATTCCACCGCAGGTAATAGGCGTCCTGGTCTGCAGCAGCAGCAGATAGCTCCATGGCCGTTTCGTCGATCTGCAGGCCACCGTCTGCCGCCCGAAACACCAGGCCATTCACCGGGTCAAAGCGCAAATAGTTGCCGCTGGCATAGTCGCCCAGCCCCACGCCGATCAGGTCCTGCGCTCCGGCGCCATAGCGGGTGCGGATGTTGCCCAGGGCCAGTTGGTCGATGCCCGCCTGCTGCCCGATCATACCCGTGTCGTTCAACACCAGGCCGGTCAGATCGTCGTCCAGATCGCCCGTGCCGATCTTGAAATAGCCGCCGCTCTCGATGGTGACGGCGCTCGCCAGCGCATCGCCCAGCAGCCCCGTTGCGCCTTGTGCGCCTTGGTCGCCTTGAGCGCCAGTCGCGCCCGTTGATCCCTGCGCGCCGATCTCGCCCTGGCTGCCTTGTGCGCCCGTCACGCCCTGCGCGCCCACCACGCCCTGGTTGCCCTGGGCTCCCGTTGGCCCCTGGGCGCCGACCTCGCCCTGGCTGCCCTGGGCGCCAGTGACGCCTTGTGCGCCGGTCGCGCCCTGGGCGCCTGTTGGCCCTTGAGCGCCTTGGGCTCCGGTGACGCCCTGCGCGCCCGTCTCGCCCTGGTCGCCTTGCGCTCCGGTTGGCCCTTGAGCGCCTATCTGCCCCTGCGCGCCCTGGGCGCCGGTGACGCCCTGCGCGCCTTGCTCACCCTGATCGCCCTGAGCGCCTGTTACGCCCTGGGCGCCAACTGCTCCTTGAGCGCCTTGATTGCCCGTTGGTCCCTGGGCGCCGATCTCGCCCTGCGGCCCTTGCGCCCCAGCCGGGCCAGTATCGCCGGTGCCGCCCGTGGATCCCTGAGCGCCCTGCAAGCCTTGCGGCCCTATCTCTCCCTGATCGCCTTGTGCGCCAGCGATGCCTTGCTCGCCCTGATCGCCCTTGGCTCCTTGAGCACCCATCGCGCCTTGGGCTCCGGTAGCCCCTTGGTCGCCCTGGGCGCCGGTGACGCCTTGATCGCCCTGCGCGCCTTCCTCACCCTGCGCGCCGACTGCCCCTTGAGCACCTGTTGCCCCTTGGTCGCCCTGCGCCCCGGTGACGCCCGGGCCGCCCTGAGCCCCGGTCGCACCCTGCGCCCCTTGCACGCCCGCGACGCCCTGTGCCCCTTGTGCGCCCACCACGCCCTGATCGCCCTGGGCGCCAACCTCGCCCTGCGCCCCGACTGCGCCTTGGGCGCCGGCAGCGCCTTGTGCCCCCTGAGCGCCCGTCACACCCTGATCGCCCTGGGCCCCGGTCGCGCCGGTCGAGCCTTGGGCGCCAATGACGCCCTGATCCCCCTGATCGCCTTGCCAGCCTCGCGTGCCTTGTGGCCCTTGATCGCCGGTGACGCCTTGCGGCCCGGTCAGCCCCTGGTAGCCCTGATACCCCCGATCGCCTTGCGGCCCTTGATCCCCCGTTACGCCCTGATAGCCGTCGGACGGGCCTTGAAAACCCTGGTACCCCTGATAGCCCTGGTAGCCCCGCACCCCCTGATGGCCCTGCGGGCCCCGCGGGCCTTGATCGCCTTGCACGCCGGCAGGCCCAGAGAGCACATCCCCCACGGCCTCGATCAGGTCGTTGATGTCTCGCTGATGCGTGTTGTTCTCGTGCCGTTTCGGTGGCAGTGCCACGGCCTGCTACTCCTCGCTGGAGCTCTGTTCGTCTACGTCAGCCGGCCGGTCGATCCCCTCAGGCCAGTCGTCCAGGGGACGAAACTCGCCATCCCACGCCTGGTATCCCGCCTCATAGTGCCCGTTGGCGTCACGCCGGCTGATGCCCACATAGAACGGATGATCCCAGGGCTGTGATCCCTGCCTCTCACATTGTGGCCCCCAGTCCTCCGTCTCGGTCTCGATTTCGGCCACCGGGCCAAACAGCACTCGTCGTAACGCGGCCAGCAGCCCCTGGCGTTCGCTCATCGTTGGCTCCTCTCTAGCTCGTCCGCTCGCCCGGCATGCGCTCCATCCCCGGCTTGACGGCGATCAGGTGGGCCCGCACATAGGGCACAGTGCCGCCTTCCCACTCGATCTCGTAGGGCTCCAGCCAGGCCAGTTGAAAATGCCCCTCATACCCTGGCCGGATGTACTGCTCCGTGCTCGGGACCTCCACGAACAGCCAGCCCCCCGGCGCCAGCACCCGCCAGGCCTCGTTCATCGTATGCACCGGGTCGGCCAGGTGCTCCACGATGTCCACCGCCCGCAGAATGCCCACCTCGCCCGCCGTCGCGGGCCAGGCCCCGTTCAGGTCCACGCTCGGCGTGCCATGCAAATCCCAGCTCTCATAGCCTTCCGGCTTGCCGAACCTGCCCCCCAGGTCCACCATCCGCAGCCCCTTGTCCTGCGCCCACCGCTCGGCCATCGCACGGATGTGTCGCTTATAGTTGCTCGCCGTGCCGACCTGCACCTCTCCATTCCACACCCGGCAGCTATTCCCGGGATGCGTGCGGTACAGATACAGGCACTGGTCGATGTGCCTCATGCCCCTGGCGCCATAGGCCGCATAGGTGCGGCAGACCAGATCGTGGTCGTCCGCCACCCAAAGCGCCGCGTCGTGGCCGCCCAGGGCCTGGTAGGCGCCGGCCCGCCAGACGCGCACATGGTTGGGCGCCCAGTAGACCAGCCGCATGGATTGCGGCATCGGCGCAAAGGCCACCATCTCGATCAGCCGGTGGCCCTGGTGGATGAACGGCCTGCTGGCCCAGCCGTAACGCTCCGAGTAGCCGCTGGTCGCCCAGGTGCCATCCTCGAACTGCGCGCTGTTGCTGTAGGCGAATTGCACCGCCGGATCGTCAAAGGCCCGGGCGATCTCCACCAGGGCGTTGGGCGTCACCAGGTCATCGGCGTCCAGCTCCACCAGCAGCTCGCCACAAGCGTCCTCAAAGCCCTGGCGCTTGAGCGCCCCGATGCTGGCCCGCCCCTCTTTCATCGGCCCCTCGTACACGCTCCAGCGCACCCGGGGATCGGCGCCTGCCCACTCGGGCAACTCCACGCCGCCATTGGCCACCAGGATCCACTCCCAGCGCACATCGCCCTGTTGGTTCACCAGGCTGGCCCTGGCCTCGTCCAGAAACCGCACATGCGCCGGGCCCACCGGCGTGATGATGCTGATCAGCGCGCCCATCTCTACGCCGTCCCGATCCCGATGCCCAGCACCATCAGCGTGTAGGTGCCCGCTATGTTGGTGCCGCGCAAGGCCGCCCGCACGGTAAAGCCGGTGGCCGTCACTTCGGTAAAGTACCACTGTACATTCGCCATCATGTCGGTCGTCTTGTCGATGACCGCCGACACCCAGGCCCCAATGGCTGTCGCAAATGGCGTCGTCCAGGTGGCCGACGCCGCCCTGTTGTCTGTATCGCCATACAGTGTGATCGTGACCTCCTTGACTTCGATGCGGATGTGATCGGCCTGGCCGACGGTGTAGGCGCCCTTGTAGCCCAGCTTGGCCAGCGTCAGAAACCCGTCCTGCATCTGGGCCCGCCCGGCCACATCCGCCGATAGGGCGTTGTTCGCCAGGCTGCCGCTGGGGATCTTGACGCCGTGCCCCGCCGCCGCGCTATGGGTGTGCGCTCCCACGTCCACGCCGTCGATGGTCTTGTCCGCCGCCACCGCCACGTTGCCGCCGATGGTCAGCCCATCCTTGGTGATGGCCAGCAACACCACTCCCGTGCTGTCGCGCAGCCGCGCCACCAGCCCCTGGATCGTATCGTGCTGCTGCACGTCCAGCGCATAGTGGTCGGGATCGTCCACCTGGCTGGCCCCCAGATAGTGGCCCTTGCCCACCACCCCCTCCAGCGCGTCGATGAGCTGGTTGATCGTCTCCGCGGGCAGGTTCTCGCCCGTCACGGCTTTGGTAAAAGTTGTGGCCATCTCGCTCCCCCCTACATCAGAATGTGCGGACCGCCCACCAGGCTGGTGCCCACCACGAAGGGCGTGCCCGTGGCCGTCGGCGTCGCCTCTGTCTCAAAGGGCGTCAGGTACACGGTCAGCAGCACCTCGCGGGGCTGCCCGCCCTCCTGCTCCGCCTCCTCTTCTTTGATCCCCGCCTGCACCAGCACCTGCCACTCCTGGCCCACCGTGTCCACCAGCACCACGCTGCGCTTCGCCTGGCCCAGGGCCTTGAGCTCCGCCCGGATCTGCTCCGCATTCCGCGGGCAGGGCCCCCCGTTCCGCGTTGGCAGCCGGTCGCCGCAACGGATCACCACCGCGATCTGGTCCAGCGCCTCGGGCCGCTCCGCGCCATACAGCGTCACCCGCCGGATCTTGATCGGCGTGCTGTCCAGCGGGATCACATAGTCCAGCCGCAGCTCGATGGTGTAGCCCGCCACCCCGTGGGCTGGCAGCGCCAGCAGATGCCGCGGCGCCACGTTGGCCCGCCCCACATAGCCCCAGTGGCCACTCTTGTTCAGGCGATAGTAGACCTCGACGTAGCGCGCCATGGTCAGCTCGTCCGCCTCGATGGCCACCGCCCGCCAGATCTTGGGCGTCGCGGGTGCATATAGGTCGTGGGCGGGCAGGTAGACGCTGCCCGTCAGCGCATACTTGCTGTTGCTGTCCTGCAGCGGGTTGGCCGCCTGCCGCGGCAACACCACATAGCCGATGTTGGTGCCTTGCCCCATGTACAGCCGCGGGTTGGTGAATAGCCCCGTCAGGTGCAGGCTGGCGCACTTGGCGCTGGCGATCTTGGCCAGCGTGTGCCACACCATCGTCCCCACATACGGCCGCTCGCTCTCCGCCGCCTCGCGTCCCGCCAGCAGCCAGCTGTGGCCGTCCGAGCTGTAGACCAGGGTGTAGAGCCACTGGTCATCCCCTGCCAGCGCCAGCACCTGGCCCCGCGCCGGGTTGTCCTTCCCCGCCACCGCATGGGGCGTTGCCGAGCCGATCTGGTGCCCATACTCGCTGGCCGCATAGGTCAGCAGGCCGCGGATGTGCGGCACATACCAGAGCCCGTGCCACTGCGCCATGTTCTTGCAGTTGTCCGCGTGCACCGCCGACTGCAGCTCGGGCGTCACCGCCACGCCCTGGTAGCTCGCATCCACCACGTGCACGCCGTTGGTCTTGCCGATGAATAGAAAATCGCCCTGGGCCGCCATCGCCGTGATCGCCAGCTGGCTGTCGCCTATCGGGTAGCTGGCCCCCCAGTTGATCGGGATCAGCCCATTGGCCCCCTCGGCCAGCCCCTGGATGACGGCCGTATCCGTCGCCGCCCACAACAGGTTGCGCACCACCGCCCAGTAGGTGACGCCCATCGGGTAGGCCGTGAATGTCCAGCTGTCCTTGTAGCCCGGGCCCATCTCGTGCAGCGTCTTGCTGCCAAACTGCACCGTGAGGCCGTGGTTCAGTGTGATGGGCGCGTCGGCGTCCACCGCCACCCCTGTCGTCCAGGTGGCCCCGTCGTCATCCGACCAGCGAAACTGCTCCACCGCCGGCGCCGCGTCCACCTGGGTGATCTCGATCCGGTAGGCCTTGGCCGTGCGGGCCGAAAAGCCCCCGCCCACCGTCAGCGCCTCGCGGGCGGCATAGTCCTGCAGGTGCAGGGCGATGTCCCAATCCCGCCCCACTGTCTCCGTGGCGTTGGGCAGCTTCAGATACAGCTCGTCCGCGATCAGCGCCCAGGCCGTGGGGATCGTCATCCCTGTGATGGCCCAGGTGACTTTGTTGTCAAAGCTGATCTTGATGGTTGTGCCGCCCGTCTCCACCTCGATCCACATGGCGCACTCGGCCCCGCGCCAGGTGCCATACAGGCTGGCGTTCACCGTGCCGCTGTCGTTGTCCGCCCAGGTGGTCAGGGTCGTCGCCCCGTCGTGGTCAAAGGCGTAGCTCGCCGTGGGCAGATAGCAGGCCCAGGCGTCGGTGGCATAAGTGGCGCCCGGCGTCAGCACCCAGAACGGGTCGGCCAGCCCCAGGCTCACATAGAGCTGCCCGCCAAAGGCCGCCATGTCCACCACCGCGTTGCCGCTGCCCAGATCCTTGCGCTGGGCCACGCTGCCGTCGGTGGTGGCCACTTCATAGACATAGCGCCCGCCGGCAAAGAATAGTCGCCCGTTCAGCTCCGCCCAGCAGTTGACGTTGGCCGTCGCTGTGGCCACTGTCACCGGCGTCACCTTCGGGCCCGGCAGAATCTGCCCGCGAAAGCGGCAGTCCACGTTCTCGCTGTAACGGTAGCGCCCGGGCAGCTGCTGGTCGTCATCCCCATAGCCGCCGGCCAGGTCGGGCCACACCTCCATCGCCTCCACCAGCGGGTGCTGGGGGTTGTAGCGCCCGGCCAGCGGGCTCTGCTGCGCCAGGCTGGCGTACCTGGGCGTCACGCTCCAGGCGCGCTTGCTCAGGCGGCCGCTGCGACCGCGCTCCAACATGTAGCCCTGGCCGTCGAGCTCGATGTCATAGGTGGGGTTGGGGCGTGCCATCAGTCCCCCCCTCTATTGGGCATGCTCAGGTTCACCCGCAGCCCGGGCCCGTAGCGCATGTGATGGCCCAGCAGCTTTTGGCGCTCGTCGGCCAGCAGCGCGGTATAGTGCGCCACGCTCTCCCCTGGCCCGCGCCGGATCAGCTCCTCATACACCTGCACCCGCACCGCTGCCAGCTGCCACTCCAGCGGGCACTCGGTGGTGTCGTCATCCGGATCCAGCGCGTAGGGCTCCCAGCAGTCCAGCAGCAGCACCTCGCTCGTGCTGGCATAGTAGGGCTGCACCGTCAGCACCAGGGCGCCGTCATCCCTCTCCACCCGGTGCCACTTGGCCTTGCGGTAACGGTAGCCCCCCGCCTCGCTGCCGCTACGGTAGCGCACGCCCAGCACCTGGCTGGGATCGGTCAGGGTGGTGTATTCCGCCAGGTCGTAGCTGGCCGTGCTCGTGCTGGGGATCTCGAGCTCGTAGCTGACCTTGTGCCCCAGTTGCCCCACCGCCCGCGCAATAATGCGGTTCAGCGTGCTGGCGGGGATCAGGGTGTGAATCTCGTAGCCGTCGCCGGCGGCGGGATAGCCGCCCGCGGCATTCCACCCGGCGCTGGCCAGCTGGATCATGCCATTGGCCGGGTTCAGCAGGGCCAGTCGCACCTCCGTGCCCTCCAGACTGCCATCGGTCAGGTACAGCCAGGCGCCCTGCAAATCCTGCTCGTGTCGCTGGCTGTCGGCCAGCTCCCACACCTGGGCCATGGTGGCCGTCGCGGCCGTCAGCACGCCCACCATGATCTCGTCCAGATCGTAGCCCACCTGCTGCCGGATCGCCGTCCGCGTTGTGCTCATCCACGCCTCCTGGCCCTCTGCAACAGAGGGGGCGAAAGCGAATCCTCGCTCGAAAGCGTATCCTCGCTCGCCCCCTCTCCTAGATCATGCTGCCGCCGGTTACGCCGGCTCCAGCTCCACCGTCACACAGGCGTTCGCCAGGGTGGCCGCGTTGCCGCTGGCCAGCTTGAGCGCCAGGCGATCGCCTGCCGCCAGCGTCAGGTGCGCCCCCGTCCCCGTCAGATCCGGGCTCTGCACCGTGTTGATGGTGGTGTACAGGTCGATCTTGGTGGTGGCCAGCAGGTCGTCGCCCGCCGCTGGCGCCTCCGTGCCCTGCAGCCGCTCCACCGTCAACGCCCCCGCCTGGCCGGCCGCCGTTGCGTACACCGCGCTGATCTTGGTCACGGTGCAGGGATACGGCGCGACAAAAAAGATGCCCGCCACGCCTGCCGCGGCAAAGTTGATGCTGGCCGTGGTCTTGATCTGCACCTTGCCCGGGTCCAGCAACACCCGGGTCGCGCTGATCGCCTTGCCCACCACCTGCACCGTGGTGCCTGGCGTCTGGCTGGTGTCGCCCGCCGTGTCGCTCAGGTACACGGCCCCGCCCGCTGTCGCCCCGGTCGGCCCCTCTACAATGGCGCCCCGCGCCAGCGGCACGTGCACCTCGCCCAGGGCCGCGTCGCGCAGCGCCACCGCCACGGCCGGCACGGCCGGGTTGCCGTCCGCCAGCACCCAGCCGCTGTTGTAGCCCACCAGGTCGCCCTTCTCGAAAGCCGCCCCGGCCGTCACCTCAAACTTGCCCCAGGCCTCCAGGATGGTCCTCTTGGCCGTGTCTGCGTATGCCATCTTCGTTGCTCCTTGGGGCTGCCTGCCCCTGCGGACTGGGGGGCCAGTCCCCCCAGTCCAGTCTGGATGAGCGTCACCGGCTCACTGCTCTTACGACTCGCCCGCCACCGTCCAGGCGCCGTCTACGTCCACCCCATCGATGCGCACCCCGCACCACTTGGGGTAGGTCGCGATGCCACAGTCCCAGATCAGCCGCACTTTCTCGCCGACCTTGTCCTCGGTCTGCTTGAAATACTCGGTGTCCATGCCACCGTTCTGGATCCCAAACACGCCGTCGCTGGGCCGCAGGTTCAGCACAAAGATCGAGCTGGCCCCGCCTCCCGTGTCGGCGTCATACTGCCCGTCGCCCGACCCGGTCAGCTCCGTCTCCTTCAGGAACGGCAGCGCCAGCACCGGCAGCCCCTGATACATGGTCTGCAGGTCGCCGTACTCGTCCCGGTCGGTGTTGTAGCTGCCCTTGAGCTGCAGCAGGGCGTTGAAATACAGGCAGGTGGTCAGGCTCATGCAGATCACCTGCGCCTTGCCCCGCATCATCTGGATCGCCTGGTTCAGCTTGAGCAGGCTGCAGCCCGCCGGCGTGGCGTTGGCCGTCAGGTGGATCTCCTGCATGTATCCAGCGTTGGCCAGGGCGTGCAGCCCCAGCAGGCTCTGTCCGCTGCCGTTGCCGTAGAACAGCTCGTCCTCGAACACCTCGCCCATGCGCCGCGTCTCGTTGCGGGTGTTCATCTCCACGATGTCGTCCTGCGAAAAGCCCTTCTTGGCCAGTCGCGGGATGACCACCTCCCCCACCAACTCCAGGATGCTGTGCGCCAGCGTCTTGGGGTGGATCTCGTTGGCGATGATGGTCTCGTTGATGCCATAGAAACCGGCCACGCCCCGGTCCTCGGTGTACACCACGTTGGCGCTCAACCCCTCCACCGTGGTCCACTTGAGCCGCTTCATCAGCTGCGTCTCTTGCACGAAATAGTCCATCACCCCCGACACGAACTCGTCCGGGCTGGCCGCGGCCAGCTCCGCCAGTGTGTATGCCATCTCCCTTGCCTCCTGTGCCGGGGTTCCTCAGCCCCTCCCCGGCCTATCTCTCCTTGCGCAGTCGGGCGAGCCCCAGGCTCAGCTTGTCGGCCGGATTGGTCGGGCGGCGCGCGCTCGGCAGGGCGCTCTCGAACTGCGGCACCGGCAGGTCCTCCCGCTCGGCCTCCGCCTCGTGGCGCCCGGCCTGGCGGGCCTGCTCCAGCAGCCGCGGCAGCTCTTTCTCGCGAAAGGTTTTCACTGCCCCCTCGGCCACGGTGCGTCGGTAGGCGGCGTAGAAATCCGTCGGCCCCTGCCACTCCCGTGAGCGCGCCACGATCTGGCTGGCGGCCTCCTCGTCGCCCAGCGCCTCGATCAGCTCGCTGGCCACCAGGATGCGGGTGTTCTGCGTCGTCTGCTGTTCGATGGCCGGGCGGACCTCCTCCAGCAGCTCCTCGCGCAGCTCCTGCCGCTCCAGCTCGCGCCGCGCCTCGGCCCCCAGCATCTCGTCATCCAGCGCCTTCATCGTCGCGCGCCGCTGCTGAATCTCTTCACGCTGCTTCTCGAGCTCCGCCCGGCGCTGCGCCTCCAGCTGCTGCTGGTGGCGGGCCCGGTCGCCCGCGCTCTGCTCCGTCCGCCGTCGCCGCTCCTCGGGAGACAGGCCGTCGTCAGCTGTCGTGGGCTGCTCGTCCGATGATCCTGCTGGCGCCCCGGCCTTCGGCTCTCCCGCCGCCTTGGCGGCCGTCTCTGCGGCCGCTGCTGGCGCGGCGTCCGTCTCTCCCTCTGGCCCCCTCCCAGGCGGCTGGCTGCCAACCTTTAGCGATTGCTCCTGTGCCTGCGACGTCTGCGTCGCCAACGTCTGCGTCGCCGCAGCCCCGCCCGTCATCTGCGCAAAGCCTCGGGTGAGTTTGTCCATCGTGGTCGTCGGCTTGGCCTCGGCCTCGCCCCCGGCTGGAACTTTGCGCTGCGCAGGCGCCTGCATAGACGCTGTCTGCGTCGCGGTCTCAGAAGTCGCTCCTGCTCGCTCCATCTCTCGCCTCCTGCTCGCCAAACAAAAAAACGGCGGTGCCCGCCAGCCTTCGCTGGTCAGACACCGCCGATTGACCCAACCGCCAGTGTGTCGCTATGCAGTTACGCTATGTTCTATCTATCACGCCGCAGTTGTCGCCTCGTCTCATTTTTCGGGATCGTGCGCGGCAAGCCCAGGTAGGCGTCCGCCCACCCGATAAAGGCAATCGCGATGCAGCGGAGTTCTAGAACGGCGCCACGCTCGAACGCGCGCCGGTTCGCCGACTCGCGCCACGCGGTCGAGTCCCCGAGCTCTGCTTCCTGTTCTCGTTGCCGCAGCTCATGCCCTTGCATAAATCCATAATAGAACGAATGTTCGCAGAACGCAAGCCCCGATTTCTCTTTCTCGGACTAGCCTTCGTGCCCTCTTCGCTGCCTACTTGGCACAGACCCGGACTTGATCTGGCGGAAGAGGGAGGATCACAACCAGGTCAGGCGAGAGATCGCCCTAAGCTATCGCCCCCCCGGCTGCCACAGGCCTGGCTGTTCGCATCACAGCCGGTCGGTGCGCCAAAATAAGCACAGCGAGACGAATAACCACTGCGGGCTGGTCAGGTTGCACGTCTACTCAGCTTTGTGCACAATCCCTGTTGTTGAGAGTGTCAACGAAACGACAAAATGGAGTTCTCCAAAAGGGGAAAGACATGGCGAGTGGCGCGAATCGGCGTGATCGGAAGTCGCAAGCCTGGATTGTCGTCGCACTTGCTACTGTGCTGGCTGTTGTGGGGTTGAGTTCTTCTAGCCTGTTCCCACCGAGCGCTGACAGTAGGGGTGGATCTGAGGAGAAGCCGCACGCTGCTGCTCAGGCTATGGTAACCGGTACTGCTGAGCCCACCAAGGTGCCGGCAACGGTGATGCCTACGGCGACGCCGACAACGGCACCCACGAAAGCAGTGACCAAGATCCCCACCCAGGAACCCACCAGAAAACTGCGGCCCACACCCACGCCTGGCGGGATCATAGACATAACACCAGATGTGGAGGTGACAAGTCCTGGGAAGTATTGGGGCATTGACTTTGAAGTCCTATTCCCGCCTGACTTCAAAGGAGAATACACGTCGCACTTCTACGGTCTTTCAGATCACGCCGAAGTCGGGTTCGGAGTGCTTACCGGTCCCGTTACCTATGGGAGTTCCCAATACATGATGTGGGGTACTGTCGAGCGCTGTGCCTTGGTTCTGGTTTCGTCCAGTTCAGGAACGATCCAGTTCGAGGTTTGCCCTGATTGAGCACGCTCAAATGCAGGGAGCCCGCAGTCTTTTCGAGAAATGAACCTGCCCCGAAAGATGGCTCAAGCTTTGCTACCGTTGAGCCAGAGACGGGAAGCCGGATGCCAATTAAGAGCCACCCCCCGGGAAGACCATCGGCGGTTTGCGGGATCATTTGACGAGTCGCAAGACTCGCTAGAGCCCGGACGACGCAAAGGCCCTGTGTGTTGGCCACGGGAGAAGGACAGGATCACACCTCACGGCGCATTGGGCCATCACCTTCCCAACATCAGAGGTGCTACGACCAGTTGAGAACTCCCCAAACTGGCCAACCTGAAAATCCCCTTTGGTCAAGTTACTGCATGCTCGGCGCAATGGCCGTTAAGCCGACTCACGCCACGCGACCGTGTCGCCTACCTCTGCCGCCTGCCCCGTCCGCCCCTGTTCATGTCCCTGCATATCCCTATAATAGAACGGATGTTCGCATTCTGCAAGCACTTTGTGGCGCAACCACCGGCCATGAGGCTGCCGACCGCTCGGCTACATCCCTGTCAGTCTGCTGACCGCCTCGGCTCCGCATTTCCCCTAGGCCCCAGCGGGCCTTTCCGTACCACTTTGCGAGACGATTGACAATAGAACTAATGTTCTATATCATCAGCTCAGGAGTGTGATGGACAAGAAAGCCCGCTTACGTGAACTACAGCACGCCGTCGCCACGATCCAAACAAAGTTCGGCGACCGCGCCATCCGCCCGGCCCGTCAGCTGGCCGAGGCGCGCGTGCCGGTGCTGCCCACCGGCCTTGCCCCCGTAGATGAGGCGTTGGGCATCGGCGGCCTGCCCAAAGGGCGCGTCACCGAATTGGTGACCGCGGGTAGCAGCGGTCAGGGGGCTGTGGTGGCCAGCCTGGTGCAACGGACCCAGCAGGCCGGTGACGCGGTGGTCTATGTGGATATCGACCAGACCCTCGACCTGGACCTGCTGGCCCGGCGGGGCGTGGATTTGCAGCGGCTGTTCATCTTGCAGCCGCGCGGCTTTGCCCATGCGCTGCAGATGACGGGCGATCTATTGGCCGAGGGTGGGGCGGCGCTGATCGTCTTCGACCGGCTGCACCCGCTGCTCTTTGAGGACGCCTCGCTGTCGCTGCTCGACCAGGCGCTACGCGAGTGGACGCCGCTGGTGCACAGCGCCATGACGGTGCTGCTGCTGATCACCGAGACGATCTGCCTGGACTGGTATCCCCAGGGGCTGGGGCTGCCCTACTTTGCCAGCGTGCGCCTGTCGTGCGAACAGCAGGAGTGGCTCTACCAACGCCGGCAGATCGTCGGCCTGGCCGCCGAGGTGACGGTGCTCAAGAACAAGCTCGCGCCACTGGGGCAGCCGGTGCGCATCGAAATCCCTGTGTGAGGAGGGGCCATGTCACGGCTTGCTTGCGTCTGGATGCCCCACTTGGTGGCCCAGATGGAACAGCGTCGCCAGCCCAACCCGCGCCAGCCGCTGATCGTACGCCAGGAGGGCGTGGTGCTGGATGCCTCGGCTCAGGTGGCGCGGCGTGGCGTGGCGCCCGGCGATCCGCTGGCGCAGGCGCTGGCCCGCGCCCCCGAGGCTCTGCTGGTGGCTGCCGACCTGCCCCACTATCGCCAGGCTTGGGAGGAGGCTGTGGCGACCCTGAGCCTGCATAGCCCGCTCATCGAGGAGGAGGGCTGGGGGCTGGCCTATGTGGAAGCCGCGGGGCTGGGCGCGCTGTATGGCAGCGAGGCGGCCTGGTGCCAGGCCCTGCGCCATGACCTGCTGGAGCGACCCGGCGTGCAGGCCTTGGTGGGCGTGGCAGCGAATAAGTTCACGGCCTGGGTGGCCGCCCAGGGCAGTCCGCCCTGGCGCGGCTACACCCTGGTCGAGGGGCGCGACGCGGCCTTCCTGGCGCCCCTGGCCCTCGACCTGCTGGACCTCAAGGAGGAAACCCGGCGGCGTCTCCAGGTGCTGGGCATCGCCACCCTGGGCGCTCTGGCGCGGCTGCCCGCCAATGCCGTGGTTGAGCAGTTTGGCCCGGAGTGTTTGCCGCTGCACCGCTGGGCTGCCGGGCGCGATGAGCGCCCCCTGCAGGGCCGTCGCCGGCAGGTGTTGGCGGTGGCGCATGCCTTTGACCTGCCCGAGGCGCGCGAGGAGGCGTTGCTTTATGTGCTGCAGGCGTTGGGGGAGAGCCTGCTGGAGGAGCTGGCTGAGAGCTGGCTGGGCGCCAAGCGTCTGCAGGCGCGCTTCGAGCTGGCCAGCGGGCAGGGTTGGTGCAAAACCATCTTCGCTCACGAGGGGCTGGGGCCGACCATGCTGCGGGGCTTGCTCGAGGCCGCGCTGCGCGAGCTACAGCACGCCGGCCTGGAAGCCGAGGGGGTGGCCGCCATCGAGCTGCAGGTGACCGGCATCGAGCCGCCCGGTGGCCGACAGCTACAGCTTTTCACGCAGATGGAGGATCGCTATCACCTGGCCGAGACGCTGGACAAGCTGGCCAAGCGGCACGCGGCAGATAGCGTCGTGCAGGCACAAGCCCACCTGACAGCTGACGACATCATCGCCGCGCGCTACCGCCTGAGGCAGTTGGCCTGATGCCCTTTTGGCCGCAGGGGCAGGAGATCGAGGTGGAACTGGACGCCAACGGCCTGGTGCAGAGCTTTCGCTGGCGACGGCAGGTCCAGCTCGTGCAGGTGGTCAGCCGACGCTGGCGGGTGCACACCGCCTGGTGGACCGAGCAAGAGCTCTGGCGCGACTACTGGGAGGTGGCCACCGACAGCGGGCTGCTGTGCAGCATCTATCAGGACCTGTTGGCGCAGACCTGGTGGTTGGAGCGAGTGTACGAGTGAGCGGCTATGTGGAGCTGCACTGCCACAGTTGCTACTCGCTGCTGGATGGCGTCTCGCAACCCGAGGCGCTGGTGGAGCGGGCGCTGGACCTGGGCATGACGGCGCTGGCCATCACCGACAACAACGCCCTCTATGGGGCGGTAGAGTTCTGGACCGCGGCGCAGGCGCGCGGTCTGCAGGCCATCATCGGCGCCGAGCTCATCCTGGAGGACGACAGTCGCCTGGTCCTGCTGGCCGAAAACCAGACTGGCTATGCCAACCTCTGCCGCCTGATCAGTAAGGCGCAGCTGGAAGGCTCCAAATGGCAGGCGCGGCTGGCGCTGCGCCACCTGCAGGGGCGCACCACGGGGCTGATTGCGCTGACGGGCGGCTACCGCGGGCGGGTCAATCGGCTGCTGCAGGCCGGCGAGAGGGAGCAGGCCGCCGCCTGGCTGCACACGCTCAGGCCGCTCTTTGCGCCGGGTAGTCTGTATGTGGAGCTGCAGCACCATCTGCACCCTTCAGACACGGTCCTGCTGCTGGAGCTGGCCGAACTGGCGCAAGAGTGCGACCTGCCGGTGGTGGCCAGCAACGCCGCGCACTATGCCGAGCGCTGGCAGCACCGCCTCTATGACCTGCTGCTGGCCATCGATCGCAACCTGACGGTGGACGAGGCGCGCCCCTATCTGCTCTCCAACTCCGAATACTACCTCAAGGGTCCAGAGGAGATGGCGGCGCTCTTTGCCGAGCATTCCGAGGCCCTGGCCAACACGGAGCGTATCGCGGCTCGCTGCCACGTCGAACTGGCGCTGCGCGCTGACGCCTTGCCTCCCACGCCTGAACACAAAGACGGCTCGCCTCTGGAGGCCCCCGCCGCGCAGCTGGAGCGCCTGTGCCGCGCGGCCTTGCCGAGGCTCTATCCCGAGCAGGCCGCTGCGGCCGAGCGTCAGTTGGCGCATGAGCTGGACGTCATTCGCCAGATCGACCTGCCCGGCTATTTCCTGACGGTGTGGGACATCGTGCGCTTTGCCAAAGAGCGGGGCATTCAAGTGCGCGGGCGGGGCTCGGCGGCCAACTCCATCGCAGCCTATCTGCTGGGCATCACCAACGTCGACCCGCTGGCCCACAACCTGCTGTTCGAGCGTTTTCTCTCGGCCGAGTCGCGTGTAATGCCTGACATCGACCTCGATTTCAACGCCAGCCGCCGCGAGGAGGTGATCCAGTATGTCTATGACAAGTATGGCGAGGACCACGTGGGCATGGTCTGCAACTATGTCACCTACCGCCAGCGCAGCGCCGTCCGTGAAGTGGGCAAGGCGCTGGGCTTTCCGCCCGACCTGATCGACCATCTGGCCAAGGCGCAGGGTGGGCTGGGCAGCTATCACCATGGCGACAGCGGTCATGCCCTGATGAGCAGCGTCTCGAACGAGACCTGGGGGCAGTTCCTGGCGCTGTACGAGCAGATTCAGGGCATTCCACGACACCTGGGTATCCACGTGGGGGGCATGTGCATCACGCGCCGGCCACTGGTGGAACTGGTGCCGTTGGAGCGCGCCACCATGCCGGGGCGTGTGGTGATCCAGTGGAACAAGGACAGCCTGGAGGATGCCGGGCTCATCAAGCTGGACTTGCTCTCGCTGGGCACCTTCGGCGTGCTGGACGATTGCCTGGAGGCCATCGAGGAGCGCCACGGTCGGCGCCTCGACCTGGACACTCTGCCGCTGGACGACCCGCAGCTCTATCACACCCTGCAGATCGCCGACACCATCGGCATCTTTCAGGTCGAGTCGCGGGCGCAGCAGCAGGCGCTGGTCAAGATGCGCCCGGAAGTGTTCACCGACATCGTGGTCGAGGTGGCCATCATTCGCCCGGGGCCGCTGCTGGGCAATATGGTGCACCCCTTTTTTCAGCGGCGCATGGGGCTGGAGCGAGTCACCTACCTGCACCCGCTGCTGGAGCCAATCCTGGCCGAGACGCTGGGCGTGATCGTCTTTCAGGAGCAGGTCATCCGCATCGCCATGGCCATGGGCCAGTTCACGCCGGGCGAGGCCGATCTGCTTCGGCGGGCCATGTCGCACCATCGCAGCCATGAGAAGATGGCCGCCCTGCGCCAACAGTTCTTGACGGGGGCGCAGGCCCAGGGCGTGGCGCTAGAGATCGCCAACCAGGTGTTTGACCAGCTGGCTGGCTTTGCCTCCTATGGCTTCTGCAAGAGCCACGCCGCCTCCTTTGCCAAAACCACCTATGACACCCTCTACCTGCGCGCCTACTATCCGTCCGAATACTACTGTGCGTTGCTGAACAACCAGCCGATGGGCTTTTATGCGCCACGGGTGCTGGTGCGCGACGCCCTGCGCCACGGCGTCAAGGTGCGACCGGTGCATGTCAACCGCAGCGCCTATGACTGCACCCTGGAGGGCGAAGCCATCCGGCTGGGGTTGCGCTACGTCGACGGCTTGGGCGAGGCGAACGCCGAGCAGTTGCTGGCGGCGAGGGCCGCCGGGCCCTTTGAGAGCCTGGCCGATCTCTGCCGGCGCACGCGGCTGGCGCGGCGTTTGGTGGAGCACCTGATCCTGGCGCGCGGCTTTGACGACTGGGGCATCGATCAGCGCCAGTTGGTGTGGGAGCTGGGCCGGCTGCGCTATCAGGCCGACGAGTTGCCCTTGCCGCTGGCAGCTGACGGTGTCGCGCTCCCGCCCATGGATGAGGCCGAGCGGTTGCAGTACGAGTATGGCGCCACCGGCGTGGCGGCCGACGGCCACCTGATGGATCTCTACCGCGCCGAGCTAGATCGTCAGCGAGTGCTGAACAGTCGCACGCTGGTGGTAGCCCGGCAGGACGCCACCGTGCGAGTGGCGGGCATGGTCATCACGCGGCAAGCGCCCCCCACGGCCAAAGGGTTTGTCTTCATCACGCTGGAGGACGAGTGGGGCCTGATCAACGTCATCGTCAGGCCCGACGTGTTCGCGGGGCAGCGTGGCGTTTGGCGCCACAGCCTGGTGTTGCTGGTGCAGGGCCGCGTGCAAAAGGCCAATGGGGCCATCAATGTCCTGGCCGAAAAGGGCTGGACACTAAGGTGAGAGGCGTCGTAAGGTCCATGAACTGTAGTGACCCCCAAAAGTTGGACACAAAATGACTAATCTTTAGGGGATGACCTCGGCGGCCATCTCACTCTCCTCCCATTGTAGCGCGAACTCCACCGGTGTCAGGTAGCCCAGTGCCGAGTGGATGCGCTTGCGCATATAGACATCATCGAGAAACTGACCGATCTGCCGCTGGGCATCCGCATAGTCTCGGTATTCGCTCAGGTACACCTCCTCTTCTTTGATGGTGCGCATCAAGCGCTCGGCATAGCCGTTCTGCCAGGCCGCTCCCCGTCTGGACATGCTGACCTGCACGCCCTGCTCCTGGAGGCGCCGCACATAGTCTTGGGCGGCATACTGCACGCCCTGGTCAGAGTGGTGGATTTCGGGCTGCCCAAGTTGAAGTGCTCGTTGCAGGGCGGTGAGCGCCAACCCTTGATCCAGACCCCGTGACAGCTGCCACCCCCGCACGGCGCGGGTGAAGACGTCCATCACCACCGCCAGGTACACGAATCCTTGGCCAAGAACGACGTACGTG
>Ga0351910_1172_pt1 | contig 18836 bp, 19 predicted proteins | sample TotcelHT113001L5_FD_206860 | JGI IMG/M metagenome (GOLD analysis project Ga0351910, IMG submission 206860) | Enriched cells from coal bed in the Powder River Basin, Montana, United States - Total cells T11 rep1 HSBNCT.T11.300.1.L5 ...
TGACTTTCTTGCTTCGACATCGTTTCTGCAGGGGGCGAACGCCGGCTATCTCGAGGGCCTGTTGGCGGCCTATGAGGCCGATCCCTCCTCGGTCAGCGCCGACTGGCGCAATTTCTTCGCCGAGATGGGCGTCAGACCGCAGGAGAAGGCCGTCGCCGACGGCCCGAGCTGGGCGCGGCGCGACTGGCCGCAGCCGAACGGCGAATGGGTGAGCGCGATCGTCGGCGAGGCGCCGGCGCCTGTTAAATCGCCAGTCGCTCCCGTCGCCGTCCCGACGCCCGGCGGCGAGGACGTGTTGCGGGCGACGCGCGATTCCGTCCGCGCCCTGATGATGATCCGCGCCTATCGCATGCGCGGCCATCTGCACGCCAATCTCGATCCGCTCGGACTCGAGCAGCGCTACGATCACGGCGAGCTCAATCCGCAGACCTACGGGTTCACCGACGAGGATTACGAGCGCAAAATCTTCCTCGATGGCGTGTTGGGGATGCGATACGCCACGCTCTTCGAAATGGTCACGATCCTGCGCCGCACCTATTGCGGGACGATCGGCTTCGAATTCATGCATATCTCCAATCCGGAGGAGAAAGCCTGGCTGCAGGCGCGCATCGAAGGTCCCAAGAAGGAGATCGTCTTCACGCAGGAAGGCAAGCGCGCCATTCTCAACAAGCTCGTCGAGGCGGAAGGTTTCGAGAAGTTCCTCGACGTCAAATACACCGGCACGAAGCGCTTCGGGCTCGACGGCGCTGAATCCATTGTTCCGGCGCTGGAGCAGATCATCAAGCGCGGCGGCGCGCTCGGCGTGCAGGAAATCGTTCTTGGCATGGCCCACCGCGGCCGTCTCAACCTGCTTTCGCAAGTGATGGCCAAGCCGCATCGGGCGCTATTTCACGAATTCAAGGGCGGCTCCTTCCTGCCCGATGAAGTCGAAGGCTCCGGCGACGTCAAATATCACCTCGGCGCGTCATCGGATCGCGTATTCGACGACAACAAGGTGCATCTCTCGCTCACCGCCAATCCGTCGCATCTCGAGATCGTCGATCCGGTCGTGCTCGGCAAAGTGCGCGCCAAGCAGGATCAGCATCATTGCGCCGACGGCGATCGCCGCTCGGTGATGCCGCTCCTCATCCACGGCGACGCGGCCTTCGCCGGCCAGGGCGTCGTGGCGGAATGTTTCGGCCTTTCCGGATTGAAGGGGCATCGCACCGGCGGCTCGATCCACTTCATCATCAACAATCAGATCGGCTTCACCACCTACCCCCGCTACTCGCGGTCCTCGCCCTATCCGTCCGACGTCGCGAAGATGGTCGAGGCGCCGATTCTTCACGTGAACGGCGACGACCCGGAGGCGGTCGTCTTCGCCGCCCGCGTCGCCGCCGAATTCCGTCAGCAGTTCCAAAAGCCCGTCGTCATCGACATGTGGTGCTATCGGCGCTTCGGCCATAATGAGGGCGACGAGCCGGGATTCACCCAGCCGCTGATGTATAAGAAAATCCGGGCGCACCGCACCGCGCTCGATATCTATGCGGACCGCCTGATCGCGGAAGGCGTGACGACTCGCGAAGACGTCGATCGCATGAAGGAAGACTGGCGCACGCGGCTCAACGAAGAATTCGAAGCGGGCCAGAGCTACAAGCCCAACAAGGCGGATTGGCTGGACGGCCGCTGGGCGGGAAAGAAATCGGGCTGGCAACTCTCGGAGAACGAGCGTCGCGGACAGACCGGCGTGGCGCTCGAGACGCTGCAGCACATCGGCGCCGAGATCACGACGACTCCGCCCGATTTTCACGCGCACCGCACGATCCAGCGTTTTCTCGACAATCGGAAGGCGGCCATCGAACATGGCGGGCCGATCGACTGGGCGACGGCCGAAGCGCTGGCGATCAGTTCGCTTCTCTATGAAGGCTATAATGTGCGGCTCTCCGGGCAGGACAGCGAGCGCGGCACCTTTTCGCAGCGTCACAGCGTGCTCATCGATCAGGAGAACGAAGCGCGCTATCTGCCCTTCAATCACATCGCCGAAGGCCAGGGCCGCTACGAAGTCGTCAATTCGATGCTTTCCGAAGAGGCGGTGCTCGGCTTCGAATATGGCTATTCGCTCGCCGAGCCCGACGCGCTGGTGTTGTGGGAGGCGCAGTTCGGCGATTTCGCCAATGGCGCGCAGGTCGTCTTCGACCAGTTCATTTCATCGGCCGAGCGCAAGTGGCTGCGCATGTCGGGACTCGTCTGCCTCTTGCCGCATGGCTACGAAGGCCAGGGACCGGAACATTCCTCGGCGCGGCTCGAGCGCTATCTGCAGCTTTGCGCCGAAGACAATATGCAGGTGGCCAATTGCACGACGCCTGCGAACTACTTCCATATCCTTCGCCGTCAGCTGCACAGAAGCTTTCGCAAGCCGCTGGTGCTGATGACCCCGAAATCGCTGCTGCGCCATAAGCGCGCCGTCTCGCGGCTCGGCGAAATGGGCATGGCCTCGAGCTTCCAGCGGCTGCTCCTCGACGACGCCGAAACGTCGCCGACGGAGACGTTCGTCCTCAAAGCCGACGAATACATTCGCCGGGTCATTTTGTGTTCGGGCAAGGTCTATTACGATCTCCTGGACGAACGCGAGAAACGCGGCGTCGACGACGTATATCTGCTGCGGGTCGAGCAGCTCTATCCATTTCCGCTCAAGGGTCTCGTCGCGGCGCTCGGGCGCTTCAAGGAGGCCGACGTCGTGTGGTGTCAGGAAGAGCCAAAGAACATGGGCGCCTGGTCCTTCGTCGACTCCTATCTCGAATGGGTGCTGACGCAGATCGGCGGCAAGTCGAAGCGCGCCCGCTACGTTGGACGCGCCGCCTCGGCGTCGACGGCGACGGGCACCATGTCCCGGCACCTCGCACAGCTGAAATTGTTCCTGGAGGAAGCGTTCGCGCCTTGAGACGCGACGCGAGCGAAGAGAGAACCGATGGCTGAAATACGCGTGCCGACCTTGGGCGAATCGGTGACTGAAGCGACGATCGGCCGCTGGTTCAAGAAGGCGGGCGACGCGGTGCGCGCCGACGAGGCGCTCGCCGAGCTCGAGACCGACAAAGTCACGCTCGAAGTCAACGCCCCCGCCGCCGGCGTGCTCGCCGAGATCGTCGCCAAGGAGGGCGAAACTGTCGGTCCCGGCGCGCTGCTCGGACAGATCGCGGAAGGCGCCGCCGCGCCGGCGAAGAGCGGCGAGACCGCCGGCAAAAGCCCCGCGCCTAAACCGGCGCCAGCCCCCGCAGCGCCAGCGCCCAAGTCAGTTTCGGCGCCGGCTGCGCCCGCGCCGGCCGCGACGACGATGCCGCCCGCACCGTCAGCCGCCAAGATCGCCGTCGAGCAAGGGATCGACGTGGCTCAGGTTCCCGGTAGCGGCAAGCGCGGCCAGGCGCTGAAATCGGACGTCGTTCAATTCGCCGCGCGTCAGGCGGCTGCCCCGCAGCCCGCGCAAGAAGGCCGCGCCCAGGAGCTTCCCGCCCAGGAAGCGCGGATCGAGGCGCCGTCGCCCCGCGTCCCCGTTCCGCAGGAAGACGCCCGCCACGAAGAGCGGGTGAAGATGACGCGCTTGCGTCAGACGATCGCGCGCCGGCTGAAAGAAGCGCAAAACACCGCCGCCATTTTGACGACGTTCAACGAAGTCGACATGTCGGCGCTCATCGAATTGCGCAAACGCTACAAGGAGGCGTTCGAGAAGCGGCACGGCGTGAAGCTTGGCTTCATGGGCTTCTTCGTGAAGGCCTGCTGCCAGGCGCTGGAAGAGATCCCCGCCGTCAATGCGGAGATCGACGGGACGGACATCATCTACAAGCGCTTCTGCCACATCGGCGTCGCCGTCGGCACGGAGAAGGGACTCGTCGTGCCGGTGGTGCGCGACGCCGACCGCCTGTCGCTCGCCGAGATCGAAAAAACCATCGCCGAACTTGGCCGCAAAGCGCGCGACGGCGCCCTCGACATCGCCGATCTGCAGGGCGGCACCTTCACGATTTCCAACGGCGGCGTCTATGGTTCGCTGATGTCCACGCCGATCCTGAATGCGCCGCAATCGGGCATTCTCGGCATGCACAAGATTCAGGAGCGCGCTGTGGTCGTTGACGGCAAGATCGAAGCGCGGCCGATGATGTATCTGGCGCTGTCCTACGATCACCGTGTCGTCGATGGGAAAGAAGCCGTGACTTTCCTGGTGCGCGTCAAAGAGTTGCTGGAAGATCCTGCACGGCTGGCGCTCGGCCTGTAGCCGCGACCCCTTCAAAATCTCCAAAGGCTACACATCTTATTTCAGACGGCGCGCCCGCTAATGGGGCCGTCGGCGGGGACGAAAGGACCGCCTTGGAGGTAGAGATGGAAATGAAAACCGCCACCGAAACCAGAGAGTCTCCGCTGACGCCCGAGCAGTTCGCGCAACTTGGCGATGGCCTCATCGCATATGTGCGATCGATGAGTTCGGAAGACGTCAACCGGCTTTACCCGCAGGCGCCGCAGATTGCGCCAGGGCTGACGATCTTTGCGCTTTTCGGTGCGGATGGCGCGCCGATCGTGCTTGCGGATTCAGAAGAAGGCTGCATCGGCAACGCTCGTGAAAATCATCTGCAGATGGTGAGCCTGCACTAACCGTCCCCTCAGAGGCGCGCCCGCCGGCGCGCCTGCCACCCGGGCAAACGTCACACGCTCGGCGACGACCCTTCCGCAACTCAGCCGTTAGCTTCTCTCGAGCGGGCGCCGTTATGGCTCTCGGGAGGGAGCTTGGACGCGAGCACCTTGTCGAGTCGGCGTCCGTCGAGGTCGATGACTTCGAAGCGCCATCCGAGCTTCTCCACCGTTTCGCCGAGGGTCGGGAAGCGGATAAGCCCGTCGAGGACAAGGCCGGCCACCGTTTCAAAGCTCCTGTTCTCGGGCAGCGCAACGTGCAAAAGCTCGGCCATTTCGTCGACCGGCATCCAGCCGGCGAGCAGCCAGCTGCCGTCTTCGCGCTGAAGCGCCTCTGGCTCCTCATGCCCCTCGTCGGATCTGAACGCGCCGGCGATGGCGTCGAGAATATCGGCCGGCGTCACCACGCCTTCGAAATGGCCATATTCGTCGTGCACGAGCGCCATCGGCGTCTCGGCTTCGCGCAAAACATTCAGCGCGTCGAGCGCGTCGATCGAATCGGGCACGACCGGCGCCGACCGGACATGGGATTCGAGGTCGAGCGGCTCGCCGCGCAGCGCGGGTCCAAGCAGGTCTCGGATCAGCAGGACGCCGATCATGTCGTCCATATCGCCCCGGCTGACGGGCAGACGCGCGTGGGAGGTCTCGATGAGCCTCTCGCGCAGAATGTTCTCCGGCTCGCTGAGATTGAGCCAGTCCACCTCGGTGCGCGGGGTCATCAGCGCCCGCGCGGCGCGGTCGCCCAGCCGCAGCACGCCCGCGATCATCTGCTGTTCGTCGGCCTCGATCGCCCCCGCCGAATGCGCCTCGGCGACGAAGGTCTTGATTTCCTCATCGGTGACCCAGGACTGAAGCTCGTTGGCCTGGCCGACGAACAGCAAGATCAGCTTCGTCGACTCATCGAGCAGCCAGACCACCGGCGTGACCAGAGTGGATAGCAACGCCATCGGCGCGGCCATGCGGCAGGCGATGGCTTCCGCATGGCGCAGCGCGATGTTTTTGGGCAGCAATTCCCCGATCACGACGGACAGATAGGTGATGACGCCGATGACGCCGCCATAGCCGATCCAATCCGCCGCACCGTCCGATAGACCAAGCGCGCGCAGCTCTTGCGAAAGCCGCTGACCGAGCGCGGCGCCTGAAAAGGCGCCTGCGAGGACTCCAACGAGCGTGATCCCGATCTGAACGGTGGAGAGGAAGCGTCCCGGATTTTCCGCCAGCGCCAGGGCGGCGGCGGCGCCGCGGCGACCTTCGGCGGCCAAAGTCTTCAGCCGCACTTTGCGCGACGAAACGATGGCGAGTTCTGACAACGAGAAAATCCCGTTGATGACTATCAACACAAGCGCGACGGCTAGCTCGAACATGACACCTGATAGGGCTTTCTGCGCAGGCTCTCAAGCAAATGGCGTCGGCACGCGGTGAGGGCGACGACATTTGTCGCCTGGGCGTAATCCTGGGCGTCGATCCTGCCGAGAAGGCGGGCAATCGACCGGCCCGAAAACTACATCACATGATTCCATGTGATCGCGAAGCGCTCAGTCGCGAACCGCGATCTCGATCTTTTTGATGACCCGCGCCTGCTCGGGCCGCGCCAGATCGATGGAGAGCAGCCCGTTGACGAGATCGGCCCCGAGCACCTGCATCCCTTCGGCCAGGAGAAACGCGCGCTGAAACTGCCGCGCGGCGATGCCGCGATGCAGGAAATGCCGCTCGCGATCCTCGGTTTGGCGCCCGCGGACGACAAGCTGATTTTCTTCGAGCGAGACGTCAAGCTGGTCGCTGGTGAAGCCCGCGACGGCGAGCGTGATCCGAAGCCGCTCCGGCGCGCTCTCGGCGCGCGGAATGCGCTCGATATTATAGGGAGGGTAGCCGTCGGAGGCGGTGCGGGCGACGCGGTCGAGCGCCCGTTCGATCTCATCGAAGCCGAGCAGGAACGGCGAATTGAGCGGCGGACGCGACATGTCGTTGAAGCCCTGTTGGCGCCTCTTCGGCCAGAGCCCGTGAAGCGCTCCGGCTCCAGCTATATGGCCGAGCCCGCCGCGCCATTCAAGCGCGGCCGATGCGCGCGGCCGCCATTGACGCGCGAACGACAAACGCCCATGTGCGAGCAAGCTTCCCCTTAAGAGCGGCGACCATGGGCAAAGCACAGCATATCTTCCTCGCGATCATCCTCGCCGCGTCCTTCAAAGCGCCGGCCATCGCCGAAACGCCGCCGCCGATCATCGCGCCGGAAGGCGAACGCTTCACGCTGACCCCCGCCGAGGGCGGCTACGTCCGGCTGAACAAGGAGACCGGCACCCTGTCCTATTGTTCAGTGAAGGACGGCGTCACTGTGTGCCGGCTCGGCGCCGAGGAGCGCGCCGCGTTTGAGGCGGAGATCGACCGTCTGCGCAAGGAGAACGCCGCCCTCAAAGCGCGCGCCGAGGGTGCGCCCGTCCCCCCGGCGGCGAGGCCGAACATGGCGCCGAGCGAAGAGGAATTCGAGCGCGCGCTCTCCTTTACCGAGCGCTTTCTGCGCCGCATAATGCGCCTCTTCCGCGAAGAGACCTCGCCTGGAGGCGCTCTGTGAGGGCCAGAGGGAAGATGTATCCGCAGGAGCGCCCCAATGGCTGATCAGGGACCTTTCGCCAATTGGCCGCATCTCGACAAGCCGGGCCGGCCTGAGCGGTCAGAGGCCGCGCATGACGTGCTGCTTCTGCCGAGTTCCGACAAAATATCACAGGAAACCAACCCGATGGCGTCGAACAACACGCTTGAAAATTTCCTCGGCGGCTCGCCGCTCAACATTCTCGCGCGGTTGCTCGTCATTTCGCTGGTCGTGGGCGCCTTGCTGATGTGGCTCGAACTGCGGCCGATCGACATTTTTCGCGGCGTCCAAGCTTTCTTCGACCGCATCTATCAGTTGGGATTCGGCGCGGTGCGGGAGCTTGTCAGCTATGTTCTCGCCGGCGCCATTTTCGTCGTGCCGGCGTGGCTCGTTCTGCGGCTCGTGAATATGGGCGCGAGCAAGCGATGAGGAAGAGCCGGCCTGCAGCGATCTAAAAGGTTCGTCGGCGCCGGTCGATGCTTGACGTCTGATCCGGATCTTCGATGAGCTGGCCGATGCCGTCCCGGCGCGGCGGCAGCGGCGGCGGCGGCGGCGCATAGGCCTCAGGTCCGGCGACGGGACCGAACCCGTCCCGCGCGCCGACTCCCGGTCCTTCGAACGCGGCGAGCGGCGGCTTGCCCGTCGTGTCATTGTCGGTCTCGTCATCCGGCGCAGGCGGCGCGCGTCCCTGCGCGATCAGCGGCGATGGGTCGGGCGGCGGCAGCGTCTCTTGCGGCGCGGGCTTGCAGATGCTGCGTCCCGAGCGGCCGTGCAGCGCCAAATCGACGTGAATATGGTTGTAGTGAAAGGCGTTGGAGCCTGGCGACAGCACCGTCGAGAAATGCCCGCACGAGCCGCGATGCACGTCCATCAGGAAGGCGCGTGTCTGCGCGTCGCCGCGCCCCCAGTCGCGCACGAGCGTGATCTCGCGGCCGTCGGCGAGCACGAAGCCGCCGATGTCCAGCGCATTGCCGAAGGAATGTTCGGAAAGCTGCGCGCCGCGCTGATTGTTCATGCCGCGGCAGGCATAAGAGCCCATTGAATTGATCTGAACCACCTGCTGTCCGAAGCGCGCCTGCGCGGCGGGCTGGACGGCGTCGGCGAGCCAGGCGTCGAGCTCGGCGACCATCGAGCAGTCGAGCGTGGCGATCGCGTTGAAGGACACCGCCCCGCTCTGCAGCGCGGTCACCTTGAACGGTCTGGTGAGGCCGCAAATCCCCGGACCGTCGACTTCGGGCGCGAGCGCGATGAATTCGGAAGGGTTGACGCGTCTTTCCGCGAGACAGGCGTTTTCAGCCTGGGTGCGCCAGGCCGGCCGCTGCGGCTTCTGCCCGATCGAGCAAGCGGAAAGCGTCGCCGCGACGAGCGCCGGCACGAGCAACGAGTGATGGGCGCGGCGGACCATGGCCGCGAGAATGGGAGCCGGGCCGTTAATTCAGGGTCGAGAATCGTGGTTAATGCTCAGATATTTGAGGACTGTGGCGGGCGATCCACACGCCCACGGAAAGCTGCGCGGATGCGCTGCTCAGGAGCGCGGTAGGCGATCAGCGCGCAAATTTGCTCAAGCGCCGCTTCCATGTTTCGCCGGCCTTGAGTTCGGTCTTCAACACCCATTTCCTGCGAATCGTCCTGATCGCCCGCGACGATGTCTTGAGAATGACTTCCGGTTCCGGTTCTTTCGCGCGCGGCGCCATGAGAATCGGAGTCGCCACTGCTGTCAGCGGCTTCACCTTTTTGGGTTTCGCAGGAACGGCCTCGGCAACTTTGGCCGGCTGGCGCACACGACGCGTCCGAACTGACGCGCCTCGCGCCGGAGGATCGCTTATGACGTCCTCCTGCAAGAGGTTCGGGAGCACGCGCCCCGGCAGGCCTGTCGATGGCGAGAGAATCTGGGGACGTTCAGCCGCTTTGGCGCCGAAAACCGCGTCCGCCGCGTTTAGCGCCGCCAAATATGAGGCGTCACGTTCGACCTCAGGGGCGGCCGAAGCGCTGGAGCCATTAAGCGATGGACTCCCACTCGCATTTTCAGGCTCGTTGATCTTCCACGGATTCGAAGTGCGAGATTTGGGAGACCGACCTTTATATGCCGTTATGAACGGACGAGTGGGCTGGCGCATTGAAGCTGAAGATCTTTCTGTTGACGTATATGGCAAGGAAGGTCGCTCGAAAGACCCGCCTCGGCACAAGCGTAATTGAGTATTGAGAAAACGCCTGGGCATGACGCTCAGTCCAAGCGTCTGCGACGAAGGACATTTGCTACCTATAACGCAAAAGCCGCAAGAAGTCATCGTAATGGCGCACTGATGGCGCAAACTGGACATTGCCGATTTACGCCTCGCGAGTCCGCTGTCGCCGCCGTGCCGCAGGAAAAACGGCTTCCGTTGAATGAAATGCGCGTTCCCTCTGCTGGCGCCGGCTCTCGCTTCGTAAGGGTCGGAGGCGTCTCCATGGCGGATGGATGTAGGGAACCAAAATTCGTCGGTCGCCAAGACGTGGGGCGCCCACATTCCATTTTGAGCCGATCAGTCAGCTTGCAGACGCATGCTGCATTGCGCGCTCCTATCTCAGAATGTTGTGCAACCCCTCTAGAAAAACTTCAGGTCTATCCCAACTGAAATCGATCAAGCGCTGCGATTTGTCTTCTTCTTGTCTCTCGAATAACAAATGAGTCGGAGCGTTGCTGAAAGACCCTCTAAACGGATCAGCAAAACCCTCCATCCGCTCGCCTGATATGTCGGCGCAACGCGAGAAAACAGAAGTCCATTGACGTTCATTTGGGAGATTTAGTCATGCGAAAAATGCTCGCTGCAGCGACGGTCGGCCTCGTCGTTTTTCTTGTCCAGGACATCGCCCAGGCGGCCACCGCTCAAAGTCCGGCGACGCTACGCTCTGGACCGGGAACGTCGTGGCGTAGAATCGCCCAGATCCCGGCCGGAGCCGATGTGCAGGTGTTGAGCTGCAACCCGGGCTGGCGTCACAGCTGGTGCCAGATCCGCTACGGTTCGAAGACCGGGTGGGTGAACGCGCCTGCGCTCGGGACGTCGGGATCGCAGGTCATCGTCGCGCCCGTCGTGACGACCGACGCCGCCAGTCTCAAGCGGCGCGCGAGCATGTTTTCCTCGGTTACCGAGGTCATTCCCGGCGGCAAAAAGGTCGACGTCCTTCGCTGTAGAAGTGGTCTCGGCAGGGGCTGGTGCCGCGTCTCTTATCAAGGCAAGACCGGATTCGTCAGAGGCGGTCTTTTGGCGCGCCAACGGTCCGTCATTCCCCGTTAAGAACGCGGGCGAGGCGAGAAAAGGCCGGCGCGCGAAGCCGGCGCAAAAACGTCAAGGCGCAAATCGGACATGCCGATTTGCGCCTCTTCTGTTCAGGTCGGCGCCTGCGCTGCCTTAACCCGCGTTATGCGCCTTTATCCTCGCCCTTGCGGCCGCGCATAAAGGATTCGAACTCTTCGCGGTCGCGGGCGCGGCGCAGCTGGTCGATATGTTCGGCGAAGTCGCGCTCCGCTTCGGCGACCTTGCGACGCTCTTCCTCGAGACGCGCGAGTTCGCCTTCGCGCCACTCATCAAAGGCGACATTGCCGGTCGAGCGCATGAAGGACGGGCCGCCCCAGGCAGCCGACCCCTCTCGAGCGACGCCGCTCACGGCGTCCTTCACCCGCGCGCCCTGTTCCTGGGCGAAGGCGAAGAAATCGCCTTCAAAGCCCTGGCTGCGCTGCCAAAGCTTCCAGACCAATATGGCGAGGCCGAGCGGCCAGAAGATGAAAAAGCCGAGGATCACCGCCGCGATCTCGTAGGGCCTCCAGGACATTCGTCCGTGATGCCCCCAGGGCGAGCCGCCCTCTCCGGATGACGACATGCGAGAATAACGATGGCAGCTCATGATGGGCTCCAGTTGGTCAACGGCCGCCCGCCGCCAAGCGGGGCCGACACCAATGTAATATGCATTAACATTGGCGCAAGGGAAAGCGCCGCACCAAGAAAATTGGCGCGGCGCCGTCAAGCGCTTCGCGTCGGGAAATCAGGCCGCCTTGCCGCTCAGATCATCTTCAAGCACGGCGTCATCCGCGAACGGCGCGATCGTTTCGCGCGTCGCCCCCGGCTCGATTTCGATGTCGATTTCGAGCAGCGACATGTCTTCCTTGCGATGCATCTTCACCATGACCTTTTCGGGGTCGACGTTGATGTGCTTGGAGATCGCGATGAGGACTTCCTTGTGCAGCACGGCGATCAGATCCCAATCGCGCGCCGATTTGCGTTCATGCGCGAGAAGGATCTGCAGGCGCTCGCGCGCAACCGGCGCGGTGGCGCCGCGACGCCCGAACAATCCGAAAATATTCATGCCGCCCTCCGACCAAAGAGCCGAACGAAGAGTCCCCTCTTGTCAGCGGGAATATTCACCGGCAGTTTTTCGCCGCACAGCCTCTTCGCCGCTTCCGAATAGGCGCGCGCCGCGGGGCTCATGGCGTTGTGAAGAATGATGGGCGCGCCGACGTTCGAGGCGCGCAGAACGTCTTCGCTCTCCGGCACGATCCCCAGCAGCGGTATCGAGAGAATTTCGAGCACGTCGTCGACGCTGAGCATCTCGCCGCGGCCGGCGCGCTGCGCGTCATAGCGCGTCAGCAGCAGATGCTTCTCGACGCGTTCGCCCTTTTCGGCGCGTTCGGTCTTGGCGTCGAGCAGCCCGATGATGCGATCGGAATCGCGCACCGAGGAGACTTCCGGATTGGCGACGACCACCGCGACGTCGGCGAAGCGCATCGCGAGCGTCGCGCCGCGTTCGATGCCGGCGGGACTGTCGCAGACGATCCAGTCGAACTTCTCGCGCAATTCATTGATGACGCGCTGCACGCCTTCTTCGGTCAAGGCGTCCTTGTCGCGCGTCTGCGACGCGGGCAGCAGATAGAGATTGTTCAAGCGCTTGTCGCGGATGAGCGCCTGATGCAGCTTGGCGTCGCCCTGGGCGACGTTGATGAGGTCGAACACGACGCGCCGCTCGGCGCCCATGACGAGATCGAGGTTGCGCAGGCCGACGTCGAAGTCGACGACCGCGACCTTGTGACCCTGTTGGGCCAGCGCGGCCCCGAGAGCCGCGGTCGACGTTGTCTTTCCGACGCCTCCTTTGCCGGAGGTCACCACCAAAGTCTTGGCCATTGTTCGTCCTCTCTTAATCGAGCCGCGCGATCTTGACCGTCTCGTTTTCGAGCCAGGCCTGGATGGATTGGCTCTGAACATTCGCCGAGATCTCGTCGGCGGTGAGATAAACGCCGCAAACCGAGAGCAGCTCGGCTTCGAGCTTGCGGCAGAAAATTCGCGCGCGTTTTTCCCCATAGGCGCCGGCCATCGCCCGGCCGCGCAGCGTTCCGTAGATATGCACGGAGCCGCCCGCCATGATTTCCGCGCCCGACGCGACGGAGCCGATCACGGTCACGTCGCCGTCCGGGTGATAAATCGACTGGCCGGAGCGCACCGGCTCCAGCAGGATCAGCGGCGCAGCCGTCGGGGCCGGCGGCTCGGACGCTTTGGGATCGTCGGATTGCGCGCCGCCGGCGCCGAGCGCGTTGGCGATATCCTCGAAGGCTGCTTCTTCGCTTGGGGACAGCGTTCCAGGGCTTGCGTCTTTGGCGCGCGTTGCGCTGACGTCCGGCGGCGGTTGCGGGGTGGCGCGACCACCGGCCAGAATCGGCGGCAGATCGTCGCTGGCCCATGACGGGTCGACGCCCGACAATCCCATGAGGCGTATGCCGCGCCGGGTGAGATTTTCGAGGAGCTCGGTGAGTTGTGGCCGCTCAATCGTCAGTTTGGCGAGGTCGATGACGATCGACTTCCGGCTGAAAAAGGCGGGCGACTGCTCAAGCAGCGCGTCGAGCTGCTCGAGCCAGCCTTCGATCGGCTGCTCGGGCTCCAGCGTCAGGACGGGGAAGGACCTGCCTCTGAAGCGGATGTGTCGGGATGACGCTTGCGTCACGGGAGCCCTCACGCAATTAGGATTTGCGTCATTTGAGGGCGTTAACGTTAATGAAGGATTAAAGCGCGCGCGTAATTTGGCGCCCGGTCGCGCTTTATTAAGAGATTAGGTTGGGGCGGCTTTGGCGCGCGCCGCAGCGCTCTCCATGACGCCTTGCGCGGCGCTCTCGAGCACCAGCGCCGGATCCGCGCTTTTGACGGGATCGAAATGCCCCGAGATGGTCAGCATCGCGACGCCATGCGCCAGCGACCATATTTGCAGCGCCGCGTAGCGCGCGCCCTGCGCCGGCGCGCCCGCCTGCTGCAGCCAGGCCACCACGGCGCGCCAAAGAATCTCCAGCGCATGGTCGGCGGCGCCGCCCGCGCCGGGATCGGCAAGCGTCTTCGCCTGCGCGAACATGGCGGCGTAAAGCCCCGGTTCGTCCCGCGCGAATTTGAGATAGGCGGCGCACATCGCCCGCATCGCGCTCTTGGCGTCGGGCCGGCCTTCGTCCCATGCCGTTTCAATTCGTGCGCCAAAGGTCTCGAAACCGCGGCGCGCCAGCTCGCTCATCAGCGCGTCGCGTCCGCTGAAGTGACGGTAGGGGGCGGCAGGCGAAACGCCGGCGCGGCGCGCCGCCTCGGTGAGCGTCAGCGCCGATGGTCCGCCTTCGGCGAGAATGTCCAAAGCGGCGTCGATCAGCGCCTGTTTGAGCGACCCGTGGTGATAGCCTCGCTTATTGTGCATCTCTCACCCCGGCGCGGATCGGCGTCATCGCCCCGTCGCCGGGCTATCCCGAGAGCTTGGCGACCAGCGCGTCGGAGACCTCGAAATTGGCGTAGACGGTCTGAACGTCGTCATTATCCTCGAGCGCGCCGACGAGCTTGAGGATTTTCTCACCGGACTCATCGTCGACCTTGATCGTGTTCTGCGGGCGCCAGACGAGCGCCGCCTTGCGCGGCTCGCCGAATTTCTCCTCGAGAGCCTTGGCGACGTCGCGCAGCGATTCGACGGACGTGATCACTTCATGCGTCTCATCGGTCGTCGAGACGTCGTCGGCACCGGCCTCGATGGCCGCCTCCATCATCGCATCTTCCGTCGCCGCCTTCTTATCGAATTCGACGAGGCCGACACGGTCGAACATGAAAGAGACGGCGCCGGTCTCGGCGAGCGCGCCGCCAGCCTTGGTGAAATAGGAGCGCACCTCGCCGGCCGTGCGGTTGCGATTGTCGGTCAGGGCCTCGACGATGACGGCGACGCCGCCGGGCGCATATCCCTCGTAACGCACTTCATCGTAATTTTCGGCGTCGGCGCCCGAGGCCTTCTTGATCGCGCGTTCGATATTGTCCTTTGGCATGTTCTCCGCCCGAGCGGCGAGAACGGCGGCGCGCAGCCGCGCGTTCATATTCGGGTCGGGCATGCCCATCTTGGCGGCGACGGTGATTTCTCGGGCGAGCTTTGAAAACAGCTTGGAGCGGATCGCGTCCTGCTTGCCCTTCTTGTGCATGATGTTCTTGAATTGACTATGCCCGGCCATGCGCTCCCGCCCCGCTCCTCGATCAATCTTCGCCGTCCGGCGTCCGGCGGGTGATATACGCCGGACGTATCCGGAAATAAAGAAAAGCGCCAAGGAGAGTATGGGCGCCAAAAGGAGAGTATGATTGAGCGCAAGCGATGAAGAGCGAAATTCTCGGCCTGAGCCCGATGGGCCGGCCGCGTCCGCACTCCCGGCGCCGCACATCCCGGACCTCGCCGCCGCCAAGCGCCTGCAGGCGATCCTCTCCAGTCCGTCTTATCGCAAGGCCGACGAGGACATTCATTTCCTGACGTCGGCCGAAGCTCGCGGTCCTCGACTGGAGCTCGAATATCTCAAGGCCGAACTGCTGCTGCGACGCCATGGCGTCACCGATACGATCGTCGTCTTCGGCTCGACTCGCATCGTCGAGCCCGCTTTAGCGGAAAGCCGCCTCGCCGAATCGCAGGCGCGCGCGACGGCCAATCCCAATGACGCGGCCCTCGCCAGACAGCTCGCGGCGGCGAAACGCGCCCGCGAAAATTCACGCTATTATCAAATCGCGCGCGAGTTTGGCGGCCTCGTCGGCGCCGCCCGCGAGAGCGGGGACCAGCCGCGCCTGGCGATCGTCACCGGCGGCGGACCAGGCATCATGGAGGCGGCGAACCGCGGCGCCTTCGAGGCCGGCGCCGAGACGGTGGGGCTCAACATCACCCTCCCGCACGAGCAGCTGCCCAACAGCTATGTCACGCCCTCGCTTTGCCTGCGCTTCCGCTACTTCGCGCTGCGCAAAATGCATTTCATGCTGCGGGCGCGGGCGCTGGTCGCCTTTCCGGGGGGCTTTGGCACGTTCGACGAATTGTTCGAGACGCTCACGCTGGTGCAGACCGGCAAGGTCAAGCCGATCCCGATCATTCTTGTCGGCGAAAGCTATTGGCGACGCGCCTTTGACGTCGACTTTCTGGTCGATGAGGGCGTCATCGCTCCACAGGACCGCGATATTTTCCGCTACGCCGAAACCGCCCCTGACATTTGGGAAGAAATCCGGCGCTGGGGCGAACGCAAGGCGGATCTCCTATTTGAATGAAGGCCTTAGGCTGTGCCGGCGATCCCCTGCCTGATCCTTGCCCGATCGCCTGCCCAATCCCTTGCCCAATCCCTTGCCATTGTAAAGCCTATGCCCCGCCTTATCTCAGCTAACGCGGCGCGAAGCGCGCGCTTTTTTAAAAAGGGAGATGACCATGAGTTGGCTTAAAGCCATCGCGGGCGGCGTGATCGGCGCCGAAGCCCTCAACCTTATTAAGGATTATGTGGAGAAGCAGGGCGGCCTCGACGGCGTCGTCAAGAATTTCGAGAATTCAGGACTTGGGAAGCAGATCCACTCCTGGGTCGGCCTCGGTCCCAATGAAAAGATCAGCGAAATGGACATCGGCAAGGTGGTCAACGCCGATAAGCTGATGGAAATCGCCAAGAGCGCCGGCGTCGACATCGACAAGGCGAAAGCGCTCCTCGCTCAGTATTTGCCGGAAGTGATCGACAAGGCGACGCCGGAAGGCAAACTGCCGCCGCCCGACAAACCGGCGTAAGCGGACCAACGCCAATTCCCGAAACTGCGACGGCGGCGCGCGCCGCCGTCGGGCCTGTTCCCGCCCCACGCTCTTGCTTCAGGCGCCCTGTTTCTGTAATTCCGTCGCGCGCGCCCTTTGCGCCCGCTCGCGGCTGAGGCGAGAACGCCCGAGGCCGCCGCCGCGGAGTTCGCCTTCGCAACGGCCGCCGGCCATTTTGAACAGGACCATTAATGACCAAGCGCGCGCTGGTGACCGGCGTTACAGGACAGGACGGCGCCTATCTGTCGCAATTTCTGCTCGATAAGGGCTATGAAGTGCATGGTGTGGTGCGCCGCTCGTCGCACCGCGGCGTCGAGGACCATCGCCTGCGTTGGCTGGGCATCAGCGGCAAGCTGACTTTGCACGACGCCGATCTTGCCGATCTCTCCAGCCTGCTGCGCACCGTGCAGGCCATTCAGCCGGATGAAATCTATAATCTCGCGGCGCAATCCTATGTCGCGTCGTCCTGGCGCCAGCCCCTGCTCACCGCGAACGTCACCGGCGTCGGCGTGACCAATGTGCTTGAAGCGATGCGGCTCGGCGCGCCCAAAGCGCGCTTCTACCAGGCGTCGTCCTCAGAAATGTACGGGCTCATCCAGGAGCCGATGCAGAGCGAGAAGACGCCCTTCTACCCGCGCAGCCCCTACGCCGTGGCGAAGCTCTACGGCCATTGGATCACGGTGAACTATCGCGAGAGCTTCGGCCTTCACGCGTCCTCGGGCATTCTCTTCAATCATGAAAGCCCGCTGCGCGGCGTCGAATTCGTCACCCGCAAGGTCACGACCGGCGTCGCCGCGATCAAACTCGGCCTCGCGACGGAGTTGCGGCTCGGCAATATCGACGCCAAGCGCGACTGGGGCCACGCCAAGGATTACGTGCGCGCCATGTGGCTGATGCTGCAGCAGGAGAAGCCGGACGATTACGTCGTCGCGACCGGCGTCACCACCACGGTGCGCGACATGTGCCACATCGCATTCGAGCACGCTGGCCTCGACATGGAGAAATTCGTCATCATCGACCCGGCGTTCTACCGTCCGGCCGAGGTGGACGTTTTGCTTGGCGATTCCAGCAAGGCGCGGCAGGTTCTCGGCTGGAAGCCGGAGATCGATCTTCGCGAAATGATCTGCGAGATGGTCGACGCCGATCTCGAGCGGCTGCGGCGCGAGTCGGCCTAACCTGAAAAGGGCGCCCGCGATGGCCGCCTTCGAGCGCATCTTGGTGACGGGCGGCGCCGGATTTGTCGGCGGCCACCTCTGCGCCGCTTTGGCCGAGGCCTATCCGCAGGCGACGCGGTCGCTGCTGCTGCGTCCCGGCGAACATGGCGGCCACAAGGCGTTCGCCGCAGCCATCGCAGATCTTGTCGATGAAGCCGCGATCGACGCGCTGATTGCGCGCTTGCGTCCCGACCTCGTCGTGCATCTTGCGGGTCAATCGTCGATCGCGCAGGCGCTGCACGCCGCCGAAATGACCTGGCGGGTGAATTTTCATGGCTCCTTCGCGCTCGGGGCGGCGGTCGCCCGGCACTGCCCATCCGCGACGTTTCTCTTCGCCTCAACCGCGGCCGCCTATGGCGCGAGCTTTCGCGACGGGGTCTTGAACGAGGACGCCCCGTTGCGGCCGGTGGACGTCTACAGCCGCTCGAAGGTCGCCGCCGAGAGAGCGCTTTCCGATCTCCTGGCGCCCAAGGGGCGGCTCATCGTGGCGCGCCCGGTCAATCATTCCGGACCCGGCCAGCGCAATCGCAACTTCGCTCTCGCCTCCTTCGCCGCGCAGATCGCCGCGATCGAGACCGGCCGCGCCGAGCCCCGCCTCATGGTCGGCGATCTCTCCAAGGCCCGCGATTTCCTCGACGTGCGCGACGTCATCGACGCCTATATGCGGCTGATCGCAAGTGCGCGGGATCTGCCCGCCTCCGTGTCGATCTTCAACATCGCTTCGGGCAGGGCGCACCGCATGGAGGCGCTGCTCGAGCGGCTGCGCGGTCAGGCAAGGGCGCAATTTGAAATCGAGGTCGATCCGGCGCTGCTGCGCCCGGAAAGCGACATCGCCAGCGTCGCCTGCGACGCGACGAGACTGACAAAAGCGACCGGCTGGCGTCCCCGCCACGACATCGACGACATGCTGCAGGCGCTCCTCGACGACGCCCGCGCCGCCCAAGCGCAGGCCACAACGGCCCCGACATGAGCAAGCGGTCATGAGCGAGCGGCAAAACCGAGAACCCGAGCAGGACCGCGAACGCCTCCGCCTGCTCGAATTTCAGCTCGATTATCTGCGCGCCGAACTCCTGCATCTGACCCACGAGCGCTATCGGCTGATCTACTCGGTCTCCGGCCAGGTCTATCGCTTTCTCCGACCAATTGAGGCGTACGTCTCCGGCGCCGCCAACGCTATCGTCGCGCGTTTTCGTCCGCCGCCGCCCGACGCGACGACGCCGTCGGCGTCCGGTGAAGTCGCGCCGGTCGCTCGAGGCGCGCCGCTGCCGGCGGGAAGGCTGCTGGTCGATGTGACGGGAACGATCAAGCGCGACGCC
>Ga0351910_1173_pt1 | contig 18799 bp, 13 predicted proteins | sample TotcelHT113001L5_FD_206860 | JGI IMG/M metagenome (GOLD analysis project Ga0351910, IMG submission 206860) | Enriched cells from coal bed in the Powder River Basin, Montana, United States - Total cells T11 rep1 HSBNCT.T11.300.1.L5 ...
AGTCCAAACGCCTTCGGCAATTTCGCTCCAACGCATCGCGCCAACCTCATCCCTGCGCTGGCCCGTAAGCATGAGCAGCCGAACAATCCGGCCATAGTCGTCATCGCTGCACGTGCGCCATATCGCGCCAAGCTCTGCATCGGTTAGGACCCGCTCGCGGCTTCGCGGCTCTGACGGTCGATTTGTGCCTGCAACGGGATTGGCCTCCGCGAGCCCTTCGCGAATAGCCCACGCGAAGCAGGAAGAGAGAGCGGAGCGAGCGCGGATCGCGGTCACGCCAGAGAAGTCCCCCAGCCGCGCAGCGACATGGCGGCGGGTCACTTCGGCGACGGGCAGGCCATGAAGGGGCTTCCACGCAACGAGCAAATGGCGCTGGGTTTCGAGATAGGACCGGGGACGTTGACGGCCTGCGGCAACCACGAGGTAAGCATCGATCAGCCCGCGAAGCCCTGTGGCTCCCTCGCGGACTGTGGCTGGGTCTTTGCCAGCGGCGACTAGACCCAACAGCTTCCGGGCTTCCCGGCGGGCAGTGTCGGGAGTCCAAGGGCTCCCGTGCCGGCCAATGGTGAAGAATCTTTGCCGGCCGCCGATCCGATATTTCAGCACATAGGTCACAGCGTCGCTGGTCTGCCGGCGCGCGCCGAAACCCTTAACCGCATCGTCCCATATCGTGGCCTTGGGAGCCAACCCCGAAACCGCCCGAAGCGTAATTGACATGCCGGGCGCCCCTCGCTAGCTACCAATTAGCTACCACATTATCGCGAATTGGCGACGGGCACAACGTGTGGGTGGCGGAACGGCCATTGTTATATAAGGCTTTTGTCGGATAGTGGCGACAGCTGGCGGAAGCCTTGCGCAGATTGTGGATCTGGGGGTCCCCCGTTCGAGCCGGGGTGGCGGTACCAGCAATTTCAATAAGTTAGCTGCAGACACGATAGATCAGAGTTAGGCTGAATGTCTTCCGGTAAGCATTTGGTAAGCAGGAACAACGGTGCTCTTGTCCGCCCCCTCAGAAACTCCTTCAGGTTCGATTAGAGTCCGGCCTATCGCAGGACTGTCGAATGAAGAAGAAGCGGTTCACAGAAGAACAGATCATTGGCATTTGCGGGAGCAGGAAGCGGGCGTGCAGGTCGCCGATCTGGCGCGCAAAAATATGCGGTTTCTGAAGCGACGCTCTGCAAATCGAAAGCCAAGCTTGGCGGGATCGCGATGAGCTTTTGAACGAAACGCTGTTCTTCGGCCTCGATCACGCGCGCGCGAAGATCGGCACCTGGGTCAGCGACTACAATCATCGACGCCCGCATTCTTCGCTCGGCTACGCGACGCCGGCAGAATATGCGGCCAATCTCATGCCGGTGGCCGACATTTGTCAAAAAAGCCGGGATCAGCCAGGCGACCTAATTCAATTGGAAGAAGAAGTATGAAGGCATGCAGCCGCCGGAGATGTTGGGCTTTAAACAGCTTGAGGACGAGAACGCGAAGCTGAAAAAGATCGTCGCAGATCTGTCGCTGGACCGCGAGATGCTTCAGGACGTCATCCGCCGAAAGCTCTGAGGCCTGATCGCAAGCGCAAGCTGGCGGTAGGGATTTGCAAGGACTGGGACGTTTCGATCCGGCGGGCTTGCCGCGTGGTCGAGCTCGACACATCCAGCTACCACTGCCAATCCCGTCGCCCCGATCGGGCCGGCCTCGAAGCGCGCATCAAGGAGATCTGCGCGACGCGTGTGCGCTACGGCCTCCGCCGCGTGCATGTGTTGCTGTGCCGCGATGGCTGGAACATTAACATCAAGAAGACTTACAGCATCTACAATGAGCTTGGCCTCCAATTGCGCAAAAAGCCGCCGAAGCGGCGCGTCAAAGCGAAGCTCCGCGATGACCGAAAGCCTGCGAGCCAACCGAACGAGACGTGGGCGATGGACTTCGTCCACGACCAACTGGCGACCGGCCGGAAGATCAGAGTGCTCACGGTCGTCGACACGTTCTCGCGCTTCTCTCCGATCATCGACCCGCGCTTTAGCTGCCGGGCTGAGAATGTTGCGCAGGCGCTGGAGCGCATATGCACGAATATCGGCTACCCGAAGACGATCCGCGTCGATCAAGGCTCGGAGTTCGTCTCGCGCGATATAGACCTTTGGGCCTATGCGAAGGGCGTCACTCTGGATTTTTTTTGCCCGGGCAAACCCACTGACAACGCGTTCATCGAAGCCTTCAACGGTCCATTCCGGGCAGAGTGCCTGAACGAACACTGGTTCCTGTGGCTTGACGACGCGCGGTCGAAAATGGAGGATTGGCGCGGATACTATAATGAGGAACACCCGCACGGGGCGATCGGAAACAAACCCCCATTCACGTTGCAGCTTCCCGATGGCGCACCCAGCCCGTCATCGTGAATAAGGCCCGAAAACTCTAACTTCGGGCGATCCAATGTTTGAGAGCCGAGCAACAACAAACGGGACTCTAATTGCCGTTAGATGAAAGTTCAGGGGCTGGTCACTGCTTCTCGCCTTTCCTTTACCGAAACTGCAACGCCATTGAGCGCATGTTCTTGTCGGTTGAAGGACTTCGGGCGCATCGCCACGCGCTAAGATCGAAGCGCGACTAACTTTCTTGCAACCGTCCGCATCGCGGCGACAATCAGCGATTAAGTATGAGTCTGCCCCCTAAGACATCGCAATAACGAGATATCGTTTGGCAGCAGAGAATCTCTGGCCCCGAAACCGACCCTATGAACTGCTCCGCCGTGTTGGACACGAATAAGCGTAATGTCGTCGTTCAGCGCGAAATCATACGCCGCAAGATCTGAGTAACCTTCTCCAAGATCGAAAATGACCGAAATTGTTTTGTGTTTTGAATCTCTTCTGCTTATAAGGTAATCAACTTCGAAGGGTAGCTCCTCGTCCTGGAATTCTATGAAAAAACAATTCATTATCACTAGACGTGATCTTACCAATGGATGACAAGTCTCAGTAATTTCTACTGAGTTTTCGAATTTGTTTGTTAAGACGCGAACAGAGTGATAATGCCGACTAGCTGGGAGATAGCCTCCTCCGTCTCCAGTAATTTGCCTCGTAGCTTTTTCAACCGTTTGACGATCAGGTTCAAGGTTAAATTGTACGGCAAGCTCCTTTACGAATCTTTCCGGTTCGGCAACGGCTCGCTCATATGAAACGAGCACATAGGGAACCGAACAGTCGCGCATCGATTTAAGCATCGCCTGATAATACACACAGATCCGCTCATAAGCTTCTAATGTGTTTTCCGCTCCATGCGCCAATAGACTGTCGATGTTCGACACAACGTTTCTAAATACAAAAACCCATATTGGGTTCCGAAACGCAATTGCCTCCAAGTTTTTATCCACGTGAGCGCCAGGCAGCTTGAAGCCCCATCGTTGAACGTCCCGATTTCGAGCGTCTACATAAGATTGTAACTCGCTTCCTGCCAAAACCAGGAAGTTTGGATCTTCATGATTCAAGGCCACTGGGCCCAAGTCTATTCCCAGTTCACCCATCACACCTGCAACCATAGAGGTGCCGCCCCTTTGGACGCCGGAAACGATGACCGTGTAAGGTTCCATGCACGGAAGCTGTCTCTCGGAGATCAGGATCCGTTTTGTTTCCTTCGCAAACATACCCGTTTTCATATTCGATGTACCTGCACGTATGTTCGATCGTCTTGTTCAGCTTGATTCTAGCAGACACCGATTGCTATCGCCTGCGCAACCACAGTGCGCCTCCACTATTTTCTAAAAACGGAGACCACGTTGCTTCTATTGTTACACGCTCTAATTTTGCGAGGTAGTCGTTAAACATGACAATGTCCCAATTTTTATTATCGGTGAGAAACGCACGGACGGCGTATATCTCATTCCATGAACGATTTTCGTCAATCGCCCACGATCGTGGATATTCAAATGGCCAAAAAATGTCGTGTATGTGCACCACCACGCCAGAAGCAAGCCGTGGCAATACATCAAATAACTCGAAGCAGACGTCACTTCCCGTACGCAACACATGTGTTGAATCTATAAATAAGATATCGTTCCTTCCGAGTTCCTGAAAAATATCTAGGGGTACATCCTGTACCCCGCACTCGAAACAGCGAACCCCAGAGACGGCATCCCCAACTAAACCTCGCAGCAGATCCTGATGAGGATCAATAAAAGTTAGAGAACAAGGCTCGGCGAGATACTGCTCCGCCGTGTCTATAATACAAGCAGATGACCATCCGCTACCGACTTCTATTATCCTCTTCGGACGATAGCGGCGGATCATCGCCTGCAGCATCGCGCCGTCGCCCCACGAATATGATGGGTTCTCGTAGGCATAGCGAAAGCCCTTGGTAGGCGCGCGCGGAAAGGCGCTGCGCGTAATAAACGGAAGAAGCGAGTGCCACGTCGCGACCATCTCAGCCCTATCAATCGCAATGCCAGGGATCGAGTCAGGGACGGCGGCGCGCTCTATAGCAACGAGCGCTCTCTCCGCTTCATTCGGATCAACGATAGGCGAGTAAAAATGACCGGGCGGCACAAAAAGTGCGCCGGGGGTTCGGCGACGAAACTCCTCACTCTCGATAAACGTTCTCGCGATCTCGGAGGGCGTCTGTCCATTGACTAACGCAGCGGCCCATTGCGCCAATCCTGCTTCATCCGGAGCACGCCGCAGAATCCCCTCGTATAAAGCTCGCACTAGGTTTTGCGCCTCAGCAAAGCTGTCTGAAATAGCTTGTTCCGCCATTGGCTCCAGGACCCCTTCTGCAAACGGAAACCTAAGCAACGGCTTCAGGTTCGCTACAAAGCGAGACGATCTCTCGCTCCAACTTCGCTAATGACTCCTGCCAGTCAACTATGACCGGCGCTCGTTCCGACGAAAATCGGGTATCTATAGCTCTCCCAACGAAGCTGGAAAGACATTCCATAATCGTCAGCATATCGTTTGAAGTCGCTATGGGAAAGGCGCGGTGCGCTTGTATGTCGGAAGCGACCACAGGTAGACCGAACGCGAGTGCTTGACCTATTCCCAAATTATACCCCTCCCACCGCGAGAAATTGGCGTAGACGTCTGCAGCCATGTAAAATTCCTGCATCTCCGAATCCGTGACGTTTGCAAAAACTTGTAGACCACGCTTTTCCATTTCAGCGACGTCTTCCGGCTCAGCTTTGCCGCACAAGACGAATACCGTATCTGCTGCAAGTTTTGGTCGAAAAAACGAAAATTCTTGACTCGCTTCTCCGTATTTGTCTACGCCCTTATAGTATTGCTCAGCTACACCGAACCGGCAGACATTGAGCACGACCGCTTTATTTGTCCATCCGAACTTGCGACGCACCCTTTCTCTGTTAGAGCGTAAGCTTTCATTCCAAATGAGGAGATGAGAATTCCCGTTTGGTATGATTCCTGCACGCTCTTCATGTCCTTCTGCTCGAACTGAAGTGGAAATAGCAAAAATTCTTGAAGCCATTGCCAAACACAGCCGCTTTTCCATCAGAACGCTCTGCCGCGCTGCGATGTCTGGAAAAAACTCTGCGGGCGGCTCGCCATGATCTAAAATCAACGTTCGCGGCCATTTACCGAGCCAACGATTAACCGAAAAGAATGGCGGCGTCTCGATAACTACGCAATCCATTCCGCTTTCAATCGCGAACGCCGCGGCATCTTCCGGTCGATTAAGGATAACGCGCTGACACCCCTCGTATTCGAGCTCACGTTTTCCTTTTGGCCCCCCAACAAAGACTTCATGACCAGATCTCGTGAGATATTCTGCTTGCAGTCGCATCACGACGGGCACGCCATGCCCCAGCTCGTGCGTCGAACTCAGAAAAAGAACTCTTAAACTCCCGCGATTCTTCCGTGCACCGACCCACGGCTTTGATCGACGCGGTGGAAAGGCTAAGTCGTTTACTTCTTGCAAAGAAAGATTCGGATTATAATATGGATCGTTATTGAAGTACTCATTGTGGCGACTGCGTGCATAGCGTGCCTCACGTTGAAACAAGGCTAACTTTTCAGGTGTGTCATCGAAACCGCGCGACTTTGACTCGAAGTGGATCAGGAGGGGATCTCTGATATAGATGTTCCGATATCCCGCAACTAATGCGTCTAAGCATAGTATAACATCGTTAAATGCGACTGCAGCGACCGTATCAAAGCCACCCAACTGATCGAACACCTTGCGGCGAATAGCCAGACAAGCGCCCGTAACGGCCGACAATTCTCGGGTAGCGTCATTCCGTGCCCTCCGATCGTTCTCTTCCACTCCGACGAGAGCATGCCCTGCCACGCCCTGAATACCCAAGATCACCCCTCCATGCTGAATCGTCCCGTCCGGGTACAATAACCTACATCCCACAGCGGCAACGCTTTCGTTCATTACGAAAGTCCCGAGTCTTCGCAGCCACAGAGGATCGTCAACGACTGTATCATTGTTTACAAACAACAACACTTCATGTCTTGCGGCCCTGGCCGCAATGTTATTGAGCCTAGAAAAATTAAACTTTCGTCCGTCTCGAATGACTCTGGCTCGTCCTTCGGCAGACAGTGTGGAAATATAGCGTAAGGTCGCTTCATCAGTCGAGCCGTTGTCGACCACAATGATTTCAACCTTTTCCATCGGATACTCAGAGCGTTTTTCGATCGATTCTATACACGGCCTCAATAGGTCAACGAGATCTCGTGTGGGGATGATGATAGTGAAAGTCGGAAGGGCATGTTCAGAAATTAATTCAAGGGGTTTTATCATTGACGCACGAGGTGGTGCGATATTGTGAAAAAGGACTGACGGGATATGGACAACTTTGTCCGGCCCCACTGTCTTCAGAACAGTACGCAGCAACATCTCTATCGAAAGTTTTTTGTCTCTGAATTGTGTCGCAAGAGTCAGAAGAGGCAAATCTGGAACACGGAGAAGGATGCAGCTGCCAAAATAGTTCCTTTGTTGAGCCAAGATCGGCGAAAAGCCGGGCTTAAACACGGGATCGTAACGATTGCCGTCGGAATCTAAGCTATCCTCGTCAGAATAGGCGATTCCTGCATCCGAGAGCGCCCGAGCAGCGTGGGCGAACATATAAAGTCCATGCTCTCGAATGACGGTACCGCACGAAACAATCACTGTCCAAACGCTCTGTGAATCCGTCGGGATGTCAGAGCTGAACTGTGCAGAGATCACGTAGAAACCAGGTTTTGTTCGTGCTGCATCACACGCTCTCGAGACCGTGTCTGCGTTACATTCCTCCGAAATAACAATCAGCGTGCGTCGTGCGGGAAGAAGCTGCTGTTCGATCGCATCAATCGCATTTTCTAAAAGGGCCTCGGAGTACTTTTCTACATGAAGAAGAAGATCAATAGCCGGCAATGACCTCTCCGAGATATCCTCTCGAATTAGAGAACGATCGTTCTCGTTCAAGCGATCGAACCGTTGACACCACCGCTTGTAGGACGACCCAATCGGTTCAAGTCCCCTAGCGCGACCAATATCGAGAAAATGAGCTAGAGGCTCTAAGCCACTCTCGACGACCTCCGGATATTCTTCGCAGTACCATCGAGCGTCGAATCGCGGTCCCGGACTGCGAAGCTCGGCGCCTCCGAAATCAATAAAATGATCGAGAGGATCCACGTTGGCCCGCGCGATATCTCTGTAGTTTTTGAGATACCAACTCGCGTCGAAAAACCCGGAACGCAAGACCCGCGTGCGCCAATCTTCAGTAATCGCCCGCCCAATCTTGCATTCATCTTCAGGGCTTATGCGAGCGATGGCTTGTCCAACGGTGGGGTCATTTTGCCCTCCTGTAGGCTCTTGTGAAATTTCGACATTTGAGACATCTGCAGTCGTACGGCCATCATCAGGCGCACGTTCCTTCTTGCGCCACTGAAGTCGCGCAAATGCTGTAAGTGGCTCTTCGCCGCTTTTCGAAGGTTCGTCATTTGCTTTCAAGTGAAGCTTCAGGTCGAATGCCCTGTTCGGCTGGCGGCCTTCGCGCCATCCAATTTTCAGGTAGTGCAGCATTGGAGCCATCTCGGGAACGCCGATCTCAGGGTTCAATTCGAGATATGTCAGGGGGTCGAATAGAGGATGTGTGCTTCTGTGCTTGTGTACGCCCACCAAAACGTAATGAAGGAGAGGGTTCATCCGCGCGGCGACTGGCTCTGATTGCTGATACCAATCTGGGTCGAACAGCGGATGAGGGCTCCGTCTCGAACGCCAGCCTTGCATCAAGTAATGCGTTAGAGCATCAATTTCGGCTACGATTGCGATGCTCAGCTGCTCCAAATACCAGCCAGGATCAAAGAGGGGGTGAGGACTGCGTCGTTCGCGCGCCCCTTCCATAATGTAATGTGCCAACGGATTCATCCGCGATAAAGCGGCATCGGGTGTCGTTGCCACGTACCAATTGGTATCAAAGAGGGGATGAGGGTTACGGCCCTCAGCCGCGCCACGTTCAAAGTAATGCTCTACAGGATCAAATTCCCTCGTAATCAAATCCGGATAGGCCTCCTTGTACCAAGCGGCGTCCATAAGAACGGAGGTGCGCAACAATTTCAGTTCTTCAGATTCGCGTGTGACAGTGCGTCCGATCCGAAAAGCATTCAGCATGTACACCACCGTTTGAATTGAGCTGCGCCTATCAGGCCATTAGGTGAACGACGGTTTTATTTCTGCGATTTAGCGACTGTGTGCCGGAGCGTCGGAGGCATGTGGTCAGCAGCTGGGCACGTGACACACGAAACCGGCTCCCTAACAGAGCTAAATTCGATCATTAAACGATTGTGAGTCGTTTATGCGGAGGATGTCGCCATCCGCCGTGCCTGGCTTGACGCAAAGCAAGCCTTGTTGCCTACCCTGGCGAAGATAGTGCGCAAGAGGGTTCATCCGGCTGACGCGGACTTCAGGATAGGCCATTAGATAAAATCCTGTTTGAAAGGCCGGGCTTGGATCGCGACCCTCATGCGCGCCATACTCGATATAGTGAAGCAACGGGTTCATTCCTGAATGGCGTACATCATCGTACTTGGTGAGATACCAACGCGTGTCAAAAAAGGCATTGGGAAAAAATCCCTTTAACCACCCCTGCTCGACGTAATGCCGGACAGGCGAATAACCATTCGTCAGAAGATGCCCATATTCTCCGACGTACCAATTCGCGTCAAAAACACCCTCGTTTATCAGTCTGCGTTCAATTTTTCGAGAGCCGTCTCTCCACTGTATTAACTTACCCCATTTGCTCAGATTTCGAAGCTTAGCATCTGACTGTGCAAGTCTGATCTCCATGTCGAGTAGCTTGCCATTCAGGCAACGGATTTCGGCCTGGGCATCCGCAACGATCTCTTCTTTCTCTTTTTTCACTTGAACGAGCGCTGCTGCACGCTTTGTGAGTTCGTCTTCGGCAGCCGCGAGCAATGTTTCTCGGTCAGACAATGCTTCGGCAAGACGCGCGCGTTCTTCGAGGCGCGCCGTGAGTTCGGCTTCGTCAGCCGTCAGCTTATCCGTAAGCGCAATCTTCTCGAGCAAGGCCTGGGCTAATTGCCTTTCAAATTGTTCGGCGCGTGCAAGCAGCTCGGTTTGAGCTACATTCGCCCCCGACAGAGTCACTTGCAAACGCTGCAATTCTTCTGCAAGAAGCGAGCGCTCCTCTTCAATCGTGGCAAGCTTCGCTTCATCAGCTATCATCTTGCCTGCAAGCTGAGTTCTCTCAACCGCCGCCTCGGCAAGTCGCCGTTCGGATCGTTCGGCGCGTTCAAGCAGCTCGGATTGAGCTACATTCGCCTCCGACAGAGCAAGCTCCAGGTGCTGCAATTTTTCAGTAAGCCGCGAGCGTTCCTCAACGCTTGCGGCTTGTCTGTCTCCCTCATCCTTCAGCTTGAGGACAAGTTCGGCTTTCTCGATCACCGCCTCGGCTAAGCCCATCTCGGATTGTTCGGCGCGTGCGAGCAGATCCGATCGAGCTGCCATCGCTTCCGTCAGAGCCAGTTCCAAACGCTGCAATTCCTCAGTAAGCCGTGAGCATTCCTCAGCGCTCGCGGCGAGCTTGGCCTCGTCAGCCATTAACTGGCCGACAAGTTCCGACCTCTTGGCCGCAGCCTCGGCTAAGCGCATCTCGGATTGTTCCACGCGTGCCAGCAGGTCCGATTGAGCAGCCGTCGCTTCCGACAGAGCCAATTCTAGGCGCTCCAGTTCTTTGGCAAGGCGCGAGCGTTCCTCAGCGCTCGCGGCGAGCTTGGCTTCGTCACCTATTAGCTGGTCGGCAAGTTTCGCCTTCTCGACCGCAACTTCGGCTAAGCGCATCTCGGATTGCTCCACGCGTGCCAGCAGGTCCGATTGAGCAGCCGTCGCTTCCGACAGAGCCAGTTCCGAGCGCTGCAATTCCTCAGTAAGGCGCGAGCGTTCCTCAAAACTCGCGGCAAACTTGGCTTTGTAAAGCGCCAGCTCATCAGCCAGTGCGGCTTTCTCGCGCGCCGCCTCGGCAAATTGCCTTGCGAATTCTTCTACGCGTGCGATCAGGTCGGATTGAGCAGCCGTTGCTTCCGACAGAGCCAATTCTAAGCGCTCCAGTTCTTTGGCGAGGCGCGAGCGCTCCTCAATGCCCGCGAGAAGATCCGCGTGTTGCGCGGTCGCTTTCATCTGAAGGGCAGAATTCGCATTTTCAGTTTCCAAGAGCTGCGCATTTACGGCATCTTGTTGCTTAGCTCTGTTAGACAAATCGGCTGTCAGTTGTTGGATTTCAGCACGGCGGCGCTCCAGTTCTGCTGCCAAGCGCTGTCTTTCTTCAGACGCCGTTGCAGCTTGCCCCGAAAATTGCAACGTTTCGTCGCGCGCTGTCGCTAGGTCACTAGAAAGGTGCTCGCATCTGGCGTGCAAATGCTCAAGTTCGTCTCGACGCGAATTGATTTCCGCGCTCAACTCGTCCCAGCTCGATTCGTAGTCAATAAGAGCCGAACCAAAAAGCGAGCTGGCCCGTTCAAATTGTTTGCGAATCTCGTCTAGTGCCGCGTTGGCACTATTCGACATAGGGTTAAGACTTAATTCGAGCAAGGCTTCATACGCTGCAACCGTCCATTCGTGTACGTTTGGATGAGATGACAGTTCGTTTTGTCCTAACCTATTATGAACGAGCGAACTATCCAAAAAACGGTCAATTTCCAAAGATGAGCGATCGGATAGACGTGGCCACGCAATATTGATTTCAGCGGAGATCCTATCAGCAACCACTCGCCAATCCGTGAGGAACTGATCCCAGCTAAAGATTGCTCTAGAGATACCCCGAGTCATCAACTCGGCATCTAGAACATGCCGCAACCACAGCAATAAACCTTTTGTAACCGACATGGCGTCTCGCTTCTTGAGCGAATACGCTACTTCCAAAGGAGAACGTATCGGAATCAACGCGCGCGGAGCTATACTCATTTCTCCAAAAACATCTATCCAGAATGGTACGAATCGGCAGATTCGTGGGTCTTTCAAAACAGCTAGAGACGCATTTGGATATTCCGATAAAAAAATATCCTTGGCACGCTGTTTGAACGCCTCGCTCGTGGGAGCAGAGTACCAATCCGGATTGAATCTTCGCCAATCATGCCAGTATGAGCCCGCAGATTCCAACAGATCCTCGTGAAGTTCCATCAATGCAGCGGACTCGAAATACCCACGCTCATTAGCGGAATTCGCAGGCAGGACATGCTTGGGTATTTGGCAGCCAAGTTTCGACAGCACACCTGCTACAGCACTTGTCCCGCTTCGATGCATGCCCAGAACCATCAAAACGGCGGGCCCGTTGATCTCATCCACGCCAATGGCACGCTCGTGGTCAGATTTTGGGAGAACCTTTTTTAGGCGCCTGTTTGCTTTTTGCGGACGAGACGAACGAATGGGGGCGACCATACATTGCTCCGTGACACACCTTGAGCCGGATTTTATTGACCCGCCAGAGAATTGCTCAAAATACAAAAAATCTAGCGCGAGCCTTATCTTGGCGTCCCGTTTAGGACCGAATTATGGCCATTGTCTGCCTTCCGCTACGGAGATGAGAATGTCGTTGCAACTAAACGAGTCAGCGAGCGACGAGCCGCGATGGGCAGCGTAGGTTTCACTGCACCGCTGATAAAAGACGCGGTTGCGTCGGGGGATTGCCGCAGCGGCAGCAACGTTTCGCTTGCGCTCGGCGGCGACGGAGGCTCGATCGCATTGGCGGCGATCCTGCCTGGTAATCATACTTGATCACTAGCGACTGCGAGCCCATCGACAATTTGCGTCAGCCCCATTATCGCCTCAACTCTTGAGTTTCATCTTAGTTCAAGTGCTGCTTCGTTTTTTTGGCTCGGCGAGCAACCGAAGGAAAGGCATATTATGAGTCGAGGACGTAAACACTTTTTTTTATGCTTGTTGACGACATTAACACTTTCCATTGGCAGTTATACTACTTCAGCAGCAGATACTGTCTCTGTACAGCTATATGCTACCGCAACTAATAATGAAAAGGGATTCAAGAAGTTTGTTTTTCCAATAAAAGCTCCCTTTAATGCTGCGTATTTTGTAGGGCTGTCGGGTGATGTATCGATTCAGTCGAATAGACATATGTACTCTATGGCACTATTCACATTAAGAGATATTCATTCTGCTCGAGACTGCCCTAAGCAAGTCGAACAATTCGATAACTTCCGGCAATTAAATGATAGACATCCAGATATGCGGAGGATAATCGGTTATATTTTGAAAAAGACTGATAGAGGCACAAGCACAATCCGAACTGAGTTTAGATTGCCAGTCGGGATTGCGGTGAGTGACTGCTTAGTACTCATTTTGGATGGCGGATCCAACGGTGATGCAGATCCCGTAACGATGAGGTCGAACATGACTGCTTATTTCTCAACCGAGATGGCAGTCTCACACCTAACTTCAACAATTGATACGGATGATGAATTCAATTTTTACAAAGAATGGGACAAGCGTTTAGCGTTTCGCAGGGTCATTAGGATACAAAAGCACGTGACACTATCTGCACTATTTGGTAATATTAGCCAAGCTGGCCCAAATGACAGCCCTTCCGGCGACGCTTGGAGCGTTTATCACGATTTCTATCAGTATAAACATTGCTTAATCCCGGAAGGCGTAAGCGGACCCGACTATTTCTATGACTCTATACCGAACAACTCTCTTAACCTGCTATCAATTGCCATGCAGCGAGCTGGAATGGGATCGCTCCAACGGCCTCTCTTTAAGACCTTCGGAGAAATTCAACTTGAACCTGGTGATTGTATTGTTCATTTGGTCAGGGTTTCGTCGGACCGAAATTTGAATGTAGAAAATCAAGTGAGGTTTGTCGTGACAGACAAAAAATAGATTTTGCTCCGGGAATACAGGCGCTAGACATGAAGGGCCAACCGGAGATGCGGGTTCCGAAAAGGCCCATATCCTGCGACTGCGAAGAAATTGGCGCATCGCAGGCGAGAACCATTAGGAAATCGCGACCCAGAGCGCATGACGATGTCGTGGATGTCCTCGTCGGACACACGACCGATGTCGATTTGACGCGTCAGCCAGCGTCGTAATCGGCCATTGGCGTTTTCGACGCCACCTTTCTGCCAGGAGTAAGGTCTTGATCAACCTTGCCGATACCAGATCGGCCGGGGGGTGTTGCCCTTCGCTTCAGAACTCAGGAGCGCCGTTTGACGGCAGGACTGCTGCGCTCGCCGTGGAATCCCAAAGTGATCCACCGACTGGCGGCGCAACATGCCGCCGCCCAAAACGGCAGACGCGTTTTCTTCAGATTAAGCGAAGAACCCTTTCGCCACGCTTGGCGGCCAACTTCGCCAGCAACATTCGATAAACCCTTTCGGCTGAGATACGTACAAGAAAAAAGTTCTACGACAGCAATTTGCCCCGCAGGAACCGCTCGCCAATAAGCCCGAGCGTTAGGCTGATCCCGCCGACCCACAAAATCATGGACTTGTTGATTAGCTCTGGATCGTAGCTCACGTAGTAAGCGGAACGCAGCCATTCGACGAGATGCTGCAAGGGGTTATAGGTCAGGTATTCCCGCACGCTTTCCGGCATGGCCGTCGGCGGCAAGTAGATGCCCGAGAATACATAAAGCCCAATCATGATTAGGATGAAAAACACTAGGAAGAAATGTCCGACGAGCGCACACATCACCACGTTGAAAAATCCAAGACCAATGCCGAGAAAAATCGTGGCCCCGATCGCTTTGGCGGCCTCGGCTGTATCCGCCGGGAGGATATCAACATCAAATAAGCTGACAACTGACATAAAAAGCGCAAGCACGATGACTGCGTTGAGCGTTTCAAGGATGCAACGGCTAAAAATGAGATGGAAGGGTTGGATGATGGGAATATTTAATAGCTGACGATTCTGCGGAATCGCCATCGCTAACAAGCGTGCAGGATAGAGACATAGAATATAGGGGACGACGCCAGTTCCTACGAACATCGTTGGGCTGTCACCGACAGGCGCGATCGTGACCCTGAAGAGATAGGCTGCCGTGATCACGCCGATGTGCGACAAGGGCCAGGCGATCGCGATCAAATAGCCAATATGGCTATGTCCGAAGCGCGAGCGCATGTCCTGGATCAGAACCGCGCCCATGATTTGGCGAAACTCCGCGAATTGCCGGGCGAACTTTGGACAGCGCTCAGATACGAGTGAATGCGAGGCGAGGCCCACCACTCTGTTCTGAAAGGTCAAAAAGGCTACATGAATTTGATGAGCTTGGCGGGATGAAAACCCCTGTGCCGCACTGCGCCGCATTGCCTAGACTCCCAGCATACCGTTCGCCTCAAGATAGGCGATAATCTGGTCCGCGATGGCTTCGGCGGAGCGCTCCGCCGAACTGAGCTTCAGTTCGGGAGATTCCGGAGTCTCATAGGGCTGATCGACGCCGGTAAAATTCTTAATCGCGCCGGCGAGCGCGCGCTTATACAATCCCTTGGGATCCCGCTCCTTGCACACGTCGAGCGGCGCGTCGATGAAGATCTCGATGAATTCCTGTTCTCCGACGAGCGCGTGCACCATGCGCCGTTCGGCGCGGAAGGGGAAATGAAGGCGCAAAGCACGACGCGCTTTCGCCCATCTTCGTTCGTATGAACGATTGATTCCATTTCGACGCGCGCCGCGGTTTGAACGCGGAACGTGATCATTTCGCGAAACTTCCACGTGGTGTCGACATGCAACAGCGGGAAGGGCGGCTTGGCCGGATGGAAGGCCTTGAGCGCGAGATGCAACATCACGCTCGAATCCAATGGAATAGAGCATGACCGGACGCTGGAACTCGGCCACCGCTTCTCGAAAAATGAAAACCGCCTCGGCTTCGAGTCGGCGGAGATGAGGCCTAAGGGGCATTCTTCCTCAAAATTATGAAAGGAAGTCATTGCGTTAGTCGTCAAAGGAGTCGAAAATGTGGCCCGAGTTCTAAGCAGCTGCAGACTGGCCTTTGTACGCCGGGCTGACAGTCTAAAGGAAGCTGTCACTACTCGGGTCGTGGAGCATGATGACGCGCAAATTTCGATGCCACACTGATGAGGAATCGATGAACCAAGAGAAGTTCTACGCCGTGCGAATCAACAATGGTATGCAACTTCCTTTATCCGCCCAAACGAATTGGTCCAAGCGGTGTACGACGCAGATGATTGCCTGAGCTTGGCTAGGGAAGGTTTCGACAATGTCCAAATCAACCGGACGTCGCGATGAGGGCATGAACCTTTCACAGTGTGTGTTCCGACTCATCTCGTATCGGTATCACACACTGACCCTGCGAACTCAATGAAGGTATGCACTTTTCCCAACGCACAACAAAGAGCAGCATGTGCAACGGGCAACTTTATCGGAGTTTTTGACAATGGCGACTAGAACATCCAGCCCCTTCAGCTTCTCGAAGCTAATTTCTTCAATATTTGGGAAGCGCGAAGAAGCGACACATGACGTCACGACAGTGAGCGTGCTGGCACTCACTGATAATAAACTCGGCGTCATTCGCTCCAAGCTCTCTGAAGACGCGTCTTTTTTTTGTGCCTTTAGCAAAGATACATCCCCGCTCAAGCTACCTCCTGAAATGATCGTTTCCCATCACATTAAAGGAGATGGGTGCGAATATTTATGCTTGTCCAACGGCTCGAGCACAGCCGCTTCCGGAGGGATCACAGGTGGCTACAGCATCCGACTTCCCGACGCTGTAGAGGCACAGGCGAGCGGTCATCCCGTGACAGTTAAAGTCGCAGCGCGAGCCATTGAGGGTAGCCAGTCACGGTTTGCTTTGGCCTATTCGACCAATGAAGTTGGGAATTCCGGCTGGCGTTGGTTTGACGCAACTCCAGATTGGTCCGTGCACGCGATGGAGTGGGATGTGCCTGTCATGAGGAAAGGGAACGGGGACTTCATTGGCATACTCCCCGACATTCATGGGAAACCAGGCACAGAATTCGGCTGTCTAGCAGTCTTCGTAGCCTCAACTTAAGGTCCAGACTCATAACCAATAGCTGATTGTCGCCGCGATGCAGACGGCTGCGAGAAAGTTCGTCGCGCTTCGATCGTAGCGCGTGGCGATGCGCCTGAAGTCCTTCAACCGGCAGAACATGCGCTCGATGGCGTTTCGGTTTCGGTAAAGGAAAGGCGAGAAGCAGTTCTTCCATTTGCGATTGGCCTTGAGCGGGATGTTCGGCATCACGCCGGCATTCTCGACCTGTCGGAGAATGACGTCGCTGTCGTAACCTTTGTCGCCATGCAGGATGTCACAAGCGGGCATCTTCGACAGAAGCTCCGCGCCAGCGGTGCAATCGGCAACATTGCCGCCCGTGAGCATGAAGGCGACGGGTCGGCATTGAGCGTCTGTCAGCGCATGGATTTTGGTCGTGCGTCCGCCGCGCGATCGACCGATCGCCTGGGCGCGCTCCCCCCTTTGCCGCCACTGGCGGAGCGGTGCGCCTTGACCGCGGAGGAGTCGATGAGAAGCTGCGGCGGCGGGCCGCCAGCTTGCGCGAGCGCGTTGAAGAGATTGACCCACACGCCCTTGGCCGCCCACCTGACATAGCGGTTGTAGAGCGTTTTCCGCGGCCCGTATTCCGACGGCGCGTCGATCCAGCGCCCGCCGCATTTCAGCACATGGACAATCCCGCTGATCACGCGCTGATCGCCGACTCGCGCCTTGCCCCCGTGTCAGTGGGGAGGTGCGGCGCAATCTTCGCAAACTGGGCGTAGGTCAGCCAAAAACGGTCGGGAATCATTGGCGCTTCCTTTCGGAAGCTGTGAATCACGACGTCGCACCCAATCCAACAACTTTATGGGTCCGAACCCCAGGTGTTCACGCCCGTCACGGCCGAGTGAAATGCGGCATTTCTGAACGATTACGGCTATCAACGATGAAGCCGCGACGGGTTGCCGCTGGCGGCCAAGACGACGCTCGCCAAGCGAAGACCATTGATGTTTCCCAAGCCCGTCCCGAATCTGCGCCCGAATACATTCGAATATGAAGAGGCGCCGCATCAAATCGACCGGCTTTCTCGAATATGACGCGCGCTGGCTGTTTGGCGCCGACCTCAATTTGATGGGCGTGCAGGCGCTCGGCATAGGCCTTGGCGCGCTGCTGCGCGAATTGGGCGTCGCGCCGGGATCGTCGTCGGCCATCGCAGCTATTCTTCATCGATCAAATTGGCGCTGGTGAGCGGCCTCATAGCCGCCGGCGTGCGCGTGCGCGACATTGGCTCGCCTTGTCGCCGATGGCCTATTTCGCGCAGTTCGACCTCGACGTCGCTGCGGTGGCGATGGTGACGGCCTCGCATAACGACAATGGCTGGACCGGCGTGAAAATGGGCGCGCGGCGCCCCGTGACCTTCGAGCCCGAGGAGATGGGCCGTCTGAAGGAAAATCGTTCTCGCCGGCGAATTTCACGAGGCGAAAGGCGGCTCCTATCGCTACATCGAAAATTTTGGCGCGCGCTACATCGACGATCTCACCCGCCGGCCGCCCTTTGCGCGCAAGATGAAGGTTGTCGCGGCCTGCGGCAATGGCACCGCCGGAGCCTTCCCGCCGCGGATGCTGGAGCGCCTTGGCTGCGAAGTCATTCCGCTCGACGTCACGCCCGATTACACTTTCCCGCGCTACAATCCCAATCCCGAAGATATGGACATGCTGCACGCCATCGCCGAAAAGGTGCGCGAGACGGGCGCCTGCGTCGGGCTTGGCTTTGACGGCGACGGGGATGCGGCGTTGTCGACAATAATGGCGATGAGATTTTCGCCGATAAGATCGGCGTCATGCTCGCGCGATCTCTCCAAGGTCCATCCGAACGCATCATTTGTGGTCGACGTGAAGTCGACCGGGCTTTTTGCGACAGATCCCGAACTCGTCGCGCGCGGCGTCGTCACGGAATATTGGAAGACCGGACATTCCTACATCAAGCACCGCGTCAGCGAGCGCCTTGCGCTCGCCGGATTTGAAAAGTCGGGGCACTTCTTCTTCAATGAGCCGCTCGGACGCGGCTATGACGACGGTCTGCTCACGGCCGTTCATATCCTCGAAATGCTTGACCGCAATCCGATGAAGTCGATGGCCGAGCTTTACGCCGAGCTGCCGAAGCCTTGGGGCACGCCGACGATGTCGCCGCATTGCGACGACGAAAAGAAATATGGAGACAGCGACAAGGTGACGGCGCGCATCGAGGCGATGCGGGCGCGCGGCGATCAGATCATCGGCCAACCGATCCGTGACCTCGTCACCATCAATGGCGTGCGCGTAACGGTCGCCGACGGCACCTGGCGCCTCGTGCGCGCGTCGTCGAACAAGCCGGAGCTCGTGGTCGTCG